>Ga0209378_1000566_pt1 | contig 27178 bp, 27 predicted proteins | sample GraSoiAngelo_156_FD_186170 | JGI IMG/M metagenome (GOLD analysis project Ga0209378, IMG submission 186170) | Grasslands soil microbial communities from the Angelo Coastal Reserve, California, USA - 14_1009_13_40cm (SPAdes) (version 2) | ecosystem: Environmental > Terrestrial > Soil > Grasslands ...
GGAAGCCAGGTGCCGTATCCCCCCAGGTTCTGCAACCGCTTCCCGACCTGCAGGCCGACTACGTTCACGCCCACGGCGAGCCACAGCCCGGCGAGCGACAGCGCCGCGATGAACGCGGGATCGTCGCCCAGGTGCACGAAGCGCGGGCCGGCGGCGTAGGCGGCGATCGCCGCCGTCGCGACGAGCAGCGAAGGAAAGTAGAACAGGTTGTTCACCCAGTATCCCCACCCTGCTACGAACCCGTGCAGCGGTCCGAACGCCCGCCGCACCCAGCGGTAGATCCCGCCCGCCGCGGGATCGATGTCGGCCAGCTCCCGCACGGCGACCGCCGAGGGCAGAAAGAACACGATCATGGCTAGGAGCCAGAGGCCGAGACTGGCGAGCCCGAACTGGCTCGCGGCGGTGGTGAGCCAGCGCAGCCCAACGATGGCGCTGATGTTGAAGAGCACCACGTCGCGCAGCCGCATCACGCGGGGGAGCTGCTGGCTCACGTCACGGACCGGTGGGATGCACGCGCGCCGCCAGCCAGCCGACGCCCACGCCGAGCGCCGCGCCGCCCGCGACGTCCGTCGGAAAGTGCTTGCCGGCGGAGACCCGCAGTGCCGCGACGCCCAGCGATGCCGCATACAACAAGACGGCGTTGCGGGTGCGGTGGGGCAGCCGCTCCCGGCCGGCCATCACCACGTACGCGGTGCTCGCGGCGAACGCGAGCGCCGCGTGCCCCGAGGGAAGCGAACGCCGGCTGTCGACGTCGGTAGCGGCCGCCGCCGCGTCAGCCGTGTAGAGCACCGGCCGGCTGCGGTGCGCCAGCACCTTGAGCCATTCGGACGCCGCCAGCGTCCACGCCAGCGCGTTGGCGTACACGACCGCGTGACCCCGCACCTGGGCCGGCGTGGCTCCCGCGAGCGACGCCAGCCCCGAGCCGGCGACGACGCCCGCGAGCAGCACGCTGCTCGCGGTCCCGGCGGACCCCGAGAAGGTGTGCAGCGCCGCGTGATCGATGCCGGGCAGCGAGGCGGGGTCGCACGGCGGGCAGGGCGGCGCGCCGCGGGGCAGCCCCGCGACTTGGGGAATGACGGACAGCCCACCGGCGACCAGCACCGACGCCGCATCCCACCAGGCGACGCGATACGGGTCCTGTGTCGCCGCCGGTTGCGCGGCGACGGTCAACAAAGCGATCGCCACGGCCAGCGGGCGCATCGCCTTCAACTTACGTTCCGAAGGGAGGACGTGCTGACGCGTCGCATCTCTCGTGCCCTTGCGGTTTTAGGTCACCGCCACTAGCATGTAGGCTGCATTTTCCCATCACCGCCCTGGGGGCCCCGTGCACACCGAGACCCTGCAGCACGTCGCATTGTTCGATAAGTGCAAAACCTTCACCAAGGCCCGGGAGCTGCAGGCTGCCGGCCTGTACCCGTATTTCCGGCCGATCTCGCACTCGGAAGACACGGTCGTCGTCATCGAAGGCAAAGAGCGGATCATGATGGGCTCCAACAACTATCTGGGGCTCACCCATCATCCGGAGGTGCTCGCGGCCGCCAAGCAGGCGCTCGAGCGCTACGGGTCGGGCTGCACTGGCAGCCGGCTCCTGAACGGCACGCTCGATCTGCACGAGCGGCTGGAGCAGGAGCTGGCCGAGTTCTTCGGTAAGGAAGCGTGTCTCGTCTTCTCGACGGGCTACCAAGCGAACCTCGGCCTGATCTCTGGACTCGTGGGTCGGGGCGACGTGGTGTTCCTCGACAAGCTCGACCACGCGTCGATCGTGGACGGCGCCAAGATGTCCTACGGTGAGACCGTGCGCTTCAACCACGGCGACCTGGGCAGCCTCGAGCGCAAGCTGCAGCACGCGTCCCCGGGTACCGGCATGATGATCATCGTCGACGGCGTCTACTCGATGGAAGGTGACATCGCCGACATTCCGAATCTGCTCAAGATCGCGCAGAAGTACGGCGCCGCGCTCGCGATCGACGACGCCCACGCCGTGGGGGTGCTCGGCCCCAAGGGCGACGGGACCGCCGCTCATTTCGGTCTCACCGACGAGGTGGACCTTATCGTGGGCACGTTCTCCAAGTCGCTCGCCTCGATCGGCGGCTTTGCGGCGGCCTCCGAGAGCGTCATCCACTTCCTCAAGCACCACTCGCGGCCGCTCATCTTCACGGCCGCGCTGCCGCCCGCCAACACTGCGGGCGTGCTCGCGGCGCTCCACCTGCTACAGCGTGAGCCCGAGCGCCGCGACTGCCTCTGGGCCAACACGCGGCGGCTGCAGGAGGGATTGCGGTCCATCGGGTTCGACATCGGCCCCAGCCAGACGCCGATCGTGCCGGTGCTCATCGGCCCGCTCGAGACGACGTTCCTGTTCTGGCGGAAGCTGTTCGAGGCGGGCGTGTTCACCAATCCGGTGGTGCCGCCCGCCGTGCCGCCCTCGCAGTGCCGGCTGCGGACCAGCCTGATGGCGACGCACACGGCGCAGCAGATCGACCACGCGTTGGAGGTGTTCGCCCGGCTCGGCAAAGAGCTGGGGGTCATCTGAGCCTTCCGGAGATCGCGCCCGTCAGCGACGGGCGCGGTCTCGCGCAGTTCATCGCCTTCCCTTACGACCACTACCGCGGCGATCCGCTGTGGGTCCCGCAGCTGCGGATGGACGTCCGCACCCTGCTCACGCCCGCCAAGAACCCGTTCTTCCAGCACGCCCAGGCGCAGTATTTTGTGGCGCGGGTCAAAGGTCGGACCGTCGGGCGAGTCGCGGCCATCAAGAACGACGCGCATACGCGGGAACACGGTGACCGCGTCGGCTTCTACGGCTTCTTCGAATGCATCGACGATCCGGCGGTGGCGCGGGCCCTGTTCGACACCGCCGCCACCTGGCTACGCGAGCGTGGCCTGCGGGTGATGCGCGGGCCCATGAGTCCCTCGGTCAACGACGAGTGCGGCCTGCTGGTCAAGGGCTTCGACACGCCGCCCACCCTGATGATGCCCCACAACCCGCCGTACTACGTCGGCCTGCACGACGGCTACGGCTTCGCCAAGGCGAAAGACCTGCTCGCCTTCGAGAGCCCCGACGCCCGGATGCCCGAGCGCATCGCGCGCGCGGCCACCGTGATCGCCGAACGCAAGCACATCACACTGCGGCCGTTGAACATGAAGCGCTTCAAGCAGGAAGTGGAGCTGGTCAAGGCGCTCTACAACCGGGCCTGGGAGAAAAACTGGGGCTTCGTTCCCCTCACCGACGCCGAGATCGATCACCTGGCCAAGCAGCTCAAGGCGATCGTGGAGCCAGACTTGGTGTGCTTCGCGGAGCGCGAGGGTGACGTGATCGGATTCGCCGTGGCGCTCCCCGATTTCAACGTGGCCTTGAAGCACAATCCCTCGGGGCGCCTGTACGGACTGCCGAAGATTCTCTGGTACGCGCGTAAGATTCATCGCTGCCGCATCCTGCTGCTCGGCACGCTGAAAGAGTACCGCATGAGCGGCGTGGACGCCCTCATGTACCATTGGATCTGGACCAAGGGCGCGATCCACGGCTATCACTGGGGCGAAGGCGGCTGGATCCTCGAGGACAACGTCCCGATGGTGAACGCCGCGCTGCAGCTCGGCTTTCGTCCGTACAAGACGTACCGGATCTACGACAAGTCGCTGTGAGGGCGTTCGTCACCGGCGGGACAGGCTTCGTCGGTGCGCACCTGGTGCGGGCGCTCCGGGCCCAGGGCGACGCGGTGACGTGTCTGATCCGTACACCCGCCAAAGCGGGGGCGCTGGGGTGGACCGACATTCGGCTGGTGCAGGGCGACCTGGACGACGCGCGCGCCCTGCGCGACGGCTGCGCCGGCGCGGAGGTGATCTACCACGTCGCGGGACGCATCAGCGCGCGCGGTCTCGACGAGTTCATGCGGGCCAATCGCGACGGCACGGCCAACGTGCTCGAGGCCGCGGCCGAACAGCCGCCGCGGCGGTTCGTGCTCGTGTCGTCGCTCGCGGCCGCCGGCCCGACGCGCCCGGGAGCCCCGATCGATGAGACGCGGCCGCCGTCCCCGGTCACGCCGTACGGCCAGAGCAAGCTCGCGGCGGAAGTGCTGGTGCGGGCGATGGCGTTTCCCTGGACCATCGTGCGCCCGCCGACCGTGTACGGCGAACGGGATCGCGAGGTGCTCAAGCTGTTCAAGCTGGCGCGGCTCGGGCTCGCCCCGGTGTTCGGTGACGGATCCCAGGAGCTGTCGGTCATCTACGCAGGGGATCTGGCGCGCGCGCTGGTGGCGGCCGCCGCGTCCGCCACGGCGAATCGCGTGTACTACGCCGCTCACCCCACGGTGACCACCAGCGGCGGGCTGGTCCGGGCGATCGGGCGCGCGGTCGGCCGCGAGCCGCGCGTCGTCCCGCTGCCCGCCCCCGTGGTGCGCGGCCTGCTGTGGATGATCGGCTCGGTCGCCCACCTGGCGGGCCGGGCGACGCTGCTCTCGTCGGACAAAGCGGCCGAGTTCCTCGCCCCGGCGTGGACCTGCCGCCCCGAGGCGCTGATGCGCGACACGGGATGGCGCCCCGAGACCGACCTCGAAACCGGACTGCGACGAACCGCGCAGTGGTACCGGAAAGAGGGGTGGTTGTGACGACATCGTGGTACGATGCTACGATGCTACGTCTTACGTCGCTACTGGCAACGTGGCGTCGTAGCGTCGTACAACGGTTCGCAGCCGTGGACGTCGTCACCCTCGTCTACATCGCCGTCGCGACCGCCGCGGTACTGGCGTTCTCCGGCCACGATCACGCCGGCTGGAACCTGCTGCTCACGGCGCACGCACTCATCCTGGTCCTGGTGCTGATCGCCCCCGCGGCGCGGCAGGCGGGCCCCGTGGGTCGATTCCTCGGGGACTGGTACCCCATGCTGCTGCTGGGCGGGTTGTACGCGGAGGTCGGCGTCCTCAACGTGGACCTCGCCTACCAGCACGACCTGGCCGTCCAGCGGCTCGAGCTGTGGGCGTTCGGCTCCCAGCTCTCGTATCGCTGGATTCGCGAGATGCCGAACCCGCTGCTGTCGTGGTTTCTCCACGGCTGTTACCTCGCCTACTACGCCATTCTGTACGCTTCGCCGCTCGGGCTGTGGTTGAGCGGTCGCCGCGCCGCGGCACGGCACACCATCTTCGCCGTGATGATCACGTTCTATCTGTGCTACGTGGTGTTTCTGTTTTTCCCGGTGGCGGGACCGCGCTACGCGTTCGATCTCGCGCACAACGCGGCGACGGACGTGTGGCCGGCGCGGGCGACGCAGTGGCTGCTCGACCGCGGCGACTCGTGGGGCGCGGCGTTTCCGTCGTCGCACGTCGCGGCCGCGGTGGTGGCGGCCGTGTGCGCGCTGCGCTACTGGCGTCGCCTGGGACTGGTGCTCACGCCGTTTACGATCGGGCTGGTGCTGTCGGTCGTGTACGGGCAGTTTCACTACGCGGTGGATGCGGTCGCGGGCCTGATCGTGGCGGGCGCGGTGCTCGCCTCCCACACCATCTACTACGCGACCGCGCCCGTCCCCGCGCCGGCGCTCGCCGAGCGCGGGCTCGAAACCGGCCGGGCCTAGCCGGGGAGGGCCGCCGCGCGCGAGGCGACCGTGTCGAGGTCCCCACCGAGGGCGTCCATCTTCCGCTGAAACCGACAGTCGATGATCAGCAGCCCGACCACGTACGCCGTCAGATTGACCAGGAAGATCACGCTGAAAATGAGCGGGTACGGCAGCCACACTCCGAAGTAGAGCGCGAACCGCTTGACCCCGGGGTCGAGCTTCGAGCGATCGGCGATGCTGGTCATCAGCAGGATCGCGGCGAGCGCGAGCAGCACCAGCCGCCACGAGACCAGGCCGGCCGAGGCGAGCCCCGCGAAGATCGCCGCCTCGGAGGCGCGGTCGAGCTGCGTGTCGAGCCGCCGCCCGGCGGCCGACGCGAGGCCGTACGCCCGCGCGATCCCGCCGTCGATCCCGTCCACAACCTGTCCCAGCGCCATGAGGGCCAGCCCCACGCCGAGGCGTCCGGCCGCGAGCGCCACGCCGGCTGCCGCGCTCGCCCCGAACGCGGCCCACGTCACGTGCGCGGGCGACAGACCGAGTGTCTCGTGACACAGCCGCAGTAGCGGGCGGAGCGCGCGGTCGGCGCCCCGTCCGATCGCGGGCGCGAAGTCAAACACGGTGACGGTACCAGTAGAGGGCCGCGTAGCCCGCGAGCAGCAGCACGAACAGCGTGCCTTCCTTGAGCTTGTCGGGCACCGTGACGAGCCACCCGCGCGTCACCCACGTCGAGTAGGGGTACAGCGGCATCTTCTCGAAACGCACGCTGTAATCCATCGCGACGTGGATCGCGAAGAACAGGAGCGGCACGACGCTGCCGAGAAACACGCACAGCGGCACGATCCACAAGAGGGCCACCGGCTCCTGCAGTGACGAGCGCCAGTAGTAGCCGCGTTTGTCCCGCAGCCCCACCGCGCGGAGATAGAACGGCGCCTTGACGACGTGGTCGATGTCGACGCCCATCCCGAAGGCGTAGGCAAGCACCCTGTCGCGCCCCTCGAGTCCCATCGCCTGCACGCCCAGCGTGGTGGCGAGGAAGTGCGTGAAGACCGTCATGGCGTCGCGGCGCCCGCCGGGGCCGGCCGGCGGCCGGAGAGCCAGACGAGGCCGACGCCCGCGCCGATCCACACGAGATCGCGCACCCGGCTCACGATGGCGGTGTACACGCCGAGTGCCGGGTCGAGGCCCAGGAGCTGAAACAGGAGGTAGAGCGAGCCCTCCTTCGTGCCCGCCTCGAACGGCACGACAAACAACACGTTTTGGACGAGCTGCGTGAGACCGCCGATGACGTAGGCCCGCGCGTACCCGATGTCGAGTCCCACGGACAAGGCGATGAGCAGGTACTCGGCCATGAAGAGGCAACGACTGGCGTATTCCAGCGCCAGGGCCAGCAGGAAGCGGCGTGGGCTCGAGTGGTAAAACTGGGTGATCTGCTCGTCCATCGAGGCCAGCGTGGCGCGCTTGGGCTCGAGTCGCCGGGCCAGCCGGTCGAGCAGCGGGACCCGGTGCAGCAGGTCGAGTGCGCCCGCGAGCATGCCCCGCTGGTGACCCGTGAGGAGCAGCAGCGTCAGGGCGGCGAGCGCCAGGAACGCGCCGGCCAGGAGCGCGACGATGACCGGGGACCGGGGCAGAAAGATGATGCCCAGCACCACCGCCGTGAGGAAGCTCAGCAGCATCCCGAAGGTGTGCAGCATCTGATAGATCACCGCCGACCCGGCGGCACGCCGCAGCCCGAGCCAGGGTGCGACGGCGGCGATCTTGAACGGCTCGCCTCCCACATTGACGAGCGGGGTCATGAAGTTGAGCGAGAAGCTGGCCACCGTGATGGCCCACGCCCGCCAGTACGGCGGGCGGCTCGGCTCACCGGCCATCACGAGCCACCACGCGCCGGCGTTGCACGCGCACACCGTGCCGTACAGCAGCAGGATGGGGACGAACATCCAGCCCGTGTGGCGCGCGTCCGCGAGCAGCGCCCCCACTCCGATGCGCGCCACCAGGTAGGCGAACACCGCGGAGCCGACGACGAACAGCAGGGCCTGGAGCCGACGACTCACACGCCGTCCGGGATCGCCACGGTCGCGCCGCTCCGGGCCGCCGCATACGCGTGCTCCACGACGCTCGCCACACGTCCGATATCGTCCAGGAATCGCGTGCCGGCGTCGCCCGCGTCGAGTGCGGCGACGAACGTCTCGAACAGGCAGGCGAACCACCGCTGATACGCCGTCTTCTCGAGCTCGGCCGCGAAGTCCAGCCGCTCGACTGCCCCGCCCCGCTCCAGCCGCAGCTCACCGTCCACCCATTCGATCATTCCGGCATCCCCGACGAAGCGGATGCGGTTCTCACGGGCGCGCCCCGCCCAGGTGAAGAACATCGTCGCGAGCCGGTCGGGATACTCGAACCGCAGGGCCGCCGTGTCTTCGACGTCGTAGCCTGCATGCCGCAGCCGGCCGGTCCAGGCGCTCACCGCGGACGGCATGCCGGCGACGTCGAGGAGCTGGTAGACGAGATGCGTGCCGTGATCGAGCAGCACGCCGCCCCGTCCCGCCGCGCTCGTGCCGCGCCACGGCATGCTCGCCCCCCCCGCGGCCCGGCCGGGGTCGGCTGCGAGCCGGTGGACCGAGAATTCCGCCAGGTGCCAGCGACCGATGGCACCGGTCGCGAGCCACTCTTTCACCCGCAGCCACACCGGGTTGTAGCGGTACTGGTGACACGGCATCACGATGCGGCCGCTCGCCCGCGACGCCGCGGCGATCCGCTCGGCCTCTACGCGCGTGAGCGCCACCGGCTTCTCACACACCACGTGGTACCCCTGCTCCAGTCCCCACACGGTGAGCTCGAGATGGGAGGCGGTCGGAGTGCAGATGTCGATGAAGTCGAGCGGAACGAGCTCGCGCAGCGCCGCGTGATCGCGCAGCAGCGGGATCCCGTCCACCGGCGGAACGCCGGGAGCGCTGTCCACGACCGCGACGACGTCGACGCGGGCGCGTAGCGCGGCAGCGCCACGCAGGGCGGGGAGATGAGACTGCCGCGCGATGCCCCCCGCGCCGATCAGGGCTCCGCGGTAGCGGCGCGGTTCAGGTGACGCGGGCGTAGGCATTGTGCTCCGCGTCGAGCAGGCCGCCCAGCGCCGTGGCATTCCACTCGTGCATCCACAGCAGCACCACGAGCACCAGACTCATCCACACCGCCTCGGTCCACAGGAACGCGGACGGGCGTCCCGCCAGCCCCGCGATGCCCAGCACGACGAACCGGATGTTCTGCCCCAACCAGGCGCACAGGGGCAGCACCGCATCCTGGCGCGCGCGGTACTGCCTCCGGAACTGCGGCGACACCCCCCCCTGCCGCAACGCGCGGATGAGCTTCACCGAGCGAGGGAACAGCTGCACCTGTCGCACGATGTAATCGCGGTACACGCGCGCCCCGAACCGCTCCAGCCACGAGCCGCGCGGGGCGGGGTCCAAGTCCTCGGGGAGGTCGAGCTCCCCGCGGCCGCCCACGCCGATGTAGAGGTACGCGTTGCGCACGAAGTCGATGGCCGCGCTCTGGAAGGTGTGCGCGAGCCCGGCGGCCGCGACCAGCAGGCAGGCGCCCGGCCACCAGAAGCCCGAGGCGATCAGCCGGTACATCAGATGGAAGTACAGGTTGACGAAGCGCAGGTTGTCGTTGATCCCGTCCAGGGCCCGGCCGAAACGCGTGGACGTGCCCCGCAACCGCGCCAGCTGTCCGTCCGCCGAGTCGAACACGTCGGACACGATAAACAGCGCGAAGCCGATCAAGTTCGTCCCGCGGTCCCGGTAGGCAAACAGGTGTCCGGCGACGAGCCCGATCATGAGCGACCACAGGGTCACCTGGTCGGCGGAGATGCCGGTAGGCTGCAGCGCCCGGGCAATCCGGATCCCAATGGGCCGGAAGAAGTGGAGATCCACCCACTCCTCGACCGACCGCCCCTTATGCGACAAGTCGTTCGGTGGCTTCACTGAGCACGTCCTTCATGATGGCGAGGGCGCCCATCGCCTGGTCTTCCTCGATGACCAGGGGCGGGTTGATGCGGACCTCGGGGTTGTAAATCATCGCCAGCACGCCGCGCGACAACAGCGTGTCGAAAATCCAGCGGGTGGTCTTCTTGTCGAGCAGCGTGCGGGTGCCGGGGACGACGAGGTCCATGCCGAGCAGCAGGCCGCGGCCCCGGACGTCCGACACGATGGGCAGCGTCGCCGGCCAGCGCTTGAGCTCCGCGAGCATGCGGTCGCCCACGCGGCGCGCGTGCTCCACCAGATTCTCCGCGAGGATCGTCTCCACCGTCACGCGCGCCGCCGCGGCCGCCAGCGGATTGCCGCCGTACGACGACGAGCTGCCGCTCGGATTGGCCCACGGCTTCGAGAAGGCGAGCTCCTCGCGCGCGATCACGCCACTCATCGGGAAGCCGCCCCCGAACCCTTTTCCGACGGTCAGGATGTCCGGGAGGACGCCCTCGTGCTCGATCGCGAACATCTTGCCCGTGCGTCCGAATCCCGTGATCATCTCGTCGCAGATCAGCAGCGCGCCCAGCTCGTCGGCGAGCTCACGCAGCAATTGCAGGTAGCCGGGCGGCGGCACGACGTTGCCGGCCGTGCCCTGGATCGGCTCGACGATGATCGCCGCGACGTCCTTGGTAGTCTCGAGCTCGATCTTCTTGCGCAGGAAGTCGACGCAGTGCCACTGGCACGAGGGGAACGTCTTCCCGAACGCGCACCGGGCACACGACGCATATGGAGAGAGGTACGCGCCGGGCATGAGCGGTCCGAGCGCGTGCTTGAAGCTCGATCCCAGGACCGGGAGCACGCCCCCGGTCTTGCCGTGGAACCCGCCCCAGAACCCGATCACTTCCGTATGCCCCGTGCGCGATTTCGCCAGCCGCAGTGCCGCCTCGACGGCCTCGGCCCCACTCGAGTAGAACTGGGTGCGGTTCAGGTCCCCGGGCGCGAGCTCGGCGAGCAGCTTGACCAGCGCCGCCCGGTGCTCGGTCGTGAAGCTCCCCACATGCACCCGGGCGATCTGCCGCTGCATCGCGGCCACGTACTTGGGATGCGCGTAGCCCAGGCTCGCCACGCCCACGCCGGCGAGGAGATCGATGTAGCGGTTGCCGTCCACGTCGTACAGCACGGCGCCTTCGCCGCGATCGATCGACAGCTGGCTGAACAGGGCCACGCTCTGCGTGCCGGGCGCCAGGTACACGGATTCCGCATCGAACAGGGCCTTGGACTTCGGGCCGGGGATCTGGAGACGGCGTAAGGTGTGCGTCACGAATGTTTCCGATGGGCGAAACGGTGAGTGATGTAAGCCGCAATGGCCCGCGCCGCCGGCTCGCGGAACGGGGCGAAGCTGGGCCAGTCGTTGATGTCGATCAGCACCGGCCGGTCGGGCTCGGGGAACGCGACGTCGCCGCCGAACACCTCGAGTCCGAGGATGGCCGCCGCCTCGAAGGCGAGCGCCTTGAGGTGGTTCTCATCCACCCGGGGACGCTCGCCCGCGAACCCGGCGTCCGCGCCGTACCAGTTGAAGAACCGACCGTCGGTCACGCCGTAAAACTTCACCACCGGCCCCGGCACGTGCTCCTGCAGCGCCACCCAGGGGATCCCGCGACCCGTGAAGGCGCGCAGCGCTTCCGGCAGCGCGTCCAGCGTTGTAGCGACCACATCCTCCGGACGCTCGGCGTGCACGTCGCCGCGTTTGATCCAGACCTTCTGGTGATCGCGACCGAGCGCGCCGAGCTGCGCGGGCGGCGGCAGCGGCGCCGAGCTGGCAAGGATGAGCGTTCGGGGAAACGGCAGCGTGCTGTCGCTCAGTCGCCGGACCAAGCGATAGCGGTGGCAATTCAGCGCGCTCGACGGCCGGTTCACCACGACGATACCGTCGGACTCGAGCGGCATGAGCTGCTCCGCCGCGAGCGAGCCCTGGCACATGTTGAGGTAGAGCTCCGCCGCCGGAAGCCGGCCCTGCTCCACCTCGAGCTCCGTGGTCTTGGTGGCGCGCCAGCCGGCCGTTTCGAGCAACCCGACCGTAGCATCCAGGATGGCCGTGTCGTTCACGCCGTGCTGCAGCGGCGAGTACGACGGGCTGCGGTAAATCGCGACCAGTTGGGCCAAGGTTTACCTTTCGCGCGCGGCAAGCCACGCGTTCGCAGTCTGAAGATCCGATGGCCGATCGATATCGATGATGCGCGGCACTTCGACGGCCGCCACCCGCCGCCCCTCCACCACCAGCGCCTTGAGGAAGGCGCGCATCTTATGCACGCCGCGGGCGACGGCGCCCGCCGCGGCCAGGCGGGCGGCCTCGCTCAGTCCGTAGACCCCGCCGGTCACGCACACGGGCGTCGCCGGCTGGTCGCTGACGGCGCACACCGTGCCGTCCCCGCGCCGGCTCACGTACACCGGAGACTCGTCGTCCACGTACGGCGTCACAGCGAGCACCAGCTCGGTACCCTCCTCGAGATATCGCCCCGCCGCGCGGTAGACCGCCTCCCAGTCCTCCGGCCGCATCACGCTGTCCACCATGCTGCAGAACACCGGCCCCCCGGCCATCCCCCGCAGCCCCTCGACCAACGTGTGCAGCGAGGAGGGCGTGCGACAGGGCACCACTGTAAGGGGCGGGCCGAACCGCCTCCCGTCAAGCAAGCGCAGGACTTCCGGGAAATCCGCACGAACGGCACACGTGAGGCTGGAACACCCCAGCGCGGCGAACGTCTCGAGCAGGCCCACGATCTGGGGCCGGCCCGCCACTTCGACGAGGGGCTTGGGAACGGCAATCCCCCCCGCCGCGAGCCGCGACCCCTCGCCTCCCGCGAGGATGAGCCCGTGCACCTGTTAGACGAGCACCCGTTCGATGTCCACGAACCGTGCGATGCGGGCGGTGGGGACCTGTCCCGGTCCCTCACTGGGGGGCAACGGTCGCTCCGACGGAGCGAGCCAGCAGGTCCGCAGGCCGAGCGCCGCGGCGCCGCGAATATCCGCCTCGAAGTTGTCCCCCACCATCCAGGCGCGCTCCGGGCGCGCTCCCAGCGTGGCGAGCGTGCCAAGGAAGATGCGTGGATCGGGCTTGCTGCATCCCACCACCGCGGAATCGCTGACGGCAGCGAACAATCTCGCCACACCGAGCTCTTCCAAACAAGGCTCGAGGTTGCCCGTAAAGTTCGATACGATACCCAGCCGGTAGCGCCGGGCCAGCCGCTCCAGGACCGGACGGTTACGCGCGACGGCGGCCAGGGCGTCGCCGTGCAGGCGGCGGGCGATCGCCGCCGGATTCACGCGCTCACGGTCGGGAAGGGCCTCGGCGAGCAGGCGGGCTTGGGTCTCGATCGCGGCCCGGAACCCGAGCGTCGCGATACCCGGCAAGCGCGCCAGGCCCTGGTCGGAGATCTTGAAGAGCGGCTCGAACGCCGCGAGGTCGAGGGTACCGCCCTCGGCGCGGTAGGCCGTGTGAAAGCGCGGGCTCCAATGCACGCCGTCCGCGTCGAGCGTGCCGCCGAAGTCCAGCAGCACGGCGTCGGCCGCCACCTCAGCGGTGACCGTGCGCTGGGTGCTCGTGCCCGGCCATTCTCATGGGCATGGCGGTTCCAGCCATGTTCATGTCGTGCCCGCCCGCGAGGCGCATGTAGTGGAGGTAATCCTCGTGGTAGAGCGAGTCGCGCGGGTCAGCGGCCGGCCACGCGACGCCACGGTCGGGCACGAACAGGCCGCCCACCACGCCCATGCCACCGTCCGGAATCGGCTGACCCGTCGGGTTGTCGTACGACACGGTCACGCGGTAGCGGTGCGCGGGCACGATGTGGACGCCGAGACGGGTCCATCCGTACAGGAATGCGACGGGAACCGACTCGATGTGGCCCCCCGAGTCGGCTACGGGAGCCGCGTGGTAGATCACCTCGCCCGTCGTCGCGTCCGCGAACTCGATCAAGCGGCCGAAGTCGTGCATGTGGCCCCCGAGGCCGACGATGCTGCCCGGCACGGCCGGGCTCCCTTCGTAGGATCGCGCGGAGTGACCCCGCGGGAGCGCGAACGACTTGTCCCCGACCGGGAAGGCCACGTCCATCTGCCAGGGCGAGGCGCTGAACAGCGGCCACGGGCGGCCGGTGGGCGTGAAATTCATCGTGAGCCGCACGCGCGCCCCTCCATATGTCGTGGCCGTGAGGTTCTCGACCATCGCGCTGGCGACGACGTGCTCGCCGCGCCGCAGCGGCAGGCCGAACAGCAGGCGCGGCAGGCGAATCGCGCCGGTCTCGTGTCCGGCCGCGAGCAGACGGCGCGAGATCGGGAGAAACAGCTCGCGGTGGTCGGGGTCGATGAGATTGAAGTGATGGATCAGCTCATCGGGCAGCGCATGCCCCGCGCTGTCCACCACCTGCACGCGGAAACCGTAGATGAAGCCCGTTTCCGGAATCTCAAGCGTCGCGACGGGCGGCTGCGCGATCATGTGATGCGGCGTGTTGGCCGGTAGATCCATCGGCGCGAGATCGATCACGAGCGTTCCCGCGCCCGGATCGCGAAAGATGCGGGCGGCCGCGGCGGGCGGCACGCGCGCGGCGCCGTCGCTCGACACAGCGAGCAGCGCGAGACTCAGGAGCAGGCGGTGGGTCATGACGTGGGGGAATCCTCGAACGGCCCCGGGGTTGGCCGGGGCCGTTTCACCATGCGGTCGTGGTGACCGGTTATTGCACCGTGATCGTAATGTGCATGCCGAGCGCGACGTGCGGCATGCAGTAGCCCTTGTACACGCCGGCCGGGGCGCCCGCAAAGGACACGTCGTACTTCTCGCTGGGCTGCGTGAGGAACGGTCCCGTGAGATCACCCATCGGATTCGGCATGCCTTTCTTCAACGCGTCGACGCCGCCCTTCGGCACGGAGTCGCCGTAGAAGGCGATATTGTGCGGACCGCCCGAGACATTCATGAACCGAACGGTCGTGCCGGTCTTGATCGTCAGCTTGCTGGGTTCGAACGCGGCCTGAGACGTGCCGTTGCCGGTCATCTTCACTTCGACCACGGCGCCCGCCGGTTCGGCGCTGGCCGGCGCCGCAGACGGGGCGGCCGGTGTCGGTGTCGCAGCCTCGGCCTGAGACGCCGCCGACTTCTTCTCGCCGCCGCAGGCGACGGCCGTGAATGCGACGAGCGTGGTGAGCAGGGTGAACCGCATCGCGAGCTCCCTCCGGGACGATAGACGAGATAGTGCTTGTGAACGCGTTCACAATATATTCGCGTACCCGGAAAACGGGAGTCCTGAACCGCCATGCCGCACGCATCCGTCCCGCGTATTCCCGCCGCCGACCTGGCGCGCCGCCTCGACCAGGGAGAGCGCGTGCAGCTGCTCGACATCCGCACCCCCGAGCGCGTCGCCCGCGGCCGCGTCACGCTGGGCGCGACGCTCGCCTTTCGCACCCTGCCGGCGTCGGCGATGTACCAGCTCCCCACGCTCGAGTCGCTGCGACTCGATCCGACGGCCCCCGTGGCGGTGATGTGCGGCCATGGCAACTCGAGTCAGCAGGCCACGCAATACCTGCGGGAGCGCGGCTTCGACGCGTTCTCCGTGACCGGCGGGATGGCCGCGTGGGACACGGTATACCTGCCGCGCCGCCTCGCTCCCACGGCGGCGCTGCCGCACGTGGTGCAGCTCGATCGCGTCGGGAAGGGCGCTCTCTCCTACGTGCTGGCGAGCGACGGCGATGCCGTAGTGGTCGACCCGGGTCGCCACCTCGAGCCGTACGAGACCCTGCTGCGCGCCCTCGACGCCACGCCCGCAGCCGTGATCGACACCCACATGCACGCCGACTACCTGAGCGGCGCCCGCGCCGCCGCCCGGCGCTGGCAGGTCCCCTATTTCCTGCACCCGGACGACGCCCGCTCGCCCTACGACGGCGCGGAAGGTCGCGTCGAGTACCACCCGGTGGGCGACGGCGACACGATCGCGTTCGGTCGAGCCACGCTGGTCGCCGCGCACGTCCCCGGGCACACCCTCGGCAGCCTCGCGCTGCTGGCCGACGGGGCGCTGGCGCTCACGGGCGACTTCCTGTTCGTGCGGTCGGTCGGTCGCCCCGACCTGGGGGGACAGCGCGACGCTTGGGCGGCTCGGCTGTGGGACAGCCTCGAGCGGGTGCGCCAGACCTGGGCGGGGGACCTCCTCATCCTCCCGGCCCATTACGCGAGCGAGACCGAGCGCCGGGCGGACCGGAGCGTCGCCGCCCGGTTCGACGTCATCGCCGCTACCAACGAGGCCGCGGCCATCCAGGAGCGGCGGGCGTTCCTCTCCTGGGTGGCGGACCATACGACCGTCGCCCCCGAGAGCTACCGCACGATCAAGCTCGCGAACCTGGGGCTGGGCGACGTCGCGGAGGCCGACGCCGAAATCCTGGAATTCGGGCCGAACCAGTGCGCGATCGGATAGGCGGCGGCAAAGGGCGGCAATAGGCGGCAAGGGCGGCACCTGGAGCCGTTCCCATCCCGCCCGTTGCTGCCCGTTACTCCACCGGCGCCTGCAGGACGACGTACACCCAGTCGGTCCCGCCCAGCGTCTGCAACCCGTACGGCACGCCGGCGGGAATGTGCACGAGATCGTTCGCCGAGACTTCGATCCGATCGCCGTCGAGCAGCATCACGCCGCGTCCGGCGATCGTGAAAACCAGGATGCCCGTGTCGTCCTCAACTGAGATCGGCACGGCGGCGCCGGGGCGCATGACCATGTGCTCGAAGCTGAGCCCGTGCAGCATGCCGGGGAGGTTCAGCACGGTGTGGCGACGCAGCTCGTCGGCCGTGCTCGGAAGTTTCGTCAGGCGGCGGTAAGTGTAGCGCGGCACGGTTCCCATCCAAATAGGGCGCGACGACCTACGGCCGGCGGTGCGGGCGCATCCCAAGATGCGGGCGCCCGCAGGTTCACCGCAACCCCTTCGCACGCCGACACGTACGGACTCGGCCCGTGCCGGCTCCCCCGGCGCCGTGTGCAAGCGAGCGGGCCCGCGGCGTCTCTCTCTCGTCTCTCACAGGATCCGGTCGCCAATGTTGTCCTCGCCTCGGTTGCTGGGGCTCGTCTGCCTGCTCACCGCGCCGCTCGCGCCGGCAGTGGCGCAGGGGTGGATCGAACCGATCCGGCCGCTGCCGGCCTTTCCGCGCGGCGCGATCGTCAAGGTTCGCAGCGCCGTGCAGGTCACCCTCACCGGACGGGCCGCGCGCGTGACGGTGGAGGAATGGTTCCGCAACTCGGGCCCCGTGCTCGACGAGGCCAACTATCTCTATCCGCTCGCGGGCGAGGCCGTGTTCAGCGACTTCTCGCTGTGGCAGGGCGATCGCGAGCTCAAGGGAGAGCCGATGGATGCGAACCAGGCACGCGCGATTTACGAGGACATCGTGCGACGCAAGCGCGATCCTGCGCTGATCGAGCTGGCTGGACACGGCCTGCTGCGGGCGCGCGTGTTCCCCATCGCCCCGGGCGAGACCCGCAAGATCACGCTTCGCTACACGCAGCTGCTCGATCGCGTGGGAGACGCCTGGCGCTTCCGGTACGGCGCGGGCAGCGGACCCGGCATCGCGCCGTCGCGGAGCCTGCGCGTCCAGGTCGATTCCGCGGGACGATTCGGCGAGCCGTATTCCCCGACCCACCGCGTGAATGTGACCCGCGACGCCGACCGCCTCGAGATCACGCTCGCCGACACGAGCGCCCGCGGTGACCTCGAGCTGTTCCTGCCCCTGGCCCGCGGTCTCGTGGGCATGTCGCTCGTCGCGAGCCAGCCCGCCGGCGAAGACGGGTACTTCATGCTGCTGCTGGCGCCGGGTCGCCCCCGCGAAGCCGAGACGGTGCGACGCGACTTGGTCGCGGTGCTCGACGTGTCCGGCTCCATGTCCGGCGACAAGCTCGACCAGGCGAAGGCCGCGCTGGTGCAGTTACTCGGCACGCTCCGGGCGGGAGACCGATTCCGCGTGATCGCGTTCTCGAGCGGGGTGGAGCGGTACGCGACCGGGTGGACCGCGGTCTCCGGTGAGACCGTGCAAGGGGCGCAGGCCTGGGTACGGCGCCTCGAAGCGGGGGGCGGCACCAACGTAGCGGGGGCGCTCGCCGAGGCGCTCGCCGCGCCGCCCGCCGAAGGGGCACTCGGAGTGGTGGTGTTCCTGACGGACGGCGTGCCGACCGTCGCGGAGACCGATCCCGAGCACCTCGCCGACCAGGCGGAGCGCGGCCGCGGGCCGTTCCGGGTGTTCGCGTTCGGCATCGGGTATGACGTGAACACGTACCTGCTCGACCGCTTGACCGAGCGTGCCCGTGGGGTCACGACCTACATTCAGCCCGGTGGCGATATCGAGCAGGCCGTGGGCTCACTCGCCGCCAAGGTGTCGTCTCCGGTGCTCACCGACCTCGCGCTCGCGGCCGACGGCGTCGACCTATATGATCTGCAGCCGCAGCGCCTGCCCGACCTGTTCGCCGGCGACGAGCTCGTCGTCTTCGGTCGGTACCGGGGAGCTGGCAGCGGGGAGCGGTCCCTGACGGTGACGGGACGCAGGAATAGTCACGAGGAGCGATTCACGACGGCGGCCCGGTTCGACGGCGAGCCGTCCGGGGTCGGCTATCTCCAGCAGCTCTGGGCGGCGCGCAAAGCGGGCGCGTTGTCGCGCGAGATCCGACTGCATGGCCCCAATCCCGAGATCGTGGACGAGCTGAAACGGCTCGCGTTGCGTTACGGGATCCTGACTGAGTACACATCGTACTTGGTGCAGGAGCCGAGTCTCGCGGCGCGCCCCATGCCGTTGATGGCGCCCGCGCCACAAGACCAGGCGGGGGCGGATGCCGTGCGGCGCTCCGAGGCGGTGCGCAAGATGGTCAGCTCGGCCAACCTCGAGGCAGTCGTCGCGACGGCTTCGGCCGCGGCCGACTCCGTCGTCGTGCAGGAGCGCGGGAAGATGAGTCGCACGCAGCGCGTGGGCGGCCGCGTGTTCGCATGGCGCGACGGCGTGTGGACCGACATCGCGCATGGCGACTCGGTGCGCGTGGTCAGCGTCGCGGCCTTCAGCGACGCGTACTTCGCACTGCTGCGGGCCCTCCCCGAGCTGGTGCAGCCGGCCACGCTCGAGCCCGTGGTGCTGGTGGCCGGGCGCCGCGTGAGCGTCAAGATTGACGCCGGAGGCAAAACCACCTGGGATGATGGCGAGTTGGCGAAGCTCGTGAGCAACTTTAGGTGATGAGCCCAATGCGGAGTGCGGAATGCGGAATGCGGAATGCGGAATTGCAGGGGGGGTTCGTTCGCTTCGTGACGCTTACCCTGACATTCCGCATTCCGAACTCCGCATTCCGCACTTAGTGCCGTGCCCCAGGATCTCGCGGAGATCTATCGCACCACCTACCGCGCGCTCGTGCGCTTCCTGTACCGCAAGGTGTGGGACGCCGCGCGCGCGGAGGACCTGGCGCAGGAGGCGTTTGCGCGCGCGGTGGTGCACAAACCGGACAACGCGCGGGGGTGGCTCTTCATCGTGGCGGCGAACATGGCGCGGGACGACGCACGGCGCGCGGCGCGGGAGCGCCGCCACCTCACGTTGCTCAAGGCCGAGCCGCAGAGCGAGCCGGCGGCGGATGACGGGTTGCACGCGGAGACCGAGCGCACCCACGTCCGCGCCGCGCTGGAACGGCTGACGCCCCGCGATCGCGAGGTGCTCCTGCTGTGGGACTCAGGGCTGTCGTACGACGAAATCGCCGCGCACACGGGGCTCGCGCGTGGGGCGATCGGCACGACGTTGGCGCGGGCGCGCCGGCGGCTGGTTGAGGCCTACGAGGCAGGAAGGTCAGGTGAGCATGTCGCACGTGGATGACGGCAACCTGCATGGCTATCTCGACGGCGAGCTGTCGCCGGCCGAGGCCCGAGAAGTCGACGCCCACCTGGCGCACTGCCCCGACTGCCGCCGCCGGCTCGACGAAGAGCGCGCCCTGATCGCCCGCGCGGCCGAGCTGCTGGCCCTGGCCACACCCCCCGACCGTGAGCTGCCGCCCTTCCGTGCCGGGGACGTGAAGCCTCCCGCCCGGCTGTGGTGGCAAGTGCGTCTCCCGCTGGCCTGGGCGGCGACGGTCGCGCTGGCCCTGGGAATCGGGACCTACCTCGGCAGGGATGTGAAGCGAGCCCCGGAAGCCGAGGCGGCACACTACACGGCGGCGACGCCGCCGCCCACAAGGGCGGAGCCGCCGAAGCAGGAGCTAGCGCGAGCGCGCCGCGAAACTCGCGTCGCGGCACCGAGCGCGGCACGCGCCCCGCTCGCGGCTCCGGCTGCTCCGCCGCAGGCCCGCGCTCGGGTAGACAACATTGCGTTACCCCGCCCCGAGCCGGTCATGTCGGCGGACAGGGCTGCCGCGCGCGTCGCTGACAGCGAGCGACTTGAAGAGCGGGCGGCGTTGATTGCCCAGCGAAAAGAATCCGCGGACGAACGCAGCCAGTGGCAGAAGGGCGGCGCCATCAGCATCGACAGCGCGCGGCGCGTGCTGGGCACCGACCCGCTCGTCGTCCCCGGCGTCCCGATCGAGGCGCTCTACCGCGGTCGTGCCATCGGCTACGCCGATGTCGTGATCGTCGATCAGGCGCTCGATTCGACGACGATGATCGAGGTGATCAACGCCCGGATCGCACCGCAACTGCTCGACCAGGTGGTGGTCGCGGGGCAGCCCGACGCGCGACCCGAGCCGGCCAGCGCCGCCGATTCGCTGGCAGCGAAGGGTAGGCGCCTCGCATCACTTGCCGCGAAGGCGGCCGGTCAGGTGCGGCCCGATCTGTTCCGGGACGTTCGCGGGCCCCTCTCCGCCGATTCCCTCGCCGCATTGCGGCGCCGACTGGAGCCGCTGCGGCCGTAGGGAGGCCGACCTACTGCACGGTGATCGTGCCGGTCATGTTGTACGTCGGCGGCAGGTGGACATTGCAGTGGAACGGATAGGAACCCACCGTAGCAAATGTCACGACAACGATGTTGCCGCTCGGCAACGAGCCGCCCGTGAACTTGGCGTCGTCCGACGGAGCGGTCTGAGCTGTGCCTGAGGAAACGGTATGGCCGACGCCGCTATTGTTCACCCAACAGACCTTCTGCCCCGCCGCGATCGTCGCCGTGCTCGGGCTGAACGTGAATGAGCCCGTCGCGGTGATGGTCGCGCTGGCGCCGGAGCTGGCACAACTCGCCGGTGTGCCGCCCCCGCCCCCGCCGCCGTACGGCGACATGGAGCTGGAGCCGCCGCACGACACGAGCAGCAGCGTTGCCGCGATCCCTGCCACCAGCGACAGCCACTTCGACCGCATAGACCCTCCGGCGTGATGCGTGGGGGACGTCGAACGACGGGACCCGGCTTACTACCCGACGGGGACGCTAAAGGGACCGCGAGCGAGGGTCGCGGATGTCAGGAAATCGTGACGGCGCGAGTTGCTAGTGTCGCTCGCGGTCCACGGCGTCCGCCGCGAGACGCGGGGACACCATCGGGTAGCGCGCGCCGAACCAGCCGAGCGAACCGAGGAACAGGCCGCCGAACAGCAGGGCGACGCCGATCTCGGGCACGCCGAGCACCGGCGCCGCCCGGCCGTTGATCGAGGGCACGATCTCGAGATAGCGCTCCAACCAGATTCCGAGCAGGCTCACGAGCGCGAACGTCGTCAGCAAGAGAGGAGACTTCTTCGGCTTGACGCCGAGCAGGCCGATGAACGGCACGACGAACACCAGGAGGAATACCGCTACGCCGAACGGCCTCCAGGGATCGATCAGCCGATAGAAGATGAAGAACGTCTCCTCGGGCATGTTGCCGTACCAGATCACCAGGAACTGCGCCCACATGAGGTACGCCCAGAAGACGGTGAACCCGAAGCACAGCTTGCCCAGATCGTGCAGCTGTTTGGACGAGATCGCCGCCTCGAGTCCCATGCGCCGCCGCACGGCGATGGCGAGCACGGCGAGCGCCATCAGCGCCGCCAGAAAGCTGCCCATGAAATAGAACACGCCGAACAGGCTGCTCACCCACTTGTGGGCGAGCGACATGATGAGATCGAACGCCAGGAGGCTGTATCCGAACGCGTAGGCGACGACGAGCACCGCGGCGTCGCGGTTGATCGCGTCCCGGTCGTCGAGGCGCTCCGCGGGGCGGCCATCGGCCAGCTCGCGGACGTCCGGCGCCAGGTCGCGCCGCACGAAGCGCCACGACAGCCACGTCAGCAGCACGTAGATGGCGCCGTTGCGGAGGAAGAACGTCTTGACGGTGAGCCAGCTGCCCAGGTCGGGCCGCAGATCGCGCAGCCAGCTGAAGATGTGCGCGCGCCCCACGATCAAGCCGACGAACAGAACGAGGGACACCGGCAGGAAGGCGCCCGCCGCCTCGGCCAGCCGGATGACCACGCCCGACCAGTGTCCTTTGGCGAGCTTCTGGGTGGCCGCGAACACCACCATGCCCTGCGCCAGCGCGGTCCAGAACATGAAGTTGAAGTGCCACGACTGCCAGGCTCGCGCCGTTTCACCGTTGATGAACGACCACAGGAATGCCGCGCCGCCGAGCACGGCGAGCACCACTCCGAAAAGCCTAAACGTCCGGGCCGGGAAGCGGCGTGCCTTGTCGACCAGCTCGGCGCGCGACACGCTCGCCGCGGTCATCGCCGTCCCGTGGGGCTCTTGGCCCCGGCCTGCAGCGTGCGGACGTAATTCACCAGGTCCCAACGATCGACGCCGCGCACCTTGTCGCCGTACACCGGCATCAGCCCCCGCCCCATCACCTGGCCGCTCACGATGACCGCATAGATGTAGCCGTCCGTGCGCCGGGCGATCGTGTCGTTGACGAGCGAGCGCACGCCGAAGAACGGACCCCCGGCCGCCGACGAGATCGGTCCGTCGCCCCGGCCCGCCGGGCCGTGACACACCAGGCAATAGGTCTCGTACAGGAACCGCCCGTGGTTGACCGACTCGGAGGTGCGGGTGCGGGGGTTCACGAGCCGGTCGGCCGTCTGCCGGCTCATGAGCGGCTCGGCACCGGTCACGGGAACCGTCCCGGGCACAGGCGCGAGCGGCCGGGCATAGGGCTTGATGCTCCGTTGATGTCGCATGGTGGCGAACCAGCCAATGCGATGCACGACGTCGTCGGGATTGCAGGCGAGCGCGGCCAGGGCGGCCAGGGCGGCAAGAGCGGCACGCGACTTAGGCACGCCGCACCTCCTCGGCGCCCGCGCCGCGCAGCAGCGATTCGACCTGGGATGGCGACGGTTCCGAGACGGCGCGCCGCGAACAGCGCGTTGAAGGCGATCCCGAGGATCGTGGACAGCGCCCCAAACAGCACCGTCATCTCGAACATGATGACCACGTAGGGCGGGATCGAGCCGATCGGCTTGCCGCCGAGCACGATGGGCCAGTCGTACGACATGTACAGGGTGAGCCAGGCGCCGACGGCGCAGCCGGCGATGCCGCCGATCAGCGTGAACATGCGGACCGGGCTCACGGGCTGGTCGAGCGCGTCCTCGAGCTCGTGGCGCGGCACGGGCGAATACACCGTGAAGTCGCTGTGGCCGGCCGCGCGCAACCGGCCGATCGCGTCGACGGCCGCGTCCAGGTGGCCGAACACGGCCAGCAACCCCGGCGTGGGCGGCGGGTGGAAAATGGCGGCGAGCGGATTGACGAGCTTCATGCCGCCACCGCCTTGCCCCGCTTGGGCGCCGGCAGCACCTCCTTCACCTCGGAGATCGAGACCGCCGGGAAGTTCTTCACGAACAGCAGGAACCACATGAAGAACCAGCCGAAGCTCCCGGCCATGATGCCCCAGTCGGCCCAGGTCGGGTTGTAGGTCGCGTTGGCGAACCGCTCGAACGGCTCGCCCGCGAGCGACACCGCGATGATCACGAAGCGCTCGAACCACATCCCGATGTTCACGAAGATCGAGACCACGAACAGCGCGACCACGCTGGTCCGCACCTTCTTGGACCACAGCAGCCACGGCAACAGTCCGTTGCAGATGTTCATCGTCCAGCTGGCCCACCAGAACGGCCCGAACGCCCGGTACCAGAAGGCGGCGCGCTCGTGCGCATTGCCGCCGAACCAGGCCGTGAAGTTCTCGGTGCAGTAGGACATGCTCACGATCAGGCCCGTGAGCAGGCAGAGCTTCGCGAGATTCTCGAAGTGATGGACGGTGATGAGCTCCTCCAAATGGAAGAGCTTGCGGATGGGGACGAGCAGCGTGATCACCATCGCGACGCCGGAGTAGATCGCTCCGGCCACGAAGTAGGGCGCGAACAGGGTGGCATGCCAGCCCGGCACCAGGGCCATCGCGAAGTCCCAGGACACGACGCTGTGCACCGAGAGCACGAGCGGCGTCGCGAGCGCGGCGAGGTAGAGATAGCCGCGCGTGTAGTGGCGCCATTGCTCGTTCGTCCCGCGCCAGCCGACCGCCGTGATCGCGTAGAGCTTCTTGCGCCATCCCGTGGCGAGGTCGCGAACGGCCGCGATATCCGGGATCAGGCCCATGATCAGAAACACGGTCGAGACGGTGAAGTAGGTCCCGATCGCGAACTCGTCCCAGATGAGCGGCGACTTGAAGTTGGGCCACAGACCGCGCTCGTTCGGGTACGGAATCAGCCAGTAGAAGTACCACTGGCGCCCGATGTGGATGAGCGGGAACAGGCCCGCCGTCATCACCGCGAACACGGTCATCGCTTCCGCGGTGCGGTAGACCGCGGTGCGCCAGCCCGAGCGGAACAGGAAGAGGATCGCCGAGATCAGCGTGCCCGAGTGCGCGATGCCCACCCAGAACACGAAGCAGGTGATGTAGACGGCCCAGTACACCGGGTGCGAATAGCCCGCGAGCCCCAGCCCGTAGCGCAGCAGGAACAGCAGGCACACGATTCCGACCGCGAGCAGCGCCACCGCCAGGGCGAGCAGCGCGAAGTACCCCTTTCCCGGATTGCCCAGGGTGCGCGCGATGGAGCGGGTAACGACGTCGTACGTGACGCGCGACGTCGGCGTGTCGGCCATCGCCTCAGCCCTCCACCACGGCGCCGTGCACGACCTTCGCGAGATACGTGATCGCCGGCTGGGTGTTGAGACCCGCGAGCACGTGGTAGCCGCGCGGGTCACGCGCGAGTGCCGCGACGCGCGAGGCGGGGTCCCGCAGGTCGCCGAACACGATCGCCTCCGACGGGCACGCCTGGGCGCACGACGGCGTGATGTCCCCGTCCTGGACGTTGCGGTCTTCCAACCGGGCCCGGTTCTGCGCGCCGCGGGTTGAGCAGCATATGGAGTGGATCGGGCCAGCTCTCCCACTCGCCGCCGTGCTCGGCGTAGTTGTACCAGTTGAAGTAGCGGACCTTGTACGGGCAGTTGTTGGCGCAATAACGCGTCCCCACGCACCGGTTGTAGACCTGGCCGTTCAAGCCGTCGGCTGTGTGATAGGCCGCGTACACCGGGCACACCGGCTCGCACGGGGCGTTGCCGCACTGTTGGCACAGCATCGGCGTGACCACCGCGCCCACCGATTGGCCGTCCTCCCCGCCCGTGTAGTAGCGCTCGATCCGCAGCCAGCTCATCTGCCGCCGGCGCACCACCAGCTCTTCGCCCACCGTCGCGAGATTGTTCTCGGCGTAGCACGCGGTGACGCAGGCCGAGCAGCCGGTGCACTTGGCCAGGTCGATCGCCATGCCCCAGCGCGGATGCGGACGCGCGTAATCCCCCAGCGCGGCCGTCTCGTGCTGCGCCTCCGCCCACTCCGCGAGCGCCCGATCGGCATAGGGCGGCGTCAGCCGCTCGTGGAACGGATGCGCCCCACGCTTGAGCTGCTGCGCCCGGGCGAGCGGCAGGACCTCGATCACGCCGCGTCCCTGCTCGCGTGCATCTCCTTCGAGCGTCGCCAGGCGGCGGTGGTCGCCGGTCTTCGCCACGGCGACGCTCACCGCGAAGGCACGCCCGCCGTACGCGGTGGGCGCGTCGCTCAGCAGCTCGAACGCGTTGAACGAGCGGTCCTTGGCGTACCGGCCGTAGGCCTTGTGGCCCTGCCCGGTCGGGATCGCGAGCACGTCGGGTCGGACGCCCGGCGTGATCCACACGGGCGCCCGCAGCGCGCCGTGCGGCGACTTGAGCAGCAGGACGTCGCCGTTTTCCACCTGCCACTTCGCCGCCGTCTGGGGGTGCACTTCGACCCAGGCGTGCCAGGTGATCTTCGAGACCGGGTCGGGCAGCTCCTGCAGCCATGGCTTGTTCGCGCCGCGGCCGTCGTGCAACGCGATGGAGGGACAGACGAGCAGCAGCGGCTGGTCGGGCGCGGGTTTCCATCCGAGGGCCGGCATGTCGCCGGCGAGCGCGAGGCGCACCGTCTGCACCGGCGCCTCGGTGAACAGGCCGCCGTGCTGCAGGGCGTCGTCCCAGAATTCCTCGAACCCCCGGCCCCGTCCGAATCGCCGGTGCAGCTCCTGCCAGCGGCCCTGCAGATAATCCTGGAACGTACACGCCGGTGCGGGGCTCGGAGTCGTTCCACTGCTCGAGCGGGTGGAGGTCGGGGAGCACGAGGTCCGAGGCGGCGGCGGTCTCGTCGAGATACGACGAAAAGCTGATCTTGTAGCGGGCGTGCGCCAGCGCCTGCGAGAACGCGGCCGGGAGCGAGTGCGCGGGGTTGGCGCCGTGCACCAGCAGCAGCGCCACCTTGCCCGCGCTCAAGTCCGCCGCCAGGTCGGCGAGCTCCCGGAACGACCCGCCGGCCCCGAGGGCATGGTTGGGACCGAACTTCACGGTCTTGCCCACCTGGCCCGCGACGTAGTTGAGGATGTTGACGGCGGCGACGATCTCGGCGCCGTTGGGGTACTGGGCCGCGATCCCGCCGGCCACGGCGAGACCGCCCCGCGACGCGGCGAACTCGCGTGCGAGGCGGGTGATCACCTCGGCCTCGATCCCGATTGTCGCGGCGACCCGCTCGGGGGCATTGGCATCGAGCGCCGCTCGCACGCGTGCCACGTCGGGCGGGAGCGGGGCGAGCCGGCGGGCGACGATCACCTGCGCCATCGCGAGCGCGAGCATCCCCTCGGTGCCGGGCGCCGCCGCGATCCATTGATCGGCGCTCATGCCCGTGAGCGCCAGGCGCGGGCCGACGTAGACGAACTTCGCCATGGACGCGTCGCGACCGCCGCTGAAGGCATGGGCCCGCGTGAAGGCGTTCTGGTAGCCGACCGGCGACAGCCACGTCTCCATGAAGTCGGCGCCGAACGACACGATGTAGCGCGCGTTGGCGAAATCATACCAGGGAACGGCCGGGGTGCCGAACGCGATGCGGTTCCCGGCACGCAGCGCCTCGAACGCGAACGGCTCGTAAGTCACGTGCCGGCCGCCCACCTGCCGCGTCCAAGTGTCCACCAGCTCGCCGAACGACCCGCTCTCGAGCCCCGTCAGGAAGGCGATGCCTCTGCCGCGGGCTTCCTGCACCTTCGCCTGCAGACGCGCCAGCGCGTCATCCCAGCTAAGCGTCTGCCAGTCGCCGTTCGGGGCGCGCGCCATCGGATCGGTGATCCGATCGGGGTTGTACAGGCCCTGGAGGGCTGCTTGCCCACGCGCGCACAGCCGACCCTGGTTGATGGGCGACTCGGGGTTGCCCTCGAGCTTGATCACGCGGCCCTCGCGCACCTTGGCGTGCAGTCCGCACCCGGCCGCGCACTCGCG
>Ga0209378_1000569_pt1 | contig 27132 bp, 24 predicted proteins | sample GraSoiAngelo_156_FD_186170 | JGI IMG/M metagenome (GOLD analysis project Ga0209378, IMG submission 186170) | Grasslands soil microbial communities from the Angelo Coastal Reserve, California, USA - 14_1009_13_40cm (SPAdes) (version 2) | ecosystem: Environmental > Terrestrial > Soil > Grasslands ...
GCGCGCAGCGGCGATGCCGCCGCCGCGCAGGCCGACATCGACAAGCTCAAGCAGCTGCGCGAAGGACTTCTCGCAGGCCGCCAGCCGTACTGGGCCGAGCAGGTCGAGATCCAGGTGCTCGCCGCGACCGCCTGGCTGCACAACAGCCAGGGTAACCGCGACGAGGCGCTGAAATTCATGCGCGGCGCTGCCGACCTCGAAGACTCGAGCGAGAAGCACGTCGCCATGGAAAACCGCCTTTATCCGATGCGCGAGCTGCTCGGCGACATGCTGCGCGGCTACGGCGAGCCCGCGGCGGCGCTGAAGGAGTACGAGGTGTCGATGAAGAACGCGCCGAACCGGCTGCGCGGCTACTACGGCGCGGCGAAAGCGGCGCAAGACTCGGGGCAGGCGAAGAAGGCGGGCGCGTATTACAAGCAGCTTGCGCGGCTGACGCGCGACGCCGACGGCGATCGGCCCGAGATCGTCGAGCTGAAGCAGTACCTCGCCAGCGCGAAGTGAGCGGCCGGTGCCTGCGCCGGGCAGCGCTGGCGCTGCTGCTGTCCGGCGCGCGAGCCGCGCTCGCCGACCCCGGCGACGACGAAGGCTCCGGCGACCCCGAGTACGCGCGCGGCCGGCAGGCGATCGAGGCGAAGGACTGGCGGGGCGCGGTGCGGCTGCTTTCGTCCGCGGCGCTGCGCGACACGCGCAACGCCGACATCCAGAACTACCTGGGCTACGCCTACCGCAACCTCGGCGAGATGCCGCTCGCCTTCAAGCACTATTCGCGTGCGCTGCAGCTCGACCCGCGCCATCGCGGCGCGCACGAATATCTGGGCGAGGCCTACCTGATGATCGGGAACCTCGCCAAGGCCGAGGAGCACCTCGCGGCCCTGCGCAGAATCTGCCTGCTTCCCTGCGCGGAGTACGGCGACCTCGAGAAGAAGCTGGCCGAGTACCGGAAGGCGTCGGTGATCAGGCCTTAGCGAGCAGCCGGCTGAAATCGTTGTCGACGCCGAGCACGTAGCGCGCCAGGTCGTCGACCACGCCCTTCAAGGCATCCGTCGCGAAGCGCACCGTCACGCGGCCGAAGCGCCGCACGTTGATCAGCTCGACGGTGGCGGTCGCCGCCTCGTAATCGGCGCGGATGTTGACCTCGCAGGGCAGGGGGCCGCTCACCACGAACAGGGTCGGGCGCTCCTTGCCCTCGGTGTTCGCGCGCACCTGGAACGCGACGCGCAGGGATTTGAGGTACTGCTCGCAGCGGCCGACGTCCTCGCCCAGGAGCATGACCTTGGGCGGCTCGGCCGCCCTGACGCGATAATGGAACCGGATCTGCGCGCAGAGCTCCTTGTCCGCAGCGAGCTTGAACATGCGGCTGTTGACCGTTGCCTGGGTCAGCGTCACTGAAGCCAGCCTGCCGAGATAAATGAATTCGTAGGGCTTGCCCGCGTGCGGCTCGTGCGTGTTCATCTCCCTGCCGAATTCGGTCAGGTACTGGTGGGCTGCGCGCATCGCGGAGTCGAGCGCCGCCATCGCCGTCTCCTTCGCGCTCGCCTGCTGCTTCTTGAGAGCGGCCTGCTGCCGCATGATCTCGACCGCCTCCATGCGGCGCGTGATGCTCATCCATTTCGGGTCGGCGCCGGGCGCGCCGCGCTCGAAGGACTCTCGCTTTTGCTCCTCGGCCGCGCCCCAGTTGCGCCAGGCCTCCTCCTTCTTGAGGCGCTCCTCCTGCTCCGCGCGCAGGTGCTCCCTCTCCTGGGCCTCGAAGTTCTTCGCGAACTGGTCGAGATCGACGATGAGCTGGTTGCGCACCTTCTGCTCCTCGGCCGCCGCGGCCGGGGTCGGCAGCACCGGGAGGGGAACCGTCTTGGCGAACACGGTGCCGCCGCCGAGGCTGCGGTAGTTGCGCAGGTCGCCCGCCATCTCGAGCGCCTTCTGATAGCGCTCCTGCGGCCGCTTCGCGAGCGCGCGGTCCATGATGCGGTCGAAGCCTTCCGGGATCTGCGGATCGATCTGGCGCAGCGGCGGATGCGGCTCGCCGGCGATGCGCTGCATGAGGGCGAACACCGTGGTGTCGCCGGGCCACTCGAACGGCGTGCGCTTGGTCAGCAGCTCGTAGAGCACCACGCCGAGCGAGAACAGATCGGCGCGCGAATCGATCGGCTGGCCGAGCACCTGCTCGGGCGCCATGTAGCGCGGCGAGCCGAGCGCTGAGCCGGTCTGGGTCACGTTCGAGGCCGGAATGTAGGCCACGCCGAAGTCGGTGAGCTTCGCGCGCCCCGAGGGCGCCACCACCACGTTGGCCGGCTTGACGTCACGGTGGACGATCGAGAACTTGTGCGCGTGCTCGAGCGCTTCGGCAACCTGGGCAATGATGTCGGCGGCGGTATGGAACGGGATGCGCTGGGGATCCTTCAGCATCTGGTGCAGCGAGCGTCCCTCGAGCAGTTCCATCGCGATGTAGGCCGTTTCACCCTCTTGGCCGACGTCGAAAATCGTCACGATATTCGGGTGGCTGAGCCGACCCGCGGAGCGCGCTTCGCGCAGGAACCGGATGCGGACCTCGTCGATCACGTCCTCCGGCAGGTCCGGGAGCAGCGTCTTCAGCGCGACCTCGCGCTCGAGGACGAGATCGACCGCGCGGTAAACTGCCCCCATAGCACCCCGGCCAAGCTCTCCCAGGATGCGATAACGGCCAAGCATCTTTTGTCCCACTTGCCCGCCTTCCCTTCTCTTCCCCAACATCAATGATGCCTCTTAGCCGCTTGAATTTCCAGTAATTTGATATCAAGCGAAAAAGTGCTGGTAGAGCAGAGACAAACCGGCGGGAAATCGCAGCGAGCTCGACGAGCTCGCTTGCTGCGGCTAAATCCTAAGCGCCCACTCGCCCTCGCCGCGGCGGCATGCGACGCCGCGGATCATGTGCTGGCGCCCGTCGGCGGTGATCAGCGTGGTGAACTCCCGGCACGGCCGCTCGGTCTGCTGGAAGTCGCGCGTCGGCACTAGGCGATAGGTGACGCCGGTCGCCTTGTTGGTCCAGACCACGGTGCTCTTCACTACGGCCAGCTCGAGCGCATGGCCCCAGCAGCCGCGGTCGGCATCATCTAGCTGCGGGCGGATCTTCGTGCCGCTCATCATCGCCACCGCGCCTTCCTGCTTCGCTGCCACGCTCTTGCTCACGGCGGCGGCGTCGCAGGTGCCGGCGATGACGCCGTAGTCCTTTGTCCACTTCTTGCCCGTGTAGCCGAGGTAGAAAGACGGATCGGCGAGGGCCGCGAGCGGCATGGAAACGAAGCCCAGCAGCGCAGCGAGCGCAATGCCTGTCCTCTTCATGGCCGCCCCCTTGATTGAAACTTCGTGGAGAGAGTCTAGACGCGCCGGGTCGCGCCAGTCAGCGCAATATGTCACGTTGCTGTAGTCCGAATGATCCATCGTTATAGTGGGCGGCATGCTGCGCCTGCTGCTGCTCGGCTCTCATCACCCGCGCGGCCGCGCGCTGCTCTCGGTCCTCGGCATCGCCCTCGGGGTCGCGCTCGGCTACGGCGTGTACCTCGTCAACCGCGCCGCGGTGGACGAGCTTGCCGCGGCGGTGCGCGGCCTCGCCGGCGAGGCGGACCTCGAAGTAAGGGGCGGGCGCGGCGGATTTCCGGACTCGCTCTATCCGGCCATCGCCAGGCTCCCCGGCGTCGCCTCGGCGAGCCCCGGGCTGGAGCTCGACGCCGGCCTGGCGGGGACCGAGCGGACCATCAGGCTGATCGGCATCGATGCGCTGCGCGAGCGGCGGCCGGAGCTGCTGACGCCCGACAAGGTTCTCCTCTCGGTGGCCGCTGCCGAGCTCGCGAAAGGCGATCGGCTGCGGCTGATCGTCGGGCACAGGACAGTCGAGCTGCAGGTCGGCGGGGTCGTGGACCTCAAAGGCGTCGAGGCGCTGACCGACATCGCCACCGCGCAGTGGCGCCTCGAGCGCCTCGGCCAGCTGAACCGCCTCGATGTGCGCCTGAAGCGCGGGGCCGACCGCGAGGCAGTGCGGCTGCGCATCGCCGCCCTGCTGCCGCCCGGCGTTCACGTAGCTCCGGTACAAGCGCTCGAGCAGGCGAGCAGCTATCCCTCGCGCGCCTACCGCGTGAACCTCGACGTGCTCGCCATGGTGGCGCTCTTCACGGGAGGCTTCCTGGTGTTCTCGGCGCAGGCCCTGCAGGTCGCGCGGCGCCGCGGTGAGCATGCGCTGCTGCGGGTGCTGGGATTGCGGCGGCGCGGCGTTTTGCAGCTCGTCTTGCTGGAGGCTGCCGCGCTCGGCGCGATCGGCGGCCTGGTCGGCCTCGCACTCGGCTACGCGCTGGCGCTTGCGGCGGTGCGGGCGTCGGGCGCGGACCTGGGCGCCGGGGTGTTCCGAGGCCTCTCACCCAAGCTGGATTTTTCCTTGGTCCCTGCATTTTTCTATCTGGCCGCAGGAATCGCCGTGGCTGCGGCCGGAGCGCTGCTTCCGGCGCTCGACGCGGCGCGCCAGGCGCCGGCACAGGCGCTGAAGGCGGGCGACGAGCAGCGCCTGTTCGCGCGGCTGTCGTCGCCCTGGCCCGGGCTGGCCTTCATCCTGGCTGGCGCCGCGCTGGCGCAGCTCGGACCGGTCGGCGGGCTGCCGATCTACGGCTACGCCGCCATCGGCTGCCTGCTCATCGGCAGCATCGCGCTCATGCCGAGGCTCTCGCAGGCGGTATTCGACGCGCTGCCTCTGCCGCGCTCGCCAGGCCTCGCGCTCGCGCTGGCACAGCTGCGCGGCGCACCGGGGCAGGCGGCCGTGAGCCTCGCCGCGATCGTCGCCAGCTTCTCGCTGATGGCCGCGATGGCGATCATGGTCGCGTCGTTCCGGCAGTCGGTCGATGACTGGCTCAACACGGTGCTGCCGGCCGAGCTGTACTTGCGCACCAGCCATGCCGGCGACACCGGCTACCTCGAGCCCGGGTTCGAGGAGCGCGTGCGCGCGCTGCCGCAGGTGGCGCGCGCCGACTTTCTGCGCTCGGGCCGCATCCTTCTCGATCCCTCTCGTCCGCCGCTCGTGCTGATCGCGCGCGATCGCGCCGAGAAGGCGTTTCCGAAAGTTGGCCGGCAGTATCTGCGCCGGGCGGACGACCCTGCCGCGGTGTGGATCAGTGAAGCGGTCGGCGATCTGTACGGCTTTTCTCCGGGCCAGAAAATCCAGCTGCCCGTCAACGGCCAAAGCATCACGTTCGTGGTTGCGGGAGCGTTCCGCGATTACGCCCGCCAGCACGGCTCGGTTCTCATCGACCGCGCCGATTACGCCGCGCTCACCGGCGACCGGCGCGTGAACGACGCGGCGCTATGGCTCACGCCGGGCGCGACGCCGGCCCAGGCGATGGACGCGATCCGCGCGCTGCCCGGAGCCGCCGGGATCGACCTCGGCACGCCGGGCGAGATCCGGCAGCTGTCGCTGCGCATCTTCGACCGCAGCTTCGCCGTCACCTATGCGATGGAGGCCGTGGCGATGCTGGTCGGCCTGTTCGGGCTCTCGTCCAGCCTCGGCGCCATCGTGCTCGCGCGGCGGCGCGAGTTCGGCATGCTGCGCCACCTCGGCCTCACCCGTGCGCAGATCCGCGCCATGCTCGCCGCGGAAGGCGGGCTGCTCGCGCTGCTCGGCGCCCTCGCCGGCCTTGCGGCGGGAGGCGCCATCAGCCTCGTCCTGGTCTACGTGGTGAACCGCCAGTCGTTCAACTGGAGCATGGAGCTGCATCCACCGTACGGGTTGTTGGGTGTTTTGATTTTGATTCTTGTCGGTCTTGCAGTCTTTACGGCGATTCTCTCCGGAAAGGAAGCGATGGGAATCGGGCCGGTTCGAGCGGTGCGCGAGGACTGGTGAGAAGAAGGGACTTCCTCAAGCTGCTCGCGCTGGCGGCGTATCCCAAGGTCGTTCCGCACCATCGCCTGCAGTTCCCGCGCGATCACGGCGCGCATCCCGAGTACCGCACCGAGTGGTGGTACGTCACCGGCTGGCTCGACGGGCCGATGGGCTTCCAGGTCACCTTCTTCCGCGCGCGGCCGCAGGAACAGTCCGACAACCCGAGCAGCTTCAATCCGCGCCAGGTATTGCTGGCCCACGCCGCCATCGCCGATCCGAAGCGCGGCCGCCTGATCCACGAGGAGCGCGCGGCGCGCGCCGGTTTCACGCTCGCGCACGCCGAGACCGAGCGCACCGGCGTCTGGATCGACGACTGGCGGCTGGTGCTCGAGGGGGACAAGTACCACTCGCAGATCGCAGCGCGCGAATTCGACCTGGACTTGACGTTTTTCACTTCCGATCGCCCTTTATTGCAGGGCGAGGCGGGCTTCAGCCGAAAGGGTCATCGTCCCGAGGAAGCCAGCTACTACTACAGCCGGCCCCACCTGCACGTCGTCGGCAGCGTCAACGGCAGGCAGATCGACGGAGCCGCCTGGCTCGACCACGAATGGTCGAGCGCCTACCTCGCCCCCGAGGCCGCCGGCTGGGACTGGACCGGGATCAACCTGTTCGACGGCGGCTCGCTGACGGCGTTCCGCATGCGCGGGAAAAAGGGCGGCGTGCATTACGCGCCGCCGGGCGTGACGTTCGAGCCGATTCGCCTGTGGAAATCGCCTCGCACTGGCGTGGAATACCCAGTGTCTATGAAAGTAAAAAAGGGAAACATCCAGTTACTGCTGGAACCGTTGATGGACGACCAGGAGCTCGACGCGCGCGCGAGCACCGGGACGATCTACTGGGAAGGCGCGGTGCGCGCTTTTGCGGGCGGCAACGAAGTCGGGCGGGGGTATCTCGAGCTCACCGGCTACTGGAAGCCGGTGACGCTTTGATCGCGGCTTTGGCGACGGCCTTGAGCAGCAGCTCGTTGAAGCCCGCTGGGTCCTCGATCTGTGGGATGTGACCGACGTTCCGCATCACTGCGAGCTCGGCGTGCGGCGCGAGCTTGGCGAGGCGCTGGCCCTGTTCGAGCGGCGTGATCGTGTCGCGCTCGCCCCAGATGATGAATACCGGCACTTTCAGGCCCTGGTAGGAAGCGGGGCGCTCGCTTGCGGCGACGGCGGTGGGCGCGAGGAGCGCGGGCAGCCAGGCACCGACCGCAGGCGTGGTGTCGGCGACGACAAGCGGGCGCTGGTAGAGCCGCACCCAGTCCTCGGTGGCGCGCGCCGGATCGTTGATGAATCCCTGCAGCAGCTTGCGCGTGAACAGCGGGTTGGTGAGAAAGGTCGCGACCACGCTGTCGCGCAGCGGCTGCGTGGCGAGGAAGCCGCGCAGGAGCAGCGGCGGCTCTGGCGCGCGCGCGTCGTCGGTGCCGACCGAGAGCGCGGCGTCGACCAGCACCAGGGCGCGCACGCGATCGGGCGCGAGCAGCGCTGCCTCCATCGTCGGCCCGCCGCCGAAGGAGTGGCCGACGAGGACCGCCTGCCTGATGCCGAACGCGTCGAGTACGCCGACGATGCGCCGGCCCTGGTCGAGTTTGCCATAGCGCGCAGACCCGGGACGCTGCGAGAAGCCGAAAGGCGGCAGGTCAAGCGCGATGGCGCGCGCGCCGGTCGCCGCGAGCGCGCTCATCGACTCGCGCCAGGCCTCGCTCCAGGCGCCGGTGCCGTGGACGAAAACGACCGGCAGGCCGTCGGCGGGGCCGGCCTCCTGCACGAAGATCTCGAGGTCCGCCGCCTTCACGAAGCGTCCACTGGCGGGCGCCGCCTTTGCAGCGGGCAGCACTTCGCGGCGCGCGGCCTGCCAGCTGAACCCGGCGAGAATCAAGACCACCGCCGCGAGCAGTGCAGCGGATACTCTAAAAAACCATTTCTTCATTAGTAATCGTAGACGTGCTCGAGTTGCGCGCCGGCAGCGGCGAGTCGGTTGAGCGTGGTCGCGAGCGATGCCACGGGCACTACGAGCGCGACACGCTTCGTTCCAGGCTGCGTAAGGATGGGCTGGCTAAAGAGCACTTCTTCCTTCCAGGCTTGAGGAACCAAAGCAGTGACCAGGATCACTGAGCGATTGCCTGCGATCTCCTCGAAATTGCTGCCGCGCGCCGCGAGCGCCGAGGCGTAGCGCGTGAAGGCCTGGTAGCGCGGTACGAGCACCAGCTTTGCGTCGCCCTCGAGCGGCTGCACCACCTTCAGCTCGGGCAGCTCCTTCTCGATGCCGGCCGGCAGGCGGTCGACGACCACGGCGGTGACCGGAAGCGGCGCGTCGTAGCTCGCCTTCGTGGCCTTCTTGATCAGCCAGCCGTAAACGCCCTTGACGATGTACTCGGTGCCGAGCGCGTATTTGCGCTCCCACTTGCGCAGCGCGCCCGGGCCCCACAGCGGGGTTTCTCTCCACACGCCGCGCAGCTTGGCGGCGAAGTCGTACTCGTACCAGGGGTCGATGCGGATGAAATCGACATAGTCCTGCGCCACCGCCGCAGCGTAGCGGTCTTCGTCGGTCAGGCCGTGCGTCGCGGTGAGCTCGCCAAGGCGGCCGATGAGGGTTTCATACGCCGCGCGCAGCGCGTATTCGGCCGTGGTGCTGGTGCCGATGACCATCACCATGACGTGGTAGCCGAAGTTGAACGGATAGTCCTTCCTTGTCGCGCTGTAGACCGCGCCGTAGCCCTGCCAGAACTGGCGGATGTGGCCGAAGAACGGAAACAGCGTCGGCGTGTGATCCCTGACGTACGCCGCGTACTCCGCCGGGCTGTGCACCAGGAACCACTCCGGGTAGGTGAGGAAGGTCTGCTCGGCGCCGCGGCGGTGCTCGGCAGGAGCAATCACGGAGTTTTGCGCAAGCGCGATCCCGGCGTGAAGCAACGCGATGCAGGCGATGATCCTCATATTCTTGTATAGGCGAGGAGCACGTTGTCCGAAGGGTCGTGCGCCTGCAGCAGGCGCTTGCCGCTGTCGCGAAAGCCCACAGCCTCGAGGCGCTGCGTCCAGGTCGCGACCGGCGCGAAATGGCGCAGCTCCTGCCTGTTGGTCTCCCAGGGCACGCCCAGCCCGGCGTTGAACACGGTGTGCGCGAGCGAGACAAAGGTATCCATTTCCTTCGTCTTGACGTCGTGGTCGCGCAGGATGAAAACGCCGCCGGGCCGCACGATGCGGCGGATGGAGCGCACGAAAGGCTCGAGGCCGCGCGGCTCGATATGGTGCAGCCCGATGTAGCACGAGACGAAGTCGACGCTCTCGTCGGGGATGCGGTCTGCGCCGATCGGAGCGTAATTGTCGAGCGGCACCCAGGTGCCGAGCGGCGCGAGCTGGCCCCGCTCGACGATGTCCACCGGCGAGCGCGTCGGCGCGACGTCGCTCACCATGGCGAGCGTGCCGCGCAGCCTGAGCCGCTTTTTCAGCACGCTTGCATAGCGCCCGGTGCTGCCGATCTCGACGTAGCCGTCGATGTCGCGGCGCTCGCCGAGCAGCTCGAGCGTCTGGCGCGCCATCTCCGCTTTCTGCTTGGCGAGCGAGGGCAGGGCGTAGAACAGCTCCGAGAGCGGCGGCTTGATGCTCGCGAGGCGGTACTGGATGTAGCGGTAGATCGACTCGTCGTCGGCATGCGCCGCGCAGGCGTTCTTGATCAGCGTGTGGAAGCGATCCTCCGGGAAGATGCGGTAGACGTTCTGCAGGAAGCGGTAGAAGGCGTCGTGCCACTTGGTGTCGGAATAGACCGCGTGGAATTCAGAGCTCGTGGAAACCGTTGTGGCTGCGGGCGCCGGAGCGTAGTACTTGTCCCACAGCAGGTTGCGGATCCGGTAGGCGGGATCGAGCTTCTTCTTCAGCGCGAACAGCTCCTTCGCGCGTGGATAGGCGTGGTGGAACTGCTCAGGCGTCGCATGAGGCTGGTAGGGCAGGTAATAGCTGCCGCCGACGCTCAGCACCGCGTCGATCAGCTCGCGCGTCCACACCGCGACGCGCTCGCGCGCGTTTTCGCGCGTTCGCTGCTTGTAGTAGAGCACGAAGGCGAAGCTTTCCCGCGGCGCCCAGGCGAGAAGCGAGCCGGGATCGGGCAGGGCATGGCGCACCGAGATGTTGAGCACGTTCACCCGGTGGCGCTGCAGGATCTCGTTCATCTTCGGCACGAATTCGTCGAAGCGCTCGACCGGGACGAAGTATTCCTGCAGCACGTAGGTGCGGTGCTTGCGCGAGGGCGGCTCGAGCTCGGCGGCGTCGTAACCCGCCTCGAAGTTGCGCCAGTGCACCTTCGGGAACAGGTACAGCAGCGGGTCGATGATGAATTCGCGCCGCCACTTGCCGAACGGCGTCTCGGAGACGGCCCACAGGAAATAGTTTTCCAGCGGGTAGCTGCGCCGTTGCGGCTGCAGGCGAAACGGCGTGGTGACCGGCTTCTTGGTCTCCGACCAGGTGACCGCGCGCACGCGGCTGTAGTGCGGCGCGTAGAGGTCCGCGTTATGGAACAGCGCGGTGGGCGAGTTGCGCACGCGATCGCGGAAATAGGCCGCGTACTCCCGGGTGGCGAGCTTGGCGTGGCTGCGCTCGACGCGCTTGTTGTCGGCGAGCTCGAGCTCGGCCTCGACGATCACGCCAAGCGCGCCGTAGCCGCCGCAGGCGCCGTAAAAGATCTCGGCATTGTGCTGCGGGCTCGCCTCGATCGGCTCACCGCTCGCCGTCACGAGCTTGAGCGAGCGCAGAGAAAGGATGAGCGGGCCGAGGCCGACGTAGCGTCCGTGGACGTTGACGCTGATCGAGCCGCCGACGCTGAAATTGGCGTAGGTCTGCATGATGCTGACCGCCAGGCCGTGCGGGTCGACGAAGCGCTGGATGTCGCACCAGCGGATGCCGCTCTGCACGCGGATCGTCTTGTCGACCGGCGAGAAGGCGATCACGCGGTTGAACGCCCGCATGTCGAGGTGCAGGCTGCCCGGGCTCGCGGTCTGCCCGCCCATGCTGAAGTGCCCGCCGCCCACCGAGATCGGCCCGTTCGTGCGGCGCATTGCCTCCTGCACCTCCTCGATGCTGGTCGGCCGGGCGACCGCCCATACTGGGACGGGATTAAGCTGGGTGACGTCGTTGACGATCTGCTGTTCGGCGTTCATTTCGGCGCCTGTCCGATGTCTACCGTGAGATAGTCGGTATCGAGCTCGAGGGGGTCGGGCCCGTAATGGTTCTCGCCCGGCGTGCCGCGCAGCATTCCCAGCTCGAGCAGCAGCCACAGCGGGCCAAGCACCGGGACCAGCGCCGCCAGCAGCCAGGCCGGCGACCTGCCGCGGTCGCGCATGCGCTTCACCGCCGCGGCGGCGGCGATCCAGAAAAAGGGCGGGTAGAGCACCAGCGTGGCCGGCCGCCCGAGCACCGAGTCGAGAAAGACGAACAGGACCACAAAGGCGATCCCGGCCAGGACCAGCGTCCACCAAAAAGTGGCGCGCGCAATCCTGCCTTTGAACCGCAGCAGTTTTCTCATCTTGCCTCCCCGCGGAGTTGCAGTACGATCGATTGCAAATGCTCGGGCGTGGCGAGCGCGGGCATCACCGGGTCGCCGATCGCCAGCGCGATCCTCTTGTAAAGGAGCTTGCCGGCGTGGCGCAGGCGCGCCGGGTTCCTCGCGAACAGGCTTTCCCACAGGCCCGACAGCGCCATCGGGATCACCGGCACCGGCGTGCGCGCGACGATCTGCGCGATGCCGGGACGGAACGGCCCCATCTCGCCGTCGGCGGTGAGGCGGCCTTCCGGGAACAGGCCGACCAGCTCGCCCGCCTCGAGCGCCATCGCGATCTCGTTGTAGGCGCCGTGCAAGGCGTCGGCGTCCTCGCGCGCCGACGCGATCGGGATGGCGCGCACGGCGCGGAAGAAGAAGCTCAGCACCGGGATGCCGAAGATGCCGCGGTCCATCACCCAGCGGATCGGCCGCCGGCAGGCGGCGGTGATCACCAGCGCGTCGACGTAGGAGACGTGATTGCACACCAGGATCGCGGCGCCTTCATCCGGGATGCGCTCGATTCCCGACTTGCGCACGCGGTACACCGTGTGCACCAGCAGCCAGACCAGGAACCGGGCGAGAAACTCCGGCACCAGCGTGTAGATGTAGATCGCGACGAGCGCGTTCATCAGCGCCGCGGCCAGCAGGATCTCGACCACCGAGAAGCCGGCCCTGATCATGGCGATGGCCGCGACCGCTCCCGCCGCCATGAACAGAGCATTAAGGATGTTGTTGCCGGCCACGACGCGCGAGACGTGGCTCTTCGGCGTGCGCGTCTGGATGAGGGCGTAGAGCGGCACGATGTAGAGGCCGCCGAACACGCCGCTCAGCAGCAGGTCGGCGTAGACGCGCATCGGCTGCAGCTGGCCTGTCGAGGCGAAATACAGGTCGGCGCCGAAGAGCGTCATGCCGATCGAGCCGAAAGGCACCAGGCCGATCTCCACCTTGCGGCCCGAGAGACGCTCGCAGGCGAGCGAGCCGAGCCCGACGCCGACGGAGAAGATCGCCAGGAGCGCCGTGACGCTCGACTCGCCGCCGTGCAGCACGTTCTTCGCGAAATCCGGGAACTGCGAGAGGAACAGCGCGCCGTACAGCCAGAACCAGGAGATGCCGAGAATCGAGCGGTACACGACCGGATTGGCGCGGATCGCCTCGAAGTTGCGCCAGGTCTCGCGCACCGGGTTCGGGTCGATGGTGAGCGCGGGATCGGCGGCGCCTGTCCTCGGGATGAACCAGCATGCGGCGAAACCGGCCAGCGCGACCGCGACGCCGCCCACGGCAGCGGCGGCCGCGCCCGCCGCCAGCGACGCGAGATAGCCGCCCGCAAGCGTCCCGGCGAGGATGGCCACGAAAGTGCCGGATTCGACCAGGGCGTTGCCGCCTACGATCTCGGCGTCGCGCAGCATCTGCGGCAGGATCGAGTACTTGATCGGTCCGAAAAGGCTCGATTGCAGGCCCGCGAGGAACAGCGCCGTGAGCAGCAGGCCGAGGCTCGCGGTGACGAAGCCGAGGCCCGCCAGCGCCATCACCAGGATCTCGAAGCCCTTGGCGGCCCGGATCAGGCTCGACTTGTCGTACTTGTCCGCGATCTGGCCGGCAGTGGCGGAAAACAGGACGAACGGCAAAATGAACAGCCCGGCCGCGAGGTTGACCAGAACGCCGCTTTCCAGGCCGGAAAACGCCGAACTTTCGCCCGCGAAGCGCGCCGTCTGATAGGTCAGCATCACGACCAGCGCGTTCTTCAATAGGTTGTTGTTGAATGCACCGAAGAACTGCGTCCAGAAGAATGGCGCGAAGCGCCGCTCGGCGAGCAGCGCGAATTGGCTGCGGGTCCCTTGGCTGGAACCTTCGCTCAAACCGTGTGAACCTCCCGCGCGCTATTTTAATGAGGACAGGCCGACTCCGCTCAGGATCAGGGCAACTCCCGCGAAGTGATACCAGCTCGGCAGCTCGCCGAGAAACAGCGCCGAAAGCGCCACCCCCATCGCCGGCATGAGGTGCAGCGTCGCGCCGGCCCGGGCTGCGCCGAGCCGCGTCACCACGTAGCTCCACCCGGCGTACGCGAGGAGCAGCGAGCCGATCCCCGAGTAGAGCACCGCGAGCGTACCCTGCGCCGTCAACCGCATGTCATCAGCCGTGGTTTCCCACGCCAGCCAGGGAAGCATGTAGACGAAGCCGAATCCGCACACCATGGTGAGAAGCTCGGCGATGTCGAGCGGATCGCGCCGAACGAGATCAGCACGCCGGCCCATTGCGCGAGGCGGATGCGCTCGCCGAGCGGCGCAGCGAGCAGCAGGATGAAGATCGGCGTGACGGAAAGGTACAGGATGCCGCTCGTCGCCGTGGTGTAGTGCAGGCCGAGCCACTGCAGCGCGAGGTGCGGGCCGCCGCCGGCGAGACCGAGGGATGCAAGCACGATCCACTGGCGCCGTTTCAGCAGAGGGAGCTTGCCGGTCAGACCCCTGAAGGTGAACGGCAGCAGAATCGCCAGCACCAGGATCAGGCGCCCGACGGTGGCGAGCGCCGGGCCGATCTCCTCGCGCGCCGCGCGCGCGACGATCCAGTTGCCGGACCACAGCAGCAGCGTGGCGAAGAGGACGAGCCAGGCAGTGAAGCGCATGCGCAGGCGATTATCGCCTGCATGCTAAGCTCGACCATGCCTCGCGTAACGGCGGCCGGCCGCTCGCTCGAGTATGAATGGGTCGGGACAGAGGGGAGCGGCAGGCCGGTGCTGGTGTTCCTGCACGAAGGTCTCGGCTCGATCCGGCAGTGGCGCGACTTCCCGCAAAACGTGGCTCAAGCCCTCGGCTGCCGCGCGCTCGTGTACGACCGCTACGGCTACGGGCAGTCCGACGTGCTGCAGGAGCCCGGACGCAGCGTGAGATTCATGCACGACGAAGCCCTGCTTTCCCTGCCCGAAGTTCTTTCCCGCCTGAAAATCGAAAATCCCGTCCTGGTCGGCCACTCCGACGGTGCTTCCATTTCCCTGATCCATGCAGGAGCAGGGCACAAGGTGAAGGCCGTGGTGGCGATGGCGCCGCACGTGTTCGTCGAGCCGATCTGCATTCGCTCGATCGTCGGGGCCGCACGCGCTTTTGAAGCGACCGAGCTGCCGGACAAGCTCGGGCGCTACCACCGCGACGCGAAGAGAACCTTCTACGGCTGGGCCGACGTCTGGCGCGATCCCGAGTTCAGGCGCTGGGACATCACCGAATACCTCCCTGCGATCGGCTGCCCGGTGCTGGCGATCCAGGGCCACGGCGACGAGTACGGCACGATGGCGCAGCTCGACGCCATCAAGAAGCAGGTGGGCGGCCCCTGCGAGGTGCTGAAGCTCACCGATTGCGGGCACGCTCCGTTCCGCGATCAGCCGGAGAAGACGCTCTCGGCCGTCACCGCGTTCCTCGACAGGCATGCAGCTCGTGCTGCCGCCGGCTAGTCCCGGTAGCGGATTGCCTTTCTGTCGAGGAGCCGCAGGAGCGCGGGCCAGTCCTTCTGCTGCGCCGGGCGGCTCTCGCGGCGGAACTGCTGCGCCGCGGTGTCCGCCGCCGCCTGCGACATCAGCTGCACGTTGTGCAGGCCGCCGGCCATCGCGTCGATCTGGATCTGGCAGGCGCAGTCGAGGTAGTACATCAGCTCGAACGCCTCGCGCACGGTCTCGCCGAGCGTGAGCAGGCCGTGGTTGCGCAGGATCATCGCCTTGGCGGTCTTGCCGAGGTCGCGCGCCATGCGGCTGCGCTCATCCATCTCGAGCGCGATGCCCTCGTAGTCGTGGTAGGCGACCTGCTGCTGCACCATCATCGCGTGCTGGCTGATGGGCAGCAGGCCGCACTTGTGCGCCGACACCGCCACGCCGGCACGCGTGTGGGTGTGGAGCACGCAGTTGATCTCGGGGCGCGCCTCGTGCATGCAGCCGTGGATCACGAAGCCGGCCTCGTTGTAGCCCAGGCCCGTCGGATCGTCCAGCACCTTGCCGTGCGGGTCCACCTTCACCAGGTTCGACGCCGTGATCTCGTCGAACATCAGCCCGTAGGGATTGACGAGGAAGTCCTCGGAGCCGGGAACGCGCGCCGAGAAGTGCGTGTAGATGAGGTCGGTCCACTTGAAGATCGCCGCGAGCTGGTAGGCGGCGGCCAGATCGACGCGCACGTCCCATTCTTCCTTGCTGACGCGCTCGCGCACGGGGGTGGACTTGAACTGCAGGTTGGTGGCCATGGCGCTCTCCGGTTCAGGCGGCAATCATAACCCGGCTTTCGACGGCGTCCAGCGCATCGAGAAGCAGGCCGGGGTCGTTCTGCTTTAACAGGGCGGAATCGGAAAGCAGGCGCCGCCACAGCCTGGCGCGCGGGTGGCCGTGATAGAGCCCGAGCATGTGGCGCGTGACCTGCCGCAGGGAGGCGACGGTTTTCGCGTAGCCGGCCATCCTCTTCACTACGTCTGCGCGCGTTTTCCCCGCATCGGCGAGCAGCCAGGGATTGTGATACGCGGCCCGGCCGAGCATTACCCCGTCCACGTGCGCCAGGTGCTCCTCGATTTGCTGCCTGGAGGTGATGCCGCCGTTGATCACGATTCCGAGCTGCGGAAAGTCCTGCTTCAGCCGATAGACGTATTCGTACTTGAGCGGCGGCACCTCGCGGTTCTCCTTCGGCGAGAGCCCCTTCAGGATCGCATTGCGCGCGTGGACGATGAAGGTCCCGCAGCCCGCCGCGGCGACCGTGGCGACGAAGTTCCTGAGAAAAGCGTAATCCTCGATCCTGTCGACCCCGGTTCGGTGCTTCACCGTCACCGGAATGCCGACTTCCCGCCTGATTCTCGAGACGCACTGCGCGACCAGCGTCGGCTCGGCCATCAGGCAGGCGCCGAAAGCGCCTTTCTGCACCCGCTCGCTCGGGCAGCCGATGTTGAGGTTGATCTCATCGTAGCCGTAGTCCGCGCCGAGCTTCGCGCAGCGGGCGAGATCCTCGGGGTCGCTGCCGCCGAGCTGCAGGCCGACCGGGTGCTCAGCGCGATCGAAAGCCAGATGCTGCTCGACATCGCCGTGGATCAGCGCGCCGCAGGTGATCATCTCGGTGTAGAGCCTGGCGCGCGAGCAGACCTGCCTGAGGAAATACCGGCAGTGGCGGTCGGTGAGATCCATCATCGGCGCAACGAGAATCATCGATATTGTCCCGAAGCCGCGGCGCGCGCCCGGATCAGGCCGAACAGGCTCTCGGTGAACGGCGCGCGCACGCCGGCTTTCTGCGCGATCTCGAGCGTCCCCGCCAGCAGGCCGTCGATCTCGAGGGGCTTGCCCGCCTCCATGTCCTGCAGCATCGAGGTCTTGAACTTGCCGAGGTGGCGGGCCATGTCGATGCGCGCCTCGGGATCGATGTCGGCGTCGACGCCGACCGCGCGGCCGATGGCCAGCACCTCGCGAATGATCTGCACCATGTAGGCCTTGATCTCCTGGTCCTCGATCAGCCGGTCCGCCGTCGTCATGGTCAGCGCCGACACCGGGTTGAAGCTGACGTTGCCCAGCAGCTTCACCCAGAACTCCTTTTCGATGAACTCGCTCGTCACGGCCTCGAACCCGGCCGCGGCCAGCGCCTCGGCGATGCGCCGGGTGCGGGCGGTGTTCGCGCCGCCGGGCTCGCCGAGGATCAGGCGCTTGCCCATGTTGTGGCTGATGAGCCCCGGCTCGGGGGTCGAGGCGGCGAGGTGGATCACGCAGCCGACGATGCGGCCGGTCGGCATGGCGCGCGAGAGCTTGCCGCCGGGATCGAGCGACTCCAGGCGCTCGCGGCCGTTGCCGAATTTCAGGCGGTCGAAGAACCACCACGGCACGCCGTTCATTGCCGTGACGACCGAGGTGTCTTTGTCGAGCAGAGGTGAAATCGATTCGGCGACGTGCGTAAGGCTTTGCGCCTTCACCGTGACTAATACGTAGTCCTGCGTTCCGAGCTTCGCCGGGTTGGCTTCGGCCTTGATCCGGAAGGATTCGACCTCACCTTTGCTGCGCACGCGCAGGCCATGGTGCTGGATGGCCTGGAGTTGAGCGCCGCGCGCGACGACCGAGACGTCCTGGCCGGAACGCGCGAGCCACGCCGCCATCAAACCACCGATGGCGCCGGCACCGTAGACGCAAATACGCATGGTGCTATTCTAGGGAAAACAGGGACAGACCACGTTTTCGAGGAGTCATGCAAATGTTCTCGTTCATGAAGAAGACGACCCAGCTGCTGCCGTCGCAAAGCACGCTTCCGGGCCGCTCGACGCCGCTGCAGGTCCCGGCGGAGCATTTCGTGAATCGGCATGCGCTGAAGCCGCCGTTTCCCGGGGGCCTGCAGCGCGCCGTGTTCGGCATGGGCTGCTTCTGGGGCGCCGAGCGGCTGTTCTGGAAGACCCCCGGCGTGTACTCGACCGCGGTCGGCTACGCCGGCGGCGAGACACGAAACCCGACCTACGAGGAAGTGTGCTCGGGATTGACCAACCACGCCGAAGTGGTGCTGGTGGTCTTTGACCCGAAGATCGCGAGCTACGACGAGCTGCTCAAGGTTTTCTGGGAAGGCCACGACCCGACGCAGGGCATGCGCCAGGGCAACGACGCGGGCACGCAGTACCGCTCGGCCATCTATGCATATGGTCCGGAGCAGCTGAAAGCCGCGCTTTCCTCACGTGATCGCTTTCAGGAATCCCTGGAAAAGGCGGGATACGGCGCAATCAGCACCGAGATCCGCGAGGCGCCCGAGTTCTACTACGCCGAGGACTATCACCAGCAGTACCTCGCGAAGAATCCCGCGGGCTACTGCGGCCTCGGCGGCACCGGCGTGTCCTGCCCGGTTGGAGTCCTCGCCAGGGCGTGACCCGCTTGGACAAGTGGCTGTGGGCGGCGCGCTTCTTCAAGACGCGCAGCCGCGCCCAGCAGGCGGTCGCCGCGGGGCGCGTCAAGGTAAACGGCGAGCGCGTCAAGCCGGCGCGGGAACTCAGAGTCGGCGATGGAGTCTCGGTCAAAAGAGAATCTTTTGACTGGAGCGTTACCGTCAAGAACCTGTCCGAGAAGCGCGGGCCGGCCGAGGAAGCAAGAAAACTGTATGAGGAAAACGAAGCGAGCCGCGTCGAGCGCGAGCGCCGCATGGATCTTCGCCGCTGGGGCACGGAGCCGGCCGCGGCGCTGAAAGGCCGGCCGACGAAGCGCGACCGCCGGTTGCTGGAGAAGGTGAGATTGCGCTGAAGTCGGTCGAAGTGTGCCGTATGTAGAGCAGCTAGCCGCCGCGCCGCAGGACCGCTAGCAAAAAATGCTTCATTGCATGTAGCCTATCACCCATGAGAAAGGGGAGGAGGGTCGCGGCCATGCTGCTCGCCATGGCGCCGGCCTGCGCCGTGGCGCAGGACGACGTGGTGGTGATCACGGCGACGCGCCAGCCACAGCCGAGCCTGGACATCCCGGCGTCGGTCGACCGGATCTACGCCGACGAGATTCGCGAAGGCCGGCCGCAGGTGAATCTGTCGGAGAGCCTCGGCCGCGTGCCGGGCATCGTGGTGCAGAACCGGCAGAACTACGCCCAGGACCTGCAGATCTCCTCGCGCGGCTTCGGCGCCCGCTCGACTTTCGGCGTGCGCGGCATCCGCCTCATCGCCGACGGCATTCCGGCAAGCATGCCCGACGGGCAGGGGCAGGGGGCGACTTTCGCGCTCGGCTCGGCGCAGCGCATCGAGGTGCTGCGCGGGCCTTTCTCAAGTCTTTACGGCAATGCGGCAGGAGGCGTGATCAGCATCGAGACGGAGGACGGTCCGCCGACGCCGACCCTCGAGCCCGCGCTGCTGCTCGGCAGCTACGGCACCTGGCGCGAAGCGGCGAAGTTCGGCGGGCAATGGGGAGCGCTCAACGGCATAGTCGATGCGTCGCACTTCCATACCGAGGGTTACCGGCAGCACAGCGAGGCGAACCGCGATCACGTCAATGGCAAGCTGAAATACGAGCTCAACCCCGACACCTCCTTCGCGCTGGTGGCCAACACGCTCCGTCAGCCGCAAACCCAGGACCCATTGGGGCTCGATCGCAACCAATTGCAGCAGGATCCGCGGCAGGCCACGCCGCAGGCCATCCAGTTCAACACGCGCAAGACAATAACGCAGGACCAGCTCGGACTTACGCTGAACCATCGGCTCGATCCGGCCAGCAACGTTCAAGCGACCGTGTACGGCGGGCAGCGCTTCGTGGAGCAGTATCTCGCCATCCCGCTCCCCGCCCAAAATGCGCCCACGCACTCGGGCGGGGTGGTGAATCTCGATCGTAACTATGGCGGCGCGGCGTTGCGCTATTTCACGCAGCTTTCGGCGGTGCGCCTGTCCGCAGGGCTCGAATACGAGACGATGGAAGAGCGCCGCAAGGGCTTCATCAATAACTTCGGCGTCGCCGGCGTATTGAAGCGCGACGAAGACAACGACGTGTCGACGAGCGGCCTGTTCGTGCAGGGCGAATGGAAATTCGCCGAGCGCTGGGCGGCCCACGCCGGGGTGCGCACGACTACCGTGCAGTTCCGCTCCAGGGATTCCTATCTGTCCAACGGCGACGACAGCGGGGCCAAGTCCTACCGCGGCACCACTCCCGTGGCCGGCCTGGTTTTCAAGCTGGACCCGCGCACCAGCGTTTACGGCAACCTCGGGCGCGGTTTCGAGACGCCGACGTTCGTCGAGCTCGCGAACCGCGGTCCCGGCCAGAGCGGGCTCAATTTCGGTCTCGACGCGAGCCGCAGCCGCCACGGCGAGCTCGGCGTGAAGAGCATCGCTGCGGGCTGGGTGCGCCTCAACGCTGCGCTGTTCAAGATAGTGAACGAGAACGAGATCGTCGTGGACCAGAACATGAGCGGGCGGGCTTCGTTCAAGAACGTCGGTCACACCGACCGCAAAGGCTTCGAGCTCGGCGCGGAGACGCTGCTCACCGGGCCCTTCGAAGCGCGCCTCGCCTATACGTACCTGAAGGCCACGTTCCGTGAAGGTTTTACAACGGTCCTCAACACCTTGAACACGCCGGTCAACGTGCCCGCCGGGAGTGCCCTGCCTGGAGTGCCGGAAAGCTTGCTCTACGGCGAGCTGCGCTACCGGCGCGAGCCTTTCTATGCGCAGCTCGAGGCGCTTCACAAATCTCGCGTCCCGGTCAACGACCCCAACTCCGAGTTCGCGGACGCCTATACGACCCTTAACTTGATGGCCGGGGTGGTCCAGCAGGGCCGCGGCTGGCGCATTACGGAGTTCGCGCGCATCGACAATCTGACCGACCGCAACTATGTGGGCTCGGTGATCGTCAACGAGACGAACAGCCGCTTCTACGAGCCTTCGCCGCGCCGCAACATGACCATTGGCATCCAGGCAAGCCTTCAGTTCTAATAGCGCCTGCTACCGAGGAGACGAGAACATGAGAGACGTCGCCGTTGCTGTCGCGGCCATGGCCGTATTCACTGTTGCCCAGGCCCAGGACAAGCCCGCCGCAGCGCCGCCGCCGTCTTGGCACCAGGGCAAGCCGCCCGCGCTCGGCGAGTCGACGCTGCACCCGTTCGCGCCGAACCTGACCGGGCGGGCGGCGAAGGACCTGCCGACCGACAAGCTGAAGGTCCCGCCCGGCTTCAAGGTCGAAGTCTGGGCCGAAGGCATTCCCGAGGCGCGCTCGCTCGCGCGCGGCGAAAAGGGCACGGTGTTCGTGAGCAACCGCCTGTCGAAGAACGTGTACGCCGTCGTGGACCGCGGCGCCACGCGCGAGGTGAAGACCATTCTCAAGGGCCTCAACGCGCCGAACGGCCTCGCCTTCAGCCGCGGAACCCTGTTTGTCGCGGAGCGCGACAAGATCACGCGCTACGACGGCATCGAAGGCAGGCTCGACAATCCGGGCGAAGGCAAGGTGGTGGTCGAGGGTCTCGATCCGACCCAGCAGCCTGGGCACTACTGGAAGTACCTCGCGATGGGGCCCGACGGGAAGCTCTACTTCAACATCGGCGCCCCAGGCAACATCGTCATGCCGAGCTACATGCAGGCCTCGATCATGCGCGTGGATCCCGGCAAGCGCGTGCTCGAAAACGTCGCCCTGGGCGTGCGCAACTCGGTCGGCTTCGACTGGAACCCCAGGACCAAGGAGCTTTGGTTCACCAACCACGGGCGCGACTGGCTGGGCGACGAGTCGCCGAACGACACGCTTCACCGGGTGACGAGCAAGGGAGTTCATTTCGGCTATCCCTTCTGCCACCAGGGCGACACGCTCGACCCCGACTACGGCAAGAACCGGTCGTGCGCGGAATTCGCGCCGCCTGCGCTCAAGCTCGGCGCGCATATCGCGCCCCTGGGCATGAAGTTCTACACCGGCAAGATGTTCCCGGCGGAATACCGGAACAACATCTTCATCGCCATGCACGGCTCGTGGAACCGCAGCACCAAGCAGGGCTATAACGTCATGCGCGTGGTGGTCAACGACAAGGGCAAGGTCATCAAGTCGGCGCCCTTCCTGACCGGCTTTCTGCAGGACGAGAAGGGCGATCCGCCGATGTGGGGCCGCCCGGTCGACGTCCTGGTGATGCGCGACGGCGCGTTGCTCGTTTCCGACGACTACAACGGCATTCTCTATCGGATCAGCTACGGGAAGTGACGGCGGCTTCGGCCACCCGGCGCCGCGCGGCGATCGCATTCGCCGCGCTGGCGCTCGGTGCGGCGAGCGTCGCCTGGGCCGATCGCGAAGCCGGCCGGCGCAAGGCCGAGGTGTGTGCCGCCTGCCACGGCCCGGCGGGCAATTCCGTGAACCCGGCAGTGCCGTCGATCGCCGGGCAGCCCGCGCAGTTTGTCGCCACCGAGCTGTTCCTGTTCCGTGAAGGCAACCGGAAGGACCCGCAGATGTCGGCGATCGCCGCGGGTCTTTCCAATGGCGACCTGAACGACCTGGCGGAATACTTCGCTACTGAAAGGCCCGCGCCGCCCAAGCACCGCACCGCCCCGGAAAACGCCGCCGCGGCACCCGCTCTCGCGCACAAGTTCAACTGCGTGCAGTGCCACGGCCCCGAGCTGATGGGGCAGCAGCACATTCCGCGGCTGGCGGGACAGCAGCCGGACTATCTGCTCGCGCAGCTCAAGGGCTTCAAGGCGGGCACGCGGGCCGACATCGACGGCAACATGACCTCGGCCGCGCAGGCGCTCTCGGACCAGGACATCCAGGTCCTGGTCGACTATCTCGCCGGCTTGAGCCCCGGCAACTGAAGCCTCAGGCTGCCTTCGCCTTCGCCGGTCTTTCGGTCGACATCAGCTCGCGCAGAACGAAGGGCAGGATGCCCCCGTGCTTGTAGTAGTCGACCTCGATGGGCGTGTCGATGCGGGATTTGACTTTGATTTCTCGCATCCCGCCGTCGGGCCGGCTGATCCGCAATGACAGGTCCTGCTGTGGCAGGATTTCCGCCGCAAGGTCGATGTCGATGGTCTCGTCGCCCTTCAGGCCGAGAGACTGCGCCGAGTCGGTGCCGGTGAACTGCAGCGGCAGCACGCCCATGCCGACCAGGTTGGAGCGGTGGATGCGCTCGAAGCTGCGCGCGATCACCGCCTTGACGCCGAGGAGCTGCGTGCCCTTCGCCGCCCAGTCGCGCGACGATCCCGTGCCGTACTCCTCGCCGCCGAACACCACGGTCGGCGTACCCTCGGCGATGTAGCGCATGGCGGCGTCGTAGATCGCAAGCTTCTCGTTTTTATATAAAGTCACTCCGCCTTCGGTGCCCGGCAGCATCAGATTCTTGATGCGCACGTTGGCGAAGGTGCCGCGCATCATTACCTCGTGGTTGCCGCGGCGCGCGCCATAGCTGTTGAAGTCGGCGACCGCGACGTCGTGCTCCTGCAGGTAGATGCCCGCCGGGGAGGTGGGCTTGATCGAGCCGGCCGGGGAGATGTGGTCGGTGGTCACCGAGTCGCCGAAGATGCCGAGGATCTTCGCCCCCGAGATGTCGCCGGGCTGTCCGGGTGCCATCGAGAAATCGCGGAAGAACGGCGGCTCGGCGATGTAGGTGGACTTCGGCCAGCTGTACACCTGCCCGGCGCTCGCCGCGATCTTCTTCCACAGCGGATTGGTCTCGCCCAGGTTCGAGTAGAGGCGGCGGAAGGTCGCCGGATCCATCGCCAGCTTCATCAGTCCGGCGATCTCCTCCTGGGTCGGCCAGATGTGGCCGATGTACACGTCTTTCCCGTCGCTTCCCTTGCCGAGCGGCTGAGTCTTGAAATCCACCAGCACGGAGCCGGCAAGCGCATACGCCACCACCAGCGGCGGCGAGGCGAGGAAGTTGGCGCGGATGTTCGGATGAATGCGCGCTTCGAAGTTGCGGTTGCCCGAGAGCACCGCGGCGCACACCATGTCGTTCTTGACGACCGCCTCCTCGATCGGCTGCGCGAGCGGCCCGGAATTGCCGATGCACGTGGTGCAGCCATACGCGGCGAGGTTGAAGCCCAGTTTCTCGAGATACGGCAGCAATCCTGCCTTGCCGAGGTACTCGGTGACCACGCGCGAGCCCGGCGCGAGCGACGTCTTGATGTGCGGCTTGACCGCGAGGCCGCGCTCGACCGCCTTCTTCGCCAGCAGCCCGGCGGCGAGCAGGACGCCCGGGTTCGAGGTGTTGGTGCAGGAGGTGATCGCCGCGATCAGCACGTCGCCGTGCTTGAGCTCCTTGCCGTCGAACGTCCGGTAGCTTCTTTGCAGCTCTTCGGGCTTTTTCGCAAACCCGTTCTCGGCCACGGGCCTGGAGAATAGCCGGGCAAAGCTGTCCTTGACCTTGTCGAGATCGATTCGGTCCTGCGGGCGCTTCGGGCCGGCGAGCGACGGATAGACCCTCGACAGGTCGAGCTCGAGCTCTTCCGAATAGTCGATGGCGCCCTTTTTCGGGATGCCGAAAAGGCCCTGCGCCTTGTAGTAGCCGGCGAGCGCGTCCACCGCCTCGTCGCTGCGCCCGGTGCCGCGGAAATATTCCAGCGTGCGGCTGTCCACCGGGAAGAACCCCATGGTCGCGCCGTACTCGGGCGCCATGTTGCCCAGCGTGGCGCGGTCGGTGACCGAGAGCGACGCGGTGCCTTCGCCGAAGAACTCGACGAACTTGCCGACCACCTTCGCCTTGCGCAGCATCTCGGTGACGGTGAGCACGAGGTCGGTCGCCGTGCAGGCCGGATGCAATTTTCCCTTCAGGTGAACCCCGACGACATCGGGCGTCAGGATGTACACCGGCTGGCCGAGCATCCCGGCCTCGGCCTCGATGCCGCCGACGCCCCAGCCGACCACGCCGATGCCGTTGATCATCGTCGTATGGCTGTCGGTGCCGACCAGCGTGTCCGGATAATAAATAGGTAAATGAGCGCCGTCTTCCTTCTTGTGCACGCCGGGCGCCAGGTACTCGAGGTTGACCTGGTGCACGATGCCGATGCCCGGCGGCACCACCTTGAAGCTGTCGAAAGCCTGCATGCCCCATTTCATGAACTGGTAGCGCTCCTCGTTGCGCTTGAATTCGAGCTTCTGGTTCAAGTCGAGCGCGTTTTTCGTGCCGTAGTGATCGATCTGCACCGAGTGGTCCACCACCAGGTCGACGGGCACCAGCGGCTCGATCATCTTCGGGTCCTTGCCCATCTTCTGCGCCACGCCGCGCATCGCGGCGAGGTCGCAGAGCAGCGGCACGCCGGTGAAGTCCTGCAGCACGATGCGCGCCACCACGAACGGGATCTCCTCGGTGCGTCTCGCGTTCGGCTGCCAGGCGGCGAGCTGGCGCACGTGTTCCTCGGTGACCTTCTTGCCGTCGCAATTCCTGAGCACCGACTCGAGCACGATGCGGATCGATACCGGGAGCCTTTCGAGCTTCAGATTCAACGCTTTCCCGAGCACCGGCAGCGAGTAGAGCTTGCCGTGCTTGAAGCTCTGCAGGGTGTTGTGCAGGTTATGCCGCATTGACGTCTCCATCACGTTTTTTCAGTTCATTCAAAAGGCGCGAGCGCTCTTCCAGCAGCGCCGCGAGCTGCTCGTCGCAGCGCGCGATCGGCGTCGGATAGTTGCGGATTTCCTCCGACAGCTCGGCAATCCGCCGTTCGAGGTCGGTACTCATGGGACGAACAGATCCACGAATTCATTGACCGGCGTCTTCTCCAGCCGGCCGGGGTCCGCGCAGAGCTCAAGAATAGCCTTCTGCTGCTCCGGCGGGAAGCGCCGCGCGAGGTTGGTCTTGAACTTCTCGACCAGGATCGGCATGCCTTCCTTGCGCCGGCGCCGGTGGCCGATCGGATACTCGCAGACCACTTCCTTCAGCTTGCTGCCGTCCTTGAACTCGACCGTGAGCGCGTTGGCGATCGAGCGCTTCTTCGGGTCGTGGTAGTCGCGGGTAAAGCGCTTGTCCTCCACGCACGTGATTTTCTTTCTCAAGGCATCTATTCTGGGGTCCGCGGCCACCTCGTCCTCGTAGTCCGCGGCCGTCAGCCGGCCGAAGATCAGCGGCACCGCGACCATGTACTGGATGCAGTGGTCGCGGTCGGCCGGGTTCGCGAGCGGCCCTTTCTTGTCGATGATCCGGATGGCAGCCTCATGCGTCCGGATGCTGATTTTTTTGATCTCGGCAGCGGTTTTCCCGAGTTTTTTCATTTCCTGAAAAACCCTCATGGCGCATTCCACCGCCGTCTGCGCATGGAATTCCGCCGGATACGAGATCTTGAACAGCACGTTCTCCATCACGTAGCTGCCGAAAGGGCGCTGGAACTTGAACGGCTTGCCCTTGAAGAGCACGTCGTAGAAGCCCCAGGTCCTGGCGGTGAGCGCAGACGGGTAACCCATCTCCCCGGTCCTGGAGATGAGCGCGAGCCGTACCGCCCGCGAAGCAGCATCGCCCGCGGCCCAGCTCTTGCGCGAGCCGGTGTTCGGCGCGTGGCGGTAGGTGCGCAGCGCCTGGCCGTCGACCCAGGCCTGCGACACCGCGTTCACCACCTGCTCGTAGGTGCAGCCGAGCAGGGGCGCGACCACCGCGGTGGAGGCGACCTTCACCAGCACGACATGATCCAGGCCGACGCGGTTGAAGCTGTTCTCCAGGGCGATTACTCCCTGGATCTCGTGCGCCTTGATCATCGCCGTCAGCACGTCCCTGACCAGCAGGGGCTGCTTCTTGTTTCTCGACAGCCAATCCGCGACCGCCAGGATCGCGCCGAGGTTATCCGACGGATGGCCCCACTCGGCGGCGAGCCAGGTATCGTTGAAATCGAGCCAGCGGATCATGGCGCCGATATTGAACGCCGCCTGCACCGGGTCGAGCTGGTAGCGCGTTCCAGGCACCTTCGCCCCGTTGGGCACGACGGGCCCGGGCACGATCGGCCCGAGGAGCTTGGTGCACGCCGGGTACTCGAGCGCCTCCAGAGCGCAGCCCAGCGTGTCGATCAGGCAATAGCGCGCCGTTTCGTAGGCCTGCCGGCTTTTGATGTCGAACTTGGTCGCGTAGTCCGCGATGAGCGTCAGCACCTTGTCGGGCTTCGGCCGGACGTTCGAGAGGAAGGCCGACATCAGAGGTCAGCCTCGTCGAGCGGCTCGAACGTGTACTCGTTGCCCCCGGCCTTCGGCGCATGGCGCATCGGGGGCACTGGCGCGCGCTCGCCCGGCTTCTTGTCCCACCAGATCGCGCGCCCCTGTTTCTGCGATTCGACCTCTTCGGGATGCTCGGCCAGGAACTGTCTCATGAACCTTGTCAGATCAGACTCGTACATGTTCACCGCTTCTC
>Ga0209378_1000575_pt1 | contig 27042 bp, 29 predicted proteins | sample GraSoiAngelo_156_FD_186170 | JGI IMG/M metagenome (GOLD analysis project Ga0209378, IMG submission 186170) | Grasslands soil microbial communities from the Angelo Coastal Reserve, California, USA - 14_1009_13_40cm (SPAdes) (version 2) | ecosystem: Environmental > Terrestrial > Soil > Grasslands ...
CTTGCGGCGACGACGCCGGCGCGGATTGATCAACCGTCGGTTCACTGGCGCACGAGGCGAGAAAGGCCGCCATGACGGCAGCGGCGATGGCGATGCGGCGAGTCTGCATGGTGAGCTCCCTGGCTGCGGCGGGAGCAGGAATCGTAGCGCGGCAACTATATTTGTGCAATATGTCTGCCCATGGGAGGGGAAGCGAAGTGAGATCCCTGATCGTCCGCCTGCTGGCGCGCGAGCGCGGCCTGTTCGCCGGTGCGGCGGTGGTGGCTGCGGCGTGCGCCGCGCTCGGCGTGCCATTCGAGTTCGTTCTGTTCGGCCTGACGCTCACCGGCGTCGCGCTGTTCCATCATCACACGCTGCAGGTCGCGCTCATCGGCCTCGGCGCGATCGTGCTCTACAAGCTCGCCTTCACGGGATTCAAGGCCGGCCCGGGGATGGGCGGTCTCGCGCTGCACATGCTGCACGAATGGGTGATTCTCGCCAACCTTTTCGGCCTGCTGCTCGGCTTCGCGCTGCTTTCCAACTACTTCGAGGCAAGCCGGGTGCCGGCGGTGCTGCCGCGCTACCTGCCGGACGACTGGAAGGGCGGCTTCGTGCTGCTGTGGATGATCTGCGTGCTGTCTTCGTTCCTCGACAACATCGCCGCCGCGCTGATCGGCGGCACCATCGCCCGCACGGTGTTCCGCGGCAAGGTGCATATCGGCTACCTGGCGGCGATCGTCGCCGCATCGAACGCGGGCGGCTCGGGCAGCGTGGTCGGCGACACCACCACCACCATGATGTGGATCGATGGTGTCGATCCGCTGGACGTGCTGGAGGCCTTCGTTGCCGCCGGCGCCGCGATGCTGATCTTCGGCGTCCCCGCCTCGCTGCAGCAGCAGGGCTACTCGCCGATCACGCAGGGCGCCGCGGCCGGCGTGCGCGTCGACTGGCCGCGCGTCGCGATCGTCGCATCCATTCTGCTCGCCGCGATCGTCGTCAACGTGATCGTCAACGTGAAGTTCAGCGCGTATTCGGACCGTTTCCCGTTCATCGGCGCGGGGGTGTGGGCCGCGATCCTCATCGCTGCGCTGTGGCGCAGGCCGGCGTGGTCGCTGCTGCCGGGCGCGTTCAAAGGCAGCGTGTTCCTTCTTTCGCTGATCGTGTGCGCTTCGCTGATGCCGGTGGAGAAACTGCCGGCGGCGTCGTGGCAGACCGCGCTCGGCCTCGGCTTCGTCTCCGCGGTCTTCGACAACATCCCGCTTACCGCGCTCGCGCTCAAGCAGGGCGGCTACGACTGGGGCTATCTTGCGTATGCGGTGGGCTTCGGCGGCTCGATGATCTGGTTCGGTTCTTCCGCCGGCGTTGCGCTGTCGAACATGTACCCGCAGGCGAAATCGGTCGGCCTGTGGCTCAAGCACGGCTGGCACGTCGCGCTCGCCTACGTGATCGGGTTTTTCGTGCTCTATGCCGTGCTCGGCTGGCATCCGAATGCGCCGCACAAAGCGAAGCCCGCTGCCGCGCTCCAAACACCCGGCGCGGCGGTTTATGGCATGACGAGTTTGCCTTGCGGCTGCTTCGAGGACGAGAGTAGAATTCCCGCGCCTTCGCGTATGTCCGTGCAGGGCTTCACCCTGCCCATAATTCGAATCCAGACAGAGGAGACAACGAATGAGCAATCAGCAACCGTCGCGCCGCAAATTCCTGACCGGCGCGGCCGCGGCCGGCGCGGCAACGCTCGGCTTCCCGGCGATCGTCAAGGCGCAGGGCCCGATCTCGATGCGCTGGCAGAGCACCTGGCCCTCGAAGGACATCTTCCACGAGTACGCGCTCGACTACGCCAAGAAAGTGAACGACATGACCGGCGGCGATCTCAGGATCGAGGTGCTGCCCGCCGGCGCCGTGGTGCCTGCATTCGGCCTGCTCGACGCGGTCTCCAAGGGAACGCTCGACGGCGGCCACGGCGTGCTGGTCTACCACTACGGCAAGCAGAATGCGCTGGCGCTGTGGGGATCGAGCCCCGCGTTCGCCATGGACGCCAACACTTTGCTTGCCTGGCACAAATACGGTGGCGGCAAGGAGCTGCTCAACAAGCTCTACAGCTCGATCGGCGCGAACGTGGTGTCGTTCCCGTACGGACCGATGCCGACGCAGCCGCTTGGCTGGTTCAAGAAGCCGATTACCAAGCCCGACGACTTCAAGGGCCTCAAGTACCGCACAGTGGGCATCTCGATCGACCTGTTCCAGGGCATGGGCGCGGCGGTGAACGCGCTGCCGGGCAGCGAGATCGTGCCGGCGATCGACCGCGGCCTGCTGGACGCCGCGGAGTTCAATAACGCGACCTCCGACCGCCTCCTCGGCTTCCCCGACGTTTCCAAGGTGTGCATGCTGCAGAGCTACCACCAGAACGGCGAGCAATTCGAGATTACGTTCAACAAGGCCAAGTACGACGCGCTTCCCGACAAGATCAAGGCAATCATCGCCTACGCGGTCGAGGCCGCTTCCGCAGACATGTCGTGGAAAGCGATCGACCGCTACTCGAAGGACTACATCGAGCTGCAGACCAAGGACAAGGTGAGGTTCTACAAGACTCCCGACTCCGTGCTGCAGAAGCAGCTCGAGGTGTTCGACACCGTCAACGCGAAGAAGTCGGCCGAGAACCCGATGTGGAAGGAAATCGTGGAATCGCAGCGCGTATTCGCCGAGCGCGCGGTGCGCTGGTTCCTAGACACTCAGGTTGGTGCGCGCATGGCGTACAACCACTATTTCGGCAAGCCGGCGGGCAAGCCTGCACCGAAGAAAGCCTGACGTAAGCCTGACTGGACCACACCATCCGGCATCCGGATGGTGTTTTTTTTTGGCGACGTAGAATCCCGATCATGCAAAAACTGCTGCTCTTCGTCGACAAGCTGAGCACCTGGGTGGGTCAGGCCTTCTCGTGGCTCATCGTCGCGCTCACCCTGCACATCACCTGGGAAGTGTTCTCGCGCTACGTGCTGGACCACCCGCGCGCGTGGGCCTTCGACGCGATGATCATGATGTACGGGACGCTCTTCATGATGGCCGGCGCCTATACGCTGGCGAAGAACAGCCATGTGCGCGGGGACGTCATCTACGGCTACTTCACGCCGCGGGCGCAGGCGATCCTCGATCTCACGCTCTACATCGTGTTCTTCCTTCCCGGGATCGTCGCGCTGACCTACGCCGGTTACTTCTACGCCGCGGAGTCCTGGGCGATCGACGAGCATTCGAACATCACCGCCGAGGGCCCGCCGGTCTACCCGTTCAAGACGGTCATCCCGCTCGCCGGCGCATTCGTGCTGGTGCAGGGCATCGTCGAGATCATCCGCTGCATCATCTGCATCAGGCAGGGCGCCTGGCCGACGCGCGAGGAGGACGTACAGGAAGTCGACGTCGACAAATTGAAGCAGGAGCTGCACGTCAAGGACGAGGACATCCAGAAACTGGATCAGTACGTCGTGGCGAAGGAGCGGGGCAGGTGAAGCTGCGCCGCGAACTGTGGTTCGGCCTTTCGATGATGGCGCTGATCATCATCCCGGTGATCGCGTTCACGCCCTGGAGCCACCTGACGAACGGGCACCTGGGCCTGCTCATGCTCGCGCTGATCTGCGTGGGCATCATGCTCGGCTTTCCCACCGCCTTTACCCTCATGGGAATGGGCGTGTTCTTTGCCTGGCTTTCGTACCGCAATGTGGACCCGGCGACTGCGGACCGACGCGTGCTGGACCTCTTCGTGCAACGCACCTACGGCGTGATGTCGAACGACGTGCTGATCGCAATCCCGCTGTTCCTGTTCATGGGCTATCTCGTCGAGCGGGCGAAACTGATCGACCGGCTGTTCAGGAGCCTGCATCTTGCCACCGCACGCGTACCGGGGTCTCTGGCGGTGGCGACGATCGTCACCTGCGCTATCTTCGCGACAGCCACCGGCATCGTCGGCGCGGTGGTGACACTCATGGGCCTGCTCGCATTTCCCGCGATGCTGAAGGCCGGCTACAACGTCAAGGTCGCGGCCGGCGCGGTCACCGCGGGGGGCTGTCTCGGCATCCTGATTCCCCCCTCTGTGCTGCTGATCGTCTATGGCGCGGTTGCTGGTGTATCGGTCGTCCAGCTCTACGCCGGTGCCTTCCTGCCCGGCTTCATGCTCGCGGGGCTCTATATCGGTTATGTCATCGTGCTCGCGAAGTGGAATCCCAAGCTCATGCCTCCGCTCCCCCAGAGCGAGCGGCGCGTGGAGCTGCCGTCTTTTGCGCAGGCACTGGCGCCGCTGGGCAGCAACGCGTTGACGGGGCTGTGGCGAGCGCTTACCGCGGGTGGAAGTATCGCGAAACGTACTGCGCTCGGGCAACTGATGGTCACGCTGATCCCGCTGCTGTTCATCGCCGCGTTGCTAGGCGTTACCTATCGGATGGCGACCGCGCCGGAAGTCGAGGCCAGCACGGCCGGCCTGATCGAGGCCGGCGGACTCATCGCGGCACCCGAACCGGAAAGGGAGGCGTCCACGGGCCTCATCGGCACGCCCGAAGCAGAGGAAAAGGACTCGGAGGCGAAGCAGGCTTTACCCGAGATGCCCGCCGCAACTGCGCCCGCGGCCGCTGAACGTGATCGTCTGCCCGTGCCCCTATGGTTGTGGATCACATTCGCCGTCGGCATCGGCGCCGTCGCGCTCATTTACCGGCTCTGGAGCTGGGAGCGGCTGGAAGTATTCAAGATGCTGCTCAGCTCGTTCTTTCCGCTGGCGCTGCTGATCGTGGCGGTGCTCGGAGCGATCGTGTTCGGGCTCGCGACGCCGTCCGAAGCGGCGGCGGTCGGCGGCTTCGGCGGCTTCATCCTGGCGGCGGTCTATCGCTTCATCGGCCGCTGGCGCGAGGCGAATCCGGGCGCCTCCAACCCCGGCCCCGTAATCTGGGGGACGGTGAAAGAGATGGGAAGCATCCTCAAGGAATCGTCTTTTCTCACCGCCAAGACCAGCGCGATGGTGTGCTGGCTGTTCGTCGGCTCCGGCATTTTCTCCGCGGCGTTCGCGCTGCTCGGCGGCCAGGAGCTGATCGAGAAGTGGGTGCTATCCCTGGACATGACGCCGGTGCAGTTCATGATCCTGGCGCAGTTCATCATCTTCATCCTCGGCTGGCCGCTGGAGTGGACCGAGATCATCATCATCTTCATGCCGATCTTCCTGCCGCTGCTGCCGCACTTCAACATCGACCCGTTGTTCTTCGGCTTGCTGGTGGCGCTCAATCTGCAGACGGCGTTCCTGTCGCCGCCGGTGGCGATGGCGGCGTTCTACCTCAAGGGCGTCTCGCCGCCCCATGTGACCCTCAACGCGATCTTCGCCGGCATGATGCCGTTCATGGGGATTCAGTTGATCGCCCTGGTGATCCTGTACGTGTTCCCGCAGATTGGCCTCTGGCTGCCGAGCGTCGTCTACGGGCGCTAGCGCATCGTGGAAGCGCTTTCGCCCGCCTCGTTAGCGGCCAGCGCGGCCGCGCGAAAAATCCGCGAAGGCCTGCTGACCTCCGAAGAACTGGTTGTGGCGTGCCTGGAGCGCATTCGCGCAACAGAACCCTCGGTGCAGGCTTGGACCTTTCTCGACGAGGAGCATGCGCTTGCGCAAGCTCGCGCCGCCGACGAGCGCAAGCGCAGCGGCGAGCCGATCGGCGCGCTGCACGGCGTCCCGGTCGGCCTCAAGGACATCATCGATACCGCCGACATGCCGACCGAGAACGGCACCGTTCTGCACAAGGGCCGCGCGCCACGGGAAGATGCAGCAGTGGTGAAGATGCTGCGTGCTGCTGGCGCGGTGGTCCTCGGCAAGACAGTCACGACGGAGTGCGCCTATTTCGCGCCAGGAAAGACTCGCAACCCGCACAACCCCGAGCACACGCCGGGCGGCTCGTCGAGCGGCTCGGCGGCGGCGGTTGCAGCCGCCATGGTGCCGCTCGCGCTCGGCAGCCAGACCAACGGCTCGACCATCCGGCCCGCCGCGTTCTGCGGCGTGTACGGCTTCAAGCCCACGCATGGCCTGATTCCGCGCTCAGGCATCCTCGAGTTGTCGCGCACGCTCGACCACGTCGGCCTGTTCGCGCGCTCGATCGACGACATCGCGCTTCTTGCCGAGGAGCTTGCCGGCTACGACGAGGGAGACCCGGATACGCGGCCGCGTGCCCGTATTCCTTTTCAAATGATTTCTTCGGAGGAACCGCCCATCGAACCCATGCTGGCGTTCGTGAAGACGCCGCACTGGGAGAAGGTCGATGCCGGGACGCGCGAGGCGTTCGCGGAGCTGGCCGGCGCGCTGGGCGAGCGGGTGGAAGAAATCGAGCTGTTCGCTTCGGCCGCCGATGCCTGGAGCTGGCACAAGACCATCATGGAGGCCGAGATGGCGGCGAATTTCGAGCGCGAGTGGCAGCAGGGCCGCGACAAGCTCTCGGAGCAGCTGCGCTCGCTCATCGAGCGCGGGCGCGAAACTCGCGCCGTCGATTACCAGCGCGCGCTGCGCAGGATCCGGCCGGTGGTGGAGGGCTTCGACGAGCTTTTCATGGAGCGCTACGACGCCATTCTCACGCCCGCCGCGCCGGGCACTGCGCCCAAAGGCCTGTCTGCCACGGGCGATCCGTCTTTCTGCACGCTCTGGACGCTGTGCGGAATGCCGGCGCTGTCGCTGCCGCTGCTGCAGGGCTCCGGCGGGCTGCCGCTCGGCGTGCAGCTCGTCGGACGGCGCGGCTTCGACGCGCGGCTGCTGCGCACCGCCCGCTGGCTGGTCGAGGCGACGCGCTAGACCGGGGCGGCCTGCGCCCTCAGCGTTTCGAGCTCGGTGCGCAGCCGCTCGAGCTCGCTGCGATCGGAAAAGGAAACCGCCCAGTGGGTGAGGCGCCCGTCGGCGCAGCGGATCGCGCCGAGCGCGATCTCGATGTGGCGGGCGGCGCCGTCCTTCCCCCAGGCTTTCAGCTGGCAGCCGGAAGGCGCCTCGGAGAGGACACGCTGCAGCAGCGCCTCGTCGCCACGAAACAGCAGCGCGGCGAGCGGGCGGCCGACGGCCTCGCGCTCGTCAAAGCCGAAGAACTTCTCGAACGCCGGATTCACGTAGGTCACGATGCGCGCGGACGGCGCTGCATCAAGCAGGGCGAGCGGGAAGCCGCACGCGCCGAGCGCCGCCCGCGACAACGCGCTGTCGGAGAGCAGGCGGAAAAGCGCGGGAGCCGCCTCCGGCCTGGCCATCCTGTTAGGCAGCGTCATGCCGCGCGGCGCACGGGCTCGGACAGGGAATAGCAGTAGCGCCGCAGCCGGCTGAGGTCCGCGGTGGAGATGGCCCGCCGCAGGAACCCCATGTTGCGGTCGATCTCGGACTGGTACAGGTTCGGGCCGTCGAAGTGCGCCTCGGCATAGCGGATCACGGCGCCCAGCTTCCGGTCGATGCGGTCGCGCGCCACGTACTCGTAGAACCCCGGCGTCTTGACGATCAAGTCGTCGCCGGAAGCGTAGCGCACCACTTCGCGGCCGTCGGGCAGCCGCTCGCGCGCGATGTTGCCCAGGACGAACTCCCGGTACAGGAACTGGCGGCATTTCTCCAGGTACATGCGATCGGACATTTGCCCGATCAGGTCGGCGGTGCCGACCAGGCAGCCGACCAGGCGGTCCTTCGGGTCGGCGACGTGGATGTCCTCGATTTCCATCTCGTAGCCGGTGAAGTGCACCAGCTGCGCCGCGACCGCGACCTCGGCGGAGAACCCCAGTCGGGGCAGGTAGGCGGAGATGAAGTCGGCGCTGCGGCTGACGTGGATCTTGGTGAACACCGCGCCGTTCGCGACTTCGGTCTCCGAGCGCCGCTTCATGTACCCGGCGTCGTGGAGCAGCGCCACCAGCACGCCGAGCATGGCGCGCCGTGCGCCGAGCTGGTCGGGCGGCGCGCAGCTGCGCTCGTGGCCGTCGATGAGGCGCGCCATGGCGAGCGTGACGTCGAGCGAATGCCGGATGTCGTGATACAGCGTGTCGCAGGCGAAGTAGCCGGAGAAGCGGCCTTCGAACAGCGCGCGGAAGTCGTCGAAGGCGCGCGCCAGCCGGTTGAGGTTCTCTCCAGGGTAGCGGGCGGTGAACAGGGCGAGGACCGCGTCGCGGACCCGTTGCGGATCCTCGACATTTACGCGGTTCGTGACGTCGTTCTGGTTTAGTCGGTCTTGCATGGCGCGCCGCCGGCGGCGCCTTGCCGCGCGGCTTCGCTTCCTCGACGATTATTCTCCGCGCCCTGGCGCGAGGCAAGACGAGCGTGCGAAAACAAAGGGGAGACGGCCTGTAAGCCGGGTTCTGTGGTCACCGGCCGGGCGCACCCGGCCGGGCCGGCAGCCATTCCTCTGGGCCCCGGGTTGCCCCGGGGCTCTAGCCACCTACCCGCAAGCTTCGGCCGAGCCGGCCTCGATCGCCTGCCTATTTGGTGTTGCTCCGGATGGAGGTTGCCGCGTTTCACCCCTCGGCTTTGGGCCGAGGACTCGTCTCTGTGGCCCTGTTCGTCACGTCGCCGTGCCAGGGGGTTACCCTGCATCCCGCTCTGCGGAGCCCGGACTTTCCTCTGTGCCGCCGCGAAATACCGGCGGTCAGCGGCTGCCTGGCCGACTCCCGGACGCGATTTTACCCCGCGAGGGCGCAAGAGTATGCTTTCTCGATGCGAAGACGGCTGTATTTTCTGCTGCCCGATGTGGAAAGCGCACGGCACACCGCGGACGACCTGCTCCTCGCGCGCGTCGAGGACCGCCACATGCACTTTCTCGCCAGGCGCGGCACCGACCTGGGCGAGCTGCACGAGGCGAGTTACCTGTTCAAGACCGACCTGCTGCATGGCGCCGGCGTCGGCCTGATGCTCGGAGGCATCGGCGGCCTGGTTCTCGGTGCGGTCATCGTCGCCTACCCGCCGGAAGGCATGCAGCCGCAGCTGGTCGCGGTGCTGGTCGCCGCCGTCGTCGGCGGCATCCTGGGGGCGTGGATGGCAAGCATGGCCGCCGCTGCGGTGCCCAATTCGCGGCTCAAGGCCTTCCACGAGGACATCGAGCGCGGCAAGGTCCTGCTCATGGTCGACGTGCCCTATGGCCAGGTCGAGCAGATCCGCGAGGTGGTCCTTTCACGCCACCCGGAGGCGGTGGCCGGCGGCCTGGCGTCGCGCTACCCGGCGTTTCCGTAGGCGCGCGGAGAATCGCGCCGGGCGCGCCGGAAATAGCGCGTGTCGTCGTAGAACTCCGGCCGCTCGGTTCCCGGCAGCCATCCCGGGTACCCGAAGATGGGGACCGGCGCCAGCTCGCGCGGCGTAGCCTGCGTCGAGCGCTGCGCAAGCCATGCAGCCGCCTGCGCGTCCACGTCAGCGTCCGGCGCAACGAAAATGGCCTTGCAGGTGATGCCGGGCCACGGATCGAGCGCCTTCTCCAGGACCGCGTGGCCAAGCACCGAGATGCGCATCGAGCGCAGAACGCGCCTGCGATGCTCCCAGAACAGCTCCTTCCAGCGAAAGCCGCGCAGCATGGCGAGCAGCTCGGCGTCGGCGCAGGCGACGATGGCTCCGCCCTCGTCGAACAGCGTCAGCAGGTCGCGCAGGCGGCCGCGACGGCCGCGCTCGTGCGGGATGCGCTCGGCGTGCATGGCGTTGATGCGCGCCTTGGTCCGGGGGAACGCCAGCCAGGCGAGCGCGTTGAACAGGTCGTGCAGGCTTTCCGGCCGCGTTTCCACGCAACCCGACTCGAACACGCGCGCTTCATAGTAGGCGCCGGCAGCCCCGGGCGGCACGAAGCGCACCGGCCGGCCGCTCTCGGTGCGCAGTCCCGCGGCGTCGGCAAGCGCGTTCAGATGGCCGAGGGTCGCACCGCCCGCGGCTTGCAATCGCTCGTGCCACGGCCTGATCGGGTCGAAGACCGGCTGTCTCAGAGAAGCTTCCACGGGATCGTTTCCCCTGCGCGAAGCGGCACCAGCTCCTCGCCGCCGAACTCGAGGTGCGCAGGCGCCTTCCATTCTTCGCGCACCAGGGTGATGCTTTCCCGGTTGAGAGGGAGCCCGTAGAACTGGGGCCCGAACACGGAGGCGAAGCCCTCGAGCTTGCCGAGCGCGCCGGCCTCCTCGAAGGCGATGGCGTAAAACTCGATGGCCGCGTGCGCGGTGTAAATGCCGGCGCAACCGCAGGCCGTCTCCTTGGCGTGCCGCCCGTGCGGCGCGCTGTCGGTGCCGAGGAAAAACTTGGGGTTGCCCGATGCCGCGGCCTCGACCAGCGCCTCGCGGTGGTCCTCGCGCTTCAAAACCGGCAGGCAGTAGTGGTGCGGGCGGATGCCGCCCATGAAAAGCGCGTTGCGGTTCATGAGCAGGTGGTGGGCGGTAATCGTCGCCGCGATGTTCGGACCGGTGACCTCGATGTATTGCACCGCGTCCCGAGTGGTGATGTGCTCGAGCACCACCTTGAGCTGGGGGAAGCGCTCCACCAGCGGTCCGAGCACTTCCTCGATGAAGGCCTTCTCGCGGTCGAAAACGTCGATCGCAGGGTCGGTCGACTCGCCATGGATCAGCAGCGGCATGCCGACTTCCGTCATTTTTTCGAGGGCATGGAAGCAGCGTGACAGGCGCGTGACGCCTTCGTCCGAATGAGTGGTTGCGCCGGCCGGGTAGAGCTTCACGCCGAATACCTGCCCCGAGCGCTTGGCGAGCGCGATTTCCTCGGGTGGCGTGTCGTCGGTAAGGTACAGCGTCATCAACGGCTCGAAGGCCGTGCGCGGCGGCAGCGCGCGCAGGATGCGTTCGCGGTACTCGAGCGCCTGCTGCGTCGTGCGAACGGGGGGCTTCAGGTTGGGCATCACGATGGCACGCGCGAAACGCCGCGCGCTGTCGGCGAGCACCGAGGCCATGGCGGGCCCGTCGCGCAAGTGCAGATGCCAGTCGTCCGGGCGCTTCAGCGTGAGCCGGTCCATCGGCCGAATTCTACTTGGCGCGCTCGAGCGCCTTGCGGTACAGAACGCTCCTTGGAATCCCGGTAAGGCGCGCAGCGAGCCGCGCCGCCTCGCTCGGCGCCAAAGCCTCGAGCAGCGCGTCGAGCACCCGTTCGGCCTCCAAGGTCTGTGCGGGCCTGGGCTCGCCCGGCGCGAGCACCAGCACGAACTCGCCTTGCTGGCGATGCGGGTCGGCGAGCAGCCAGTCGCGCGCTTCGCCGAGCGCCAGTCGTGCCACGTCCTCGAATTTCTTCGTCAGCTCGCGAGCGATCACCACTTCCCGCGCCGCGCCGAAGCGCTCCGCCAGGTCCGCCAGCGTTTCGAGCACGCGGTGCGGCGCTTCATACAGGATCACCGGCCAGGGCAGCTCGAGGCCCTCCAGCGCCTTGCGGCGCGCTGAACGGCCGGCCGGAAGAAAGCCCGCAAAGAGAAAGCGCGCCGCGGGGAACCCGGACGCCGAGAAGGCCGCCACCGCGGCGCTCGGCCCGGGAATGGGAATGACGCGGATGCCAGCACGATGCGCCTGCTCGACGAGCAGCGCGCCGGGATCGGACAACGCGGGCGTGCCGGCATCGCTGATCAACGCCACATTCTTGCCCGCGTGCATGACCCGCAGAAGCTTGGCGGCGGTGGCGCGCTCGTTGTGCTCGTGCAGTGCAACCGTGCGCGCCGGGATGGCGTGCCGCGCGAGCAGCGTGCGGCTGGTTCGCGTGTCCTCGCAGGCGATCAGATCGGCGGCGCGCAGCGCTTCGATCGCGCGCGGGCTGGCGTCGCCCAGGTTGCCGATCGGCGTGGCGACGACATAGAGGCTGCCTGGGATCATCCGGTCAACGGGGCTCGCGCAGTTTCGTTAAGCCTGCCATGAACTGGGCCGGGGCGCGAGCCGAAGACCTCTGTGCAGGCCTGCTGAGGGCAGCAGGCTTGCGGCTGATCGAGCGAAACTGGCGTTGCCGGCTGGGAGAGATCGATCTCATCGCCGAGGAGAGCGGCACGCTGGTGTTCGCCGAAGTCCGCATGCGCCAGAGCGGCAGCTACGGCGGCGCCGCCGAAAGCGTGACGGCGGCGAAGCGCGCCCGCCTGCTTGCTGCGGCGCGCCTCTACCTGGCCGGGCGCCGGGACGCGCACTGCCGCTTCGACGTGTTTCTCATCGACGGCGTCGCCGGGCACGTGCAGTGGATCCGCAACGCCTTCGGCGAGTAGCGCTGCTCGCGGCCTTGCTCGCCGCAGGCCCGGTGCGCGCCGACGAGCGCGCGCCGAGCGTGCGCTTGCTGGTGCAGAGCTCTCCGCTGGCGGGTTTCCGGTATCACGCCGCCGCGGAAGTATGGGATCAGCTGCGGGTGGGCGACGCCCTCGAGCTGCGTCGCGAGCCCGACAATCCGCATGATCCCGGCGCCGTGAGCATCGCGTGGCGCGGCCGCAAGCTGGGCTACGTGCCGAGGCGCGAAAATGCGGCGCTCGCATGGGGCCTGGACCGCGGCGAGCCGCTGCGCGCGCGCATCAGCCGCCTCGCGCCCCATCCCAATCCGGCGCGGCGCGTCGAGTTCGAGGTTTACTTCGAGTAGAATCGAAGACATGGGACACGCGGAGCAGAACGCAGCCCTCTCGGCGCGCGTGGCCGCGCACTTTGCCGAGAGCGCGAATCTCAAGTTGGCCGCATCGCAGTCGCTGGCGGAGCCCGTGGCGCGCGCGAGCGCGCTGCTCGCCGACTGCCTGCGCAGCGGCGGCAAAGCGCTCGCCTGCGGCAACGGCGGCTCGGCGGCCGATGCGCAGCACTTCGCAGCCGAGCTCATCAATCGGTTCGAGACCGAGCGCCCGCCGCTCGCGGCGGTGGCTTTGACGACGGACAGCTCGACCCTCACGTCGATCGCGAACGACTATGCCTACCAGCAGGTCTTCTCCAAGCAGCTGCGGGCGATCGGCCGGCGCGGGGACGTGCTGCTCGCCATCTCGACCAGCGGCAACTCCGGCAACGTGCTCGAGGCGATCGGCGCCGCGCACGAGCTAGAGGTGCACGTGATCGCATTAAGCGGGAACGGCGGCGGCAAGCTCGCCTCCCTGATCAAGGCCGACGATGTGCACATCTGTGTGCCGCACCGGAACACCGCCAGGATCCAGGAAGTCCATTTGCTGGTGCTGCACTGCCTGTGCGACGGCATCGATTTCCAGCTGTTCGGCGCAAAGCGATGAAGGCCCGGACATGGCTGGCGCTTGCCGTCGCGGCAGGCGCGGCGCTGCTGCAGGGCTGTGAGCTGGCATTGATCGGCGCCAGTGCCGGCGCCGCTTACTCGACGCTCGAGGACCGCCGCTCCTCGGGCACGCAGCTGGATGACGACGCGATCGAGCTGCGCGCCGGCAGCCGCGTCGCCGATCGCTTCGCCGACAAGGTCCATGTCAACGTCGCCGCGTTCAACCGCGCCACGCTGATCACGGGCGAAGCTCCGGATGAGGCGGTGCGCGCCGAAGTGGAAAAGATCGTGCAGGGGGTGCCAAACGTCCGCGGCGTGACCAACGAGGTGCAGCTGGCGCCGATCACCTCGCTTGGCGAGCGCACCAGCGACTCGCTCATCACTGCCCAGGTCAAGGCGCGCTACCTCAGGGCGAAGGCGTTCAACCCCGTGCACGTCAAGGTGGTGACCGAAGCGGGCGTGGTGTATCTGATGGGCGTGGTGACCGAGCGCGAGGCTGACGACGCGGTCGACCTCGCGCGCACCACCAGCGGCGTGCGCAAGGTGGTGAAGATCTTCGAATACTGCAAGGCGAGCGAGCAGGTCTGCCGGCCCCATCCTCCCGGCCCGCCGGAGGAGAAACCGAAACCCGCGGCCTGATCGCGTGCAGGCTTCGCCGCCGGCCTACGAATCCAAGATCCGCGCACCGCGCGAACTCGAGCGCTGGAGCGCGCAGCTGCCCCGGCCGCTGGTCTTCACGAATGGCGTGTTCGACATCCTGCATCGCGGCCATGTCGTCTATCTCTCTCGCGCGCGCGCGCTCGGCGCGGCGTTGCTGGTCGCGCTGAACAGCGATGCCTCCGCCAGGCGCCTGGGCAAGCCGGGAGAGCGGCCGATCAATGCGCTGGAGGATCGGCTCGCGGTCATCGCCGCGCTGTCGATGGTCGACGCGGTAACGTGGTTCGAGGACGATACGCCGGCGCAGCTGATCGCCGCGTGCCGGCCGGAAGTGCTGGCAAAGGGCGGCGACTGGCCGGCCGAGCGCATCGTTGGAGCGAAGGACGTTCTTGCGCGCGGCGGGCGCGTAGTGTCGATCCCGTTCGAGCACGAGCGCTCGACGACGGCGCTCCTGCAGCGCATCCGCGGCGCTAAAGCCTGAGCTGATAGCACACCGCGCCGGGCGTCGGCGCAGCGAGATACGGCGCAACTTCCTTGAAATCGAGCGAGCGGTACAGGGCGATCGCCTCACCCATGCTGGGCAGGGTGTCGAGCACCACCCGGCTGCGGCCGGTTTCGCGCGCCGCGGCGATCGCCGCCGCGGCGAGCGCGCGGCCCAGGCCTTGTCCGCGGTAAGCCGGGCGAACGTAGAGACGCTTCATCTCGGCCGCGTCGGCATCGAGCGGCCGCAGAGCCACGCAGCCCGCGCTGCCCGACGCGTCGAGCGCGAGGAACAGCCGCCCCGCCGGCGGCGCGTACTCCCCCGGCAGCGACGCCAGCTCGCGCTCGAGCCCGACGAAGCAGCGCGGCGCATCCACGGCGCGCGCATATTCGGCGAACAGCGCGCGCACGGCGGCGACTTGCGTTGCTTGCGTCGCATGCACGATATTGGCCATATACTATTCTTCCATGCGCCTCCACCAGCTGAAAGTCGACTACGACGCCGAGCACGACCGGCTGCTGATGCTGGTCGCGACCAGCGAGGGCGTGGAGTTGCGGCTTGCGCTGACGCGCCGGTTTGTCAAGCTCTTATGGCCCCTGCTGGTCAAGCTGGCCGAGGAAGCGAGCCCTCGCATCCGCACGCAGGCCAATCCGGAAGCGCGCAAGGCGCTGCTGAGCCTGGAGCACGAGCACGCGGTGTCGAAGGCGGACTTTTCGAAGCCTTACGACGCGGTGCCGAGCGCGACCCCGCTCGGCGAAGCGCCGCTGCTGCTCGCGCGCATTCAAACCGGCCACGACCGCAACGGTCAGCCGGTCGTCGCCCTGCATCCGTCGGAGGGGCAGGGCGTGACGCTGACCTTCGATTCGGTGCTGCTGCACTCGGTATGCCGCCTGCTCCAGGCCGCGGTACGGAAAAGCGATTGGGACATGGAGCTGAAGCTTCCGGGCACCGAGCCTCAGGATAGCGCCGAGCGCCCGGCGCGCACCCTCAATTAGTTCGGCCTTCGACCAGCTCGGCCTGATCGCGCCGCTCACCGCGGCGGTCCGGGAACTCGGCTACGAAAAGCCGACGCCGGTGCAGGAGCAGGCCATCCCCCTGGTGCTTGCCGGGCGCGATCTCATGGCAGGCGCGCAGACCGGGACCGGAAAGACCGCGGCGTTTGCGCTGCCGATCCTGCAGCGCCTTGCGCCTCAGGCCAGCGGCTCGGCGTCGCCGGCGCGCCATCCGCTGCGGGCGCTGGTCCTCACGCCTACGCGCGAGCTTGCCATCCAGGTTGCCCAGAGCTTTGCCGAATACGGCAAAAACCTCCCACTGCGCAGCACGGTGGTTTACGGCGGCGTCGACATGAACGCGCAAATCGCGCAGCTGCGCAAAGGGGTGGAGATACTCGTGGCGACTCCGGGACGGCTCCTCGACCACGCGCAGAACAAAACGGTCATGTTCAACCAGGTATCGACCCTGGTGCTCGATGAGGCGGACCGCATGCTGGACATGGGATTCCTGCCCGACATCAAGCGCATCATCGCCCTGCTGCCGGCGCAGCGGCAGAACCTGCTCTTCTCGGCCACGTTCCCCGATGAGATCCGCACCCTCGCCAAGACTCTGCTGCGCAATCCGGCCGAGCTCCAGATCGCGGCCCGCAATGCGGCGGCCGAGCTCGTCACTCACGTGCTGCATCCGGTGGCGCGGGAGAAAAAACGCGAGCTGCTCGCCTACCTCATACAGACTCGCGAGCTGCGCCAGGTCCTAGTATTCACCGGCACCCGCATCGGCGCCAATCGCCTGGCCCACCAATTGCGGCGCGACCATATCCACGCCGATGCCATCCATGGCGACAAATCGCAGGCCGAGCGGCTGGTCGCGCTGGAGGGCTTCAAGTCGGGCAAGACCAATGTGCTGGTGGCGACCGACGTTGCATCGCGGGGACTGGACATCGAAGGCCTGCCGCAGGTGATCAATTTCGACATGCCGCATTCGTCGGAGGATTACATCCACCGCATCGGCCGCACCGGCCGCGCCGGGCTGACCGGCGAGGCTATTTCACTGGTAGCACCGGAGGATCTCGAGTCGATCGCCGCCATCGAGAAGCTGATCAAGAAGCGGATCGAACGGGTGCTGGTTCCCGGATTCCAGCCCAGCGCCGGCACCGTCGCAACGCTGATGGGCGGAGAGCCGTCGCGGCCGCCTCGGCGCGACGCGAAAAACACGGCGGAATCTCGAACAGTACGCGCGGTCGACCCGATTTTCTCCAAACCCTACGAGCCGGGCTCATCGCCACCGTCGCCGGCTCCGGCGCAGAAGCCGGAGCCGGCACCAGGCAAGCGCAAACGGCCCCAGGTCGCGGCGCTGCTCGGCGGACTCAAGCGCGCTTGAGCTCTATACGCATCGGGCGCCGTCGACCTCGATGCAAACACCGCTCACAAAGGCGGCATCCTCGGACGCGAGGTAAAGACAGGCGTTGGCTACGTCCAGCGGCGTAGCGAAGCGCCCGAGCGGGATGCTCGACAGGAAGCGCTTCTTCGATTCCTCGGTGAGTTCGCCGCCCGCGAACTCGGCCGAGAGCGAGGTCTCCGGGCTGAACACAGGATTGACGCAATTTACGCGGATGCGATCCGGGCCGAACTCGGCGGCCATCGATTTCGACATCAGGATCACCGCCCCTTTGGAGCTGTTGTAAACGGTCAGCCCAGGCCGCGGGCGAACGCCCGCCGTCGAGGCGATGTTCACGAAGCCGCCGCCGCCGCGCTTGCGAAACACCGGCACCGCGTGCAGCGCCGACAGGTACACGCTTTTCACGTTCACCGCGTAGACCCTGTCGAACTCGCCTTCCGTGACTTCGAGGTAAGGCTTGTTGCGGTGGGTCCAGCCGGCGTTGTTGATCACGATCTCGAGGCCCGGACCGGCCGCCTGGACGAGCTTCGCCCAGTCGGCGCTTTTCGTGACGTCCGCGGCGACGAATTGCGCTCCGATCTGCCCGGCCACGCGCGCGCCCGCCTGCGCATTGATATCGGCGATCAGCAGCTTCGCCCCTTCCCGCGCGAAGCGCGTGGCGATGCCCTCGCCGAAGCCGGAACCGCCTCCGGTGACGATGGCCACCTTGTCCTTGAGCCGCATCTAGCCTCCAGGCAGGTCCTTGAACGGGCTATGGTCGCACAGCTCGTCCACGTAGCGCGTGATCCCCGCGGCTTCGCGCTCGAGGAAGCCCTCCACGGCGCGCGCGAATTTCGGATGCGCGAGCCAGTGCGCCGAAAACGCCTCGACGGGCAGCAGGCCCCGGAACAGCTTGTGCTCGCCCTGCGCGCCTCCCTCGAACGCCTGCAGGCCGCGCGTGATCGCGTATTCGATCGCCTGGTAATAGCAGCATTCGAAATGCAGCAGCGGCAGGTGCTCGGTCGCGCCCCAGTACCTGCCGTAGAGAGTCGTGCGGTCGGCGAGAAACAGCGCCGAGGCGATCGCTCGCCCGGCCCGCTCGGCGATCACCATCGCCGCGTGCGGGGCGAGCGTCGCGCCCACCCGCAGAAAAAAGTCGAGGTTCAGATACGGCGTCGAGCGGTGCGCCGCATAGGTGTCGCGGTAGCAGCGGTTGAAGAATTCCCAGTGGCGCCGCTCGATCTCTTTTCCTTCGAGCCAGCGGCAGCTCACCCCGGCCGCGCGCAGCTTGCGCCGCTCCTGGCGGATGTTCTTGCGCCGGGCGCGCGACAAGCGCGCGAGAAAGCCCTCGAAATCCGCGTACGCGTCGTTGCGCCAGTGGAACTGCACCGTGCGACGCAGCAGCATGCCGTGCTGCTCGAGCAGGCGGGCCTCTTCGTCGCGGGGAAAAAGGACGTGCAGGGACGAGGTGTCCTTGGCGAGCTCCAGGGCCGCGCCGATGAGGACGTGCCGCTCCGCATCGGACCTGGCGAGCAGCCGCGAACCGCGCACCGGCGTGAACGGGACGGCGCACAGCAGCTTGGGGTAATAGTCGATGCCGTTGCGCTCGTGCGCGTCGGCCCAGGACCAGTCGAACACATACTCGCCGTACGAATGGGACTTCACGAACAGAGGCATGGCGCCCACCATCGCCCCGGCGCGGCGCAACAGCAGGATCCGCGGCAGCCACCCGGTGCGGCCGCTCGCGCATCCGGTCTCGATCAGCGCCGACAGGAATTCATGGCGGATGAACGGCTGCTCTCCGGCGAGGGCATTCCATTCCGCCGGGTCGATGCCGGCGAGCGAGTCGACGACCCTGACGCTTTCCACAGGTAATTCTACGGGCGCGTCCCGGCGCGATACAATGATCGCTTGCCGCGGAGGACAGGATGAAGAAGATCGAAGCCATCGTGAAACCGTTCAAGCTGGACGAGGTGCGCGAAGCTCTCTCGGAAGTGGGAGTCACCGGACTGACGGTCACCGAGGTGAAGGGATTCGGCAGGCAGAAAGGTCACACCGAGCTGTACCGCGGCGCCGAGTACGTGGTCGATTTCCTGCCCAAGGTGAAAATCGAGGTGGTGGTGCCCAACGGCCAGCTCGAGGACGCGATCGACGCGATCGTCAAGTCGGCGCGCACCGGCAAGATCGGCGACGGCAAGATCTTCGTCACCTCGGTCGAGCACGTGGTGCGCATCCGCACCGGCGAGACCAACGAAGCGGCGGTCTAGCGCGCGTTCTTGAGCAGGACCAGCACCGCGCCGGCGCCGCCCTGCGCCGCCGGTGCCTGGCAGAAGGCGAGCACCGCGTCGCGCAGCGACAGCCATTTGCGCAGCTTGCCCTTGAGGACCGGCTCGCGACCTGGCGAGCCGAGCCCCTTGCCGTGAACGATCCGCACGCAGCGGATGCGCCGCGCCGCGCAGCGCCGCAGAAAGCCCGCGACGCCGAGCGCCGCCTCGATGCGATTCATGCCGTGAAGATCCAGGCTGTCTTCGACCACCCAGTGGCCGCGGCGCAGCTTGCGCAGCACTTGGCGCGACACGCCTTCGCGCAGGAAGCACAGCTCCTCGCCCGACTCGATCGCGTCGTCCAGCGAGACCGGTCCGGCGAGAGACTCGGCAAGGGCCGAGCACTCGTCGCGCTCGCTCTGGCGCGGCAGCGGCGGCGGCGGGTCCGGCCGCAGCACGACGCGGCGCGACTCGGCGAGCGGGGCCACGCCGGCAACCGCCTTGCGGAAGTCCTTGTCGTCAGGCGGCGAGCCCATCGAGAAATTTCTCCGCGTCGAGAGCGGCCATGCAGCCGCTCCCCGCGCTGGTCACGGCCTGGCGATAAACGTGATCCTGCACATCCCCGGCGGCGAACACTCCCTGGACGCTGGTCGCAGTGGCAAAACCCTCGCGCCCGCCGCGGGTGACGAGGTAGCCGTTTTCCATCTCGAGCTGGCCGGCGAAGAGCTCGGTATTCGGCGTATGCCCGATGGCGACGAACAGCCCTTTCGCGGCGATCTCGCGCCCGGCGCGGGTCTTCAGATTTCTTGCCTTCACGCCGGTCACGCCGCTCTTGTCGCCGAGCACTTCCTCGACGACGTGGTCGAGCAGCAGCGAGATCGCGCCCTCGGCGACGCGCTTCATCAGCTTGTCCACCATGATTTTCTCGGCGCGGAACTTTTCGCGGCGGTGGACCAGCACCACATGGCTGCAGATGTGCGCCAGGTAGAGCGCCTCCTCGACCGCGGTATTGCCGCCGCCCACCACCACGACGTTCTGGCCCTTGTAGAAAAAGCCGTCGCAGGTCGCGCATGCCGAAACGCCGCGACCCATGTACTTCTGCTCCGAGGCGAGCCCCAGGTACTTGGCGGAGGCGCCGGTGGCAATGACCAGCGCGTCGCTGGTATAGGTCGCTGCATCGCCTTCGAGCGAAAACGGCCGGCGACCCAGATCCGCGCGCTGCACGTGATCGAAGATCAGCTCCGTCTCGAAGCGCTTGGCGTGCTTCTCGAAGCGGGTCATCAGCTCCGGGCCCTGCACGCCGTCGGCGTCCGCCGGCCAGTTGTCGACGTCGGTCGTGGTCATCAGCTGGCCGCCCTGCGCGATGCCGGTAATGAGCACCGGCCGCAGGTTGGCCCGCGCTGCGTAGACCGCGGCGCTATAGCCGGCCGGCCCCGAGCCGAGGATGAGGAGTCGGGCATGGCGCGTCGGCATTTCCGGAAGGCTCTGGATATTCAGGGAATAGGGCGATTATAGAGAGTAAGGGCGTTTTTACATGTTGCGAGCTTCTGCTACCATGTCCGGATACGAAGGGAGGTTGATTTCGGCCATGGCCACCCCGGTTTCGACGGCGGTTTTGAAGGCGGTGCCGCTGTTCGCCAGCGTTCCGGAAGAGCAGTTGCGGATGCTCACGGTCGTCGTCACGCGCAAGAGCGTTTCCCGCTCTACCACCGTCATGGCGGGTGGCGACGCGACCGATTCCCTCTACATCGTGCTTTCGGGGCGGCTCAAGGTGATGATGAGCGACTCCGAGGGCAAGGAAGTGATCCTCGCCATCCTGGGCCCCGGCGAGTTCTTCGGCGAGATGGGCCTGATCGACGACAGCCCGCGCTCGGCGAGCGTGGTGGCGATGGAGTCCTGCGAGCTCCTGTCGGTCACCAAGCGGGACTTCAAGAAGTGCCTGGCCGAGAACTTCGAGATGTCGATGGCGGTCATGCGCGGCCTGGTGCGCCGGCTGCGCGAGGCGGACCGCAAGATCGGCAGCCTCGCGCTGCTGGATGTCTACGGCCGCGTTGCCCGGCTCCTGCTCGACATGTCGGAAACGGTCAATGGCGAGAAGGTGGTGACCAAGCGGCTTCCCAAGCAGGACATCGCCAAGATGATCGGTGCCTCCCGCGAAATGGTGAGCCGGGTGATGAAGGACCTGCAGATGGGCGGTTACATCGAGGTGCGCGGCTCGACCATCGTCCTGCGCGACACGATCATGCTGCCGGAGTAGCCAAGCGGGCGCTCAAACCTCAGGCGCACCCCTTCCCGCAAAGCTCGCGGGCTTGCTGCGCGAAGCCAAGTGGCTGATCCTCGTCGCCGTCGCCGGCTACCTGCTGCTGATCTTCGCCACCTTTCACCGCGGCGATCCGGGCTGGTCGCACAGCGCCACCGGCGGTGTCGCGCGCAACGCGGGCGGCGTGGTCGGGGCACTGGTTTCGGACGTCGCGCTCTACCTGTTCGGTTTGTCGGCTTACTGGTGGGTCGCGCTCTGCGTGTACGTCGTCGTCTGGGGCTACCGGCGCCTCAACGGCACGCGCCTCATCGACCGGCGTCCGCTGGTCCTCGCCCTGGCCGGATTCGCGGTTCTGCTGGTCTCCAGCGCGGCGCTTGAGCGGCTTCGGCTCCACAGCCTGCCGGTAGAGCTGCCGCTGGCGCCGGGCGGCCTGATCGGAAACCTCGTCGGCGCGCAGACCGGCGCCGCCCTGGGCTTCACCGGTGCCACGCTCGTGTTGCTGACACTCGCTGCCGTCGGCTTCAGCCTGTTCACCGGGATTTCCTGGATTGCGGTTGCCGAGGTCGTCGGCACCATGCTCGAGGCGGGTTATGGCTTCGCGGTACGTGCCCGGGACCGGCGGCGCGACCGCAAGCTGGGCGTGCGCGCGCGCGAGGAGCGCGACTTTGTCGTCGGCGCCGAGAAGAAGCGCGAGGACGAGCATCCGCCGCTGCGCATCGAGCTGCCGCTTGCGGAGATCAGGCAATCCGAGCGGGTGCAAAAGGAGAAGCAGGCGCCGCTGTTCGAAGACCTTCCGGATACGCCTTTGCCGCCGCTGAAGCTGCTCGACGAGGCGAGGGCCGGCGGCGAGCAGGTGACGCCGGAAACGCTGGAGTTCACGTCGCGGCTGATCGAGAAGAAACTGTCGGATTTCGGCGTTGCCGTCAAAGTGATCGCCGCCTACCCCGGCCCGGTGATCACCCGCTATGAGGTCGAGCCGGCCGTCGGCGTCAAGGGCAGCCAGATCGTCAACCTGGTGAAGGACCTGGCCCGCGCCCTGTCGGTGGTCTCGATCCGCGTGGTCGAGACCATTCCCGGCAAGTCCTGCATGGGGCTGGAGATTCCCAATCCGCACCGGCAGATGGTGCGCCTGTCCGAGATCCTGAGTTCCGAGGCCTATCACGCGCTGCACTCGCCGCTCGCCCTCGCGCTCGGCAAGGACATCGCGGGAAACCCGGTGGTCGCGGACCTCGCCCGCATGCCGCACCTCCTGGTGGCCGGCACCACCGGCTCGGGCAAATCGGTGGCGCTCAACGCGATGATTCTGTCGCTGCTCTATAAATCCGAGTTGCGCCACGTGCGCCTGATTCTCGTCGATCCGAAGATGCTCGAGCTTTCGGTCTATCAGCACATTCCGCATCTTCTGACGCCGGTCGTCACTGACATGAAGCAGGCGGTCAACGCGCTCGGCTGGTGCGTCGCGGAAATGGACCGCCGCTACAAGCTGATGAACTGGCTGGGGGTGCGCAATCTTTCGGGCTTCAACCACAAGGTGGCCGAAGCCGGGAAGCACGGGCGCGGGCTGGAAGATCCGTTGACGCTCGAATCCGGCAACCCGCAGCCCCTGCAGCACCTGCCCTATATCGTCGTGGTGATCGACGAGCTCGCCGACCTCATGATGGTGGTGGGCAAGAAGGTGGAGGAGCTGATCGCACGGCTGGCGCAGAAGGCACGCGCCGCCGGGGTCCACCTGGTGCTCGCCACGCAGCGGCCTTCGGTGGACGTGATCACCGGGCTCATCAAGGCCAACATCCCGACGCGTGTCGCGTTCCAGGTCTCCTCCAAGGTCGATTCGCGCACCATCCTCGACCAGTCGGGCGCCGAAGCGCTGCTCGGCGCCGGGGACATGCTGTATCTGCCTCCGGGAAGCGGCCTGCCGCAGCGCGTGCACGGCGCTTTCGTGGCGGACCACGAAGTGCACAAGGTGGTCTCGCACCTGCGGGCCCTCGCCGCGCCGGAATACCTGGCCGACGTGCTCGAACCCGCGGCGTGGGACGAGGGAAGTGGCGCGGGGGGCAACGGCGAACCAGCCGGCGAAAGAGACCCGCTCTACGATCAGGCGGTCGAAATCGTCCTGCGCACGCGCCGGCCTTCCATTTCCCTGGTGCAGCGCCACCTGCGCATCGGGTACAACCGCGCTGCGCGCCTGATCGAGGACATGGAGCGCTCGGGCATGGTGTCGCCGATGCAGTCCAACGGCAATCGCGAGGTGCTGGTTCCCGCCAAGGCGGAGTGACCTCGCGCGATGCGGTTCCTGCTTCTCCTCGCGCTCCTCGCGGCGTCCGGCGTTCAGGCGGCCGCCATCGAGCGCTTCAAGAGCTTCGTGGGCACGACGCAGTCGGCGCGCGCCGATTTCGAGCAGAAGGTCTTCGACCGCGATCGCAAGCTCGTGCAGGAGGCAAAGGGAAGCTTCGTGCTCTTGAGGCCCGGCCGCTTCCGCTGGGTCTACGACAAGCCGGTGGATCAGCTGATCGTCGGCGACGGCGAACGGGTCTGGATCTACGATCGGGAGCTCAAGCAGGCTACGGTGCGCAAGCTGTCGAAGGCCCTCGGCTCGACCCCGGCAGCCCTGCTCGCGGGCGCGAGCGACGTCGAGTCGGCGTTCGAGCTCAGCGACGCCGGCGAGCGCGACGGCCTCGAATGGCTCGAAGCGAAGCCCCGCGACCGCGAAGCGGGGTTCGAGCGCATCCGCATGGGGCTGGGCAGCGGCGGGATCGAGGCGATGGAGCTGGCCGACAACTTCGGTCAGACGACCTTGCTGCGTTTTTTCAACCTGGTGCGCAACCCGAAGGTCGACCCGGCGCAGTTCCGCTTCGTGCCGCCGAAGGGCGTCGACGTATTGGGAGAGCAGTGAACGATCTTTTCGGCAAGAAGCAGCCGCTGGCACCGCTTGCCGAGGCCTTGCGCCCGCGCTCGATCGACGAAGTCGTCGGCCAGCAGCATCTCCTCGGCCCGGGCAGGCCGCTGCGCCTGGCTTTCGAATCCGGCAAGCCGCATTCCATGATCCTCTGGGGTCCGCCGGGATCCGGCAAGACCACGATCGCGCGCCTCATGGCGACGGCCTTCAACGCCGAGTTCATCGCGATTTCGGCGGTGTTTTCCGGCGTGAAGGAGATCCGCGAAGCGGTGCAGGCAGCCGAGGTCGAGCTTGCGGGGAGCGGCCGGCAGACCATCCTCTTCGTGGACGAGGTCCATCGCTTCAACAAGGCGCAGCAGGACGCGTTCCTGCCGTACGTGGAGCGCGGCCTGATCACCTTCGTCGGCGCGACGACCGAGAACCCCTCCTTCGAAGTCAACAGCGCGCTGCTCTCGAGGGCGACGGTGTACGTGCTCGAGCCTCTCTCCCGGCAGGACCTGGAGATTCTCCTCGCCAGGACCCGCCTCAAGGCCGACGAGGAAGCGAAAGCGCGGCTCATCGGCTTCGCGGACGGTGACGCGCGTCGTCTGCTCAACGCCGTTGAAATTCTTCTGAATACAGAGGCGCAAAGCGTCGACGGCGCCTTCGTCGAGCAGACGCTCGCAAAGAACCTGAGGCGCTTCGACAAGGGCGGCGAGCAGTTCTACGACCAGATCTCGGCGCTGCACAAGTCGGTGCGCGGGTCCGACCCCGACGCCGCCCTGTACTGGATGGTGCGAATGCTCGACGGCGGCGCCGATCCCCTCTACGTCGGCCGCCGCGTCGTGCGCATGGCCGTGGAAGACGTCGGCCTTGCGGACCCGCGCGCGCTGCGCATCGCGCTCGACGCCTGCGAGACTTACGAGCGGCTGGGCAGCCCCGAAGGCGAGCTGGCGCTCGCCGAAGCGGTGATCTACCTCGCGGTGGCGGCGAAGTCGAACGCGATCTATGAGGCCTATAATTCGGCGCGCGCATTCGTCGCCGGGGACGGCACCCGGCCGGTGCCCCTGCACCTGCGCAACGCGCCGACCCGCCTGATGAAGCAGCTCGGCTACGGCAAGGGCTACCGCTACGCCCACGACGAGGAGGGCGCGTACGCGGCCGGGGAGACTTACCTCCCCGAGGGCATGGGCGCGCTCGACTGGTACCGGCCGACCGACCGGGGCCTAGAAGCGAAGATCCGCGAAAAGCTGGCGGAACTGCGCCGCAGAAACGAACAGGCGCGCAGCGAATGATCGACATACAGCTGCTCAGGACCGACATCGACGCGCTCGCCCGGCGTCTCGCGACGCGCGGCTACCATCTCGACGTCGCCGCGTTCAAGGCGCTCGAGGATGCGAGAAAGGGCATCCAGACCGCCACCGAGCAGCTGCAATCCCAGCGTAACGCGCTCGCCAGGCAGATCGGCCAGGCCAAGGCGAAGAAGGACGAAGCGCAGGCGGCCGCGCTGATGCGGCAGGGGGCCGAGCTCGCCGACAAGCTGAGGCAGATGGAGGCGGAGAACGCCGCCGTGCAGGCGAGACTGCATGAGTTCGTCTCGCAGATCCCTAATGTTCCGCACGAGAGCGTCCCGCTCGGCAGCCGGCCCGAGGACAGCGTGGAGCTGCGCCGCTGGGGCGAGCCGCGAACCTTCGATTTCCAGCCCAGGGACCATGTCGACGTCGGCGCCGGGCTGGGCGGCCTGGATTTCGACACGGCGGCGAAGCTCGCCGGAGCGCGCTTCGTGGTGATGAAGGGGCAGGTGGCACGCCTGCACCGCGCGATCGCGCAATTCATGCTCGACGTGCACACCTCGCAGCACGGCTACACCGAGGTCTACACGCCCTACATGGTGAGCGGCGCTTGCGCCGACGGCGTGACGAGCCTTGCCAAGTTCAAGGACGATCTGTTCAAGGTCGAGGAGCGCGACCTGTACCTCATTCCGACCGCGGAGTATTCAGTCACCAATTTCGTGCGCGACGAGATCCTGCCGCTGGAGAGCCTGCCGCTCAGGTACGCCTGCCATTCGCCGTGCTTCCGTTCGGAAGCGGGAGCGGCCGGCAAGGATACCCGCGGCATGATCCGCAACCACCAGTTCGACAAGGTCGAGCTGGTGCAGATCGTGCATCCGGCGAAGTCCTACGAGGCGCACGAACAGCTCACCGGGCACGCCGAGGCGATCCTGAGGAAGCTCGAGCTGCCTTACCGAGTGGTGACGCTGTGCACCGGGGACACCGGGTTTTCTTCGGCGAAGACCTACGACCTCGAGGTCTGGCTGCCGTCGCAGAAGGCGTATCGCGAGATCTCCTCGTGCTCCAACTTCGAGGCGTTCCAGGCGCGCCGCATGCAGGCGCGATTCCGCAACGAGAAAGGCAGGCCCGAGCCGGTGCATACCCTGAACGGCTCGGGCCTCGCCGTCGGGCGCACCCTGGTCGCGATTCTCGAGAACTGCCAGAACGCCGACGGGTCGGTCGCCGTGCCGGGCGCCTTGCGCGAGTACATGGACGGGCAGGAGAGGATCGCGCGCGCCTGATAAAATTCGCGCTTCGTTCGAACCGCGGAGAGATGCCGGAGTGGTCGAACGGGGCAGACTCGAAATCTGTTGTGCCCTTCGGGGCACCGGGGGTTCGAATCCCTCTCTCTCCGCCACCATTCAACTACTTACGGCAACCTCGGGTTTCTCCGACACTTCGCCACTGTGACGAATTTGTGCCGTAAGGCTCAACCGCTCCGCATCTGCCTTCAGGTGTTCGGGGGGAGGTGCGCATAGCGATTCACCATCTCTAGCGTTTCCCAGCCTCCAAGCTCCTTCAGCACGTACAGCGGGGTGCCTAGCTGCACGTGCCAGCTTGCGGACGGCGCCGGCGCCCGCTTCACCGCCCGATAGGAAAGCCGCGCCAGGAGGTTCCCAGCCGCATTTCTGTCGTGGCACATTGGGCAATCGGCCGGTGGACACGAGCGTCT
>Ga0209378_1000578_pt1 | contig 27019 bp, 24 predicted proteins | sample GraSoiAngelo_156_FD_186170 | JGI IMG/M metagenome (GOLD analysis project Ga0209378, IMG submission 186170) | Grasslands soil microbial communities from the Angelo Coastal Reserve, California, USA - 14_1009_13_40cm (SPAdes) (version 2) | ecosystem: Environmental > Terrestrial > Soil > Grasslands ...
CGGCCCGGCCGGCGTCGCCCACGAATGGGCGCGTCCCGGTGGGACGAAGCGTGAAACGTCGCAGCGGCAAGCGGCACCGCCGTGTGACTGTTGCTTCACTCGCATGGTCCTGAGCATGTTGCCTGGTACTTCGGCCTCACCGCGCATCGATCCCGGCGGTGAGCGCCCCATGCCAACCGGTGAGCAAGTGCTGGCCGGCTAGCACGATGGCGTGGCACCTCGGTGCCCTCGAGTCCAGCAGGCGCGCTAAGTGACTGTCTCCGCAGCAAACGCGCAGCGGTCGGTGGTCGCAGCGTTTGGCATGACCGTTGCCCCGGCTTCCCATTGTGACCAGTACCACCACCAGCGTCGCCACTCCGACGTTGGCCGTCCGGCGCGCTGGGCCGGACGGCGTGGTGTGGGAATTCGCCGGTGCCTGGCTGAGCGAATGCGGACTGCCTGAACGCGTCGACGCACTGGACGAATTGCGCTCGGGCGCCGTCCGTCACGTTGCATTCGCGTCCGATCGGATCACCGCGTGGGATTCGGGGCTCGTCACGTTCGTGCTCAAGCTACTCGGCGAGGTGGCCGCGTTGGGCGTCGCCGCGGACCGCGCCGGGCTCCCCGACGGCGTTCAGCGGCTGGTCGCCCTGGCCGAGGCCGTCCCCGAGCGGCAGACTGGGCGCACCGGCGAGCGGCCGCCATGGCTGGCGCGGATCGGCGCGAGCACGATCGCGACGGCGACGGCTCTCGCCACCGAACTCACGTTCCTCGGCGAGAGCCTGCTGGCGCTCGCGGCGTTGCTTCGCGGCCGCGCGCGGTTTCGTGTCTCCGATCTCTTCCTCGTCATCCAGGACTGCGGCCCGCGCGCGCTCGGCATCGTGACGCTGATCAGCTTCCTGATCGGACTGATCCTGGCCTTCGTCGGTGCCGTCCAGCTCCAGCAGTTTGGGGCGTCGATCTTCGTGGCCAACCTGGTCGCCATCGCGATGACGCGCGAGATCGGTTGCATCATGACGGCCATCGTCATGTCGGGCCGAACCGGCGCCGCGTTCGCGGCCCAGCTCGGCACGATGAACACGAACCAGGAGATCGACGCGCTGTCCACGCTCGGCATCTCGCCGATGGAGTTCCTGGTGCTGCCGCGGATGCTCGCGCTCATCGGCATGATGCCGCTGCTGACCGTCTACTCGGACCTGGTGGGCATCCTTGGGGGCGCCGTGGTCGGCATCGGCATGCTGGGTCTGGGTCCAATCCAGTACCTCGAGCAGACCCGCGACGCCGTGCACGTGAGCGACTTCCTGATCGGCATCGCCAAGAGCGCGGTGTTCGGGGTAGTGGTGGCGCTTGCCGGCTGTCTGCGCGGGATGCAGTCGGGGCGCAGCGCCGCCGCCGTCGGCCTGGCGGCGACCTCCGCGGTCGTGACGTCGATCGTCCTCCTCATCGTCCTCGACGGGATGTTCGCGGTGATCCTCAATGTCCTCGGCTTCTAACCCGGCCCCGCGCATTCACGTGAGCGGTTTGACGATGGCGTACGGGAGCTTCGTGATCCAGCGCGACCTGGACTTTGTCGTCGAGCGGGGCGAGGTGTTCGTCATCATGGGCGGCAGTGGGTGCGGCAAGAGCACACTGCTCAATCACATGGTCGGCCTCAAGCACCCGGCGCGGGGTGACGTGGTCTACGACGGCGAGAGCTTCTGGGGCTCGCCATCCGAGGCGCGGGACGGCTTGCGGCGGCGGCTGGGCGTGTCGTTCCAGGCCGGGGCGCTCTGGAGCTCGATGACCCTGGCGGAGAACGTCGGGCTGCCGCTGCAGACGTTCACGCGGCTGCCGGCAGGGCAGATCCGCGAGATCGTGGCACTCAAGCTCGCGCTGGTGGGGCTGGCCGGCTACGAGGAGTTCTATCCGTCCGAGGTCAGCGGCGGGATGCTCAAGCGGGCCGGCGTGGCGCGCGCCATGGCGCTCGACCCGGATATCCTGTTCTTCGACGAGCCGTCGGCTGGGCTCGATCCGATCAGCTCGCGCCGGCTCGACGACCTCATCCTGGAATTGCGCGACAGCCTGGGCGCCACGATGGTGGTCGTTACGCACGAGCTGGCGAGCATCTTCACCATCGCCGACAACGCCGTGTTCCTCGACGCCGAGACCCGCACCATGATCGCCTATGGCAATCCCAAGACGCTGCGCGACGAGTGCCCGAACCCCACGGTGCGGACCTTCCTGCGGCGTGGCGCGGCGGAGACCGCGGCAGGAGGTGCGGCTGTATGAGTGTGCGCGCGAATCCGACCGTCATCGGTGCGTTCGTCCTCGGCGCCACGATCGTGCTCGTGGCCGGCCTCCTGTTCTGGGGCGGCACCGGAATGTTCAGGACCAAGTATCGCTACGTGATGTACTTCGAAACCGCCGTCACCGGCCTCCAAAAGGGGGCGCCGGTCGTGGTGCGCGGCGTCCGGATCGGCGACGTGACGGACGTCCAAGTCCACTGGGGCACGTCGCTCGTGAAGGTCTATGTCGCGCTCGACCCGGCCGTGCTCAAAGGTGTCACGCCCGCCAGCGTCGACGCCGGGATCCGGAGCGCGATCAAGGAACGCGGCCTGCGCGCGCAGCTCCGGACGCAGAGCTTCGTGACCGGCGTCCTCTACGTCGCGCTCGACGACTTTCCCGGCACGCCGGTCGTGCTGCGCGGCTTCGACACGGAGGTGCCGGAGCTGCCCACCGTCCCGACCGACGTCGAGAAGTGGACGGCAAAGATCGAGAAGATCGCGGACGCGCTGGGGGTGCTGCCGCTCGACGAGATCGGGCGCTCCGTGATCGCGACGCTCGACGAGGCGCGGCGACTCCTCAAGTCGCCAGAAATCGCCAGCTCGTTGAAAAGCCTTGACGTGATTCTCGCCGAGACCCACGGGCTCGTCCAGAAGATGGACACTCTCGCGACGAACGTGAACAGCCAGGTCGACCCGCTTTCCACCGACGCCCAGGCCGCCCTCGTGTCCGCCCAGGCCGCGCTCGCTCAGGTGCCGGCGCTCGTGCAGGACGTCCGACGGGTCGTCGCGAAGCTCGATGCGCACGCCGAGCCGCTGCTCACGTCGCTGGAGAAGACTTCGGATACCGCTGGCGCCACCCTGAAGCGCGCACAGGTGACCTTGGGCGGCGTGGACGGAACGCTCAGCCAGGATTCCGCGCTCGGCTACGAGCTCGGCAAGGCCCTGCTCGAGGTTCGCGAAACCGTACGGGCCCTCGGATCGCTGGCCGACTTCCTGGAGCGGAATCCGGATGCGCTGGTCTACGGCATCCGCCGTCCCGCCCAAAACGGCCGATGATACGCCATCACGCGGGCCGCGCCGCAGCGCTGCTCCTCACCGCCGGCGCACTGGCCCTGGTTGGCTGCGCGGCGGTCGCGGACGCGACCCGGTACTATGTGCTCTCGTCGACAACCGCGGCGCCGGGCGACTCCGCGCCCACCGCCGTCTCGAGCGCCGGCGTGGGCATCGGTCCGGTGCTGGTGCCCAGCTACCTCAATCGGGCGCAGATCGTCACCCGCGGCGCCAACGACGTCGTCGAGATCTCGACGTACCACCGCTGGGCCGAGCCGCTGGAGAGCGGCATCGCGCAGGTGCTGGCCGACGACCTCGCGATGCAGATCGGCACCGAGCGGATCGCGGTGTTTCCGTGGCGCGGCCGGATTGCCCACGCGCTCGACTACCAAGTGGTCGTCGTGGTGCTGCGGTTCGAAGGCGCGCCGGGCCATCGGGTCACGCTCGACGCGCGCTGGCGCCTCGTCGGCCAGGACGGCCAGGAGCTCGCGCTCAAGCGCTCCACGATCGATGAGCCGGTCGCCGGGGACGGCTATCAGTCGCTCGTCCTGGGGATGAACCGGGTCCTCGGCACTCTGGCGCGTGAGATCGCGGCCGAGATCCGGTCGCGCGCCGACGCGCGGGCTTCCGGGAGATGATAGCGTCCCAGAAGTCCACTTGCCGAAGCTCGACGGCGGTGCCAATTTACGCGGGAGAGGAGACATGCTGAGGATTACGGTTCAGCCGGAGCCAGACCGAATCCGCCTGAAGCTCGAAGGCGATCTTTCGGGGACGTGGGTCACCGAGGTGGAAGAATCCTGGCTCGCGACCGACTCGATCCGCGGCGATCGCCCCCTCTACCTCGACTTGACGGACGTCATGCATGTCGACCGGGCGGGAAGGTACCTTCTCGGTCTCATGCGGTGCGGCGGCGCTCACCTGATTGCCTCGGGAACTCAGATGACGGAGCTGGTACGAACGATGAAAGACAAATGGCCAGGTCCGGAGACACCACAATGAGGAGATCTAAGGGGAACGTTCTTGAGGTGCTCTTTGCTCGCTCCCGGTGGGCGGTCTTGCTGGTCACGCCGAGCCTCGATGCGCCAGTGTAGGAAAACTACTGGCGAAATCCAGGCTCCAAGAGCGTCCGAATCCCGCCGGGGTCACCACCGAACTATCGATCTCTGAGGTTTCGCGCCCGACTCTACGTCGCGCGTGTCAGCGTAGAACGCCGACAAGGACGAGGGATTCCGAAAGCTCTATCGCCGCTTCTCCGTGTGAGCCGGGCCGGCTTTCGTCGTCTTCGACCGGACCGGCAAGCGACTGATCCGCCGGCAGCCGGCGTCGTCGCTCCGGGCGCGCCTGCACACGCTGGTGGAGGAGCCGGGGCCCACGGCGCATCACGAGCCACGTCCTGGCCAAAACCCGAGGCCGATTGGGCCGAGCCCGTACAGAAGGAGCGGCACGCTCAGACCGTCGCGCCGACTGTCACTCTGGTGACCGCGCCAGACCATCCCTGGCGGAGACGCCAGAGCCGGGGGCCCTGGTCGAAGCCCGCGCTCGCACCGTCACGAATCCTGCCTCCTCTGCGATTTCGCTCGCGCCTCTGCGATTTCGCGCGGTTGTCGCATGAGGTCATCCGATCGCGCTCGACGCCGTTCACGCTCGTCTCTACTGAAAATGTTTGGCACTTCAATTGCTCCACAGCCCGCAACGCCCAAGTCCACCGGCGAGGCCCGAAGACACGTTCGGCAACTGAACGAGATATTCATCCACAGGTGCTGAGGGAAAGGACCGGGAAACTCTTTCTCCGTGGACGACCAGAGCGGGTCAAGGGGACGGGCAAAACAGAAGGGAGGTGACAACCATGAAGAAGCTGCTGTTGGTCATGTTCCTGATCGCGCTTGCCACGCCGATGTTCGGGAGAGTCCTTCCTGGACTTGGCCTAGCGACCGCCTACGCGCAGGACGATGACGACCAGGGGGACGACGACCAGGGTGAGGACAACGACGAGCAGTAAGGCGTTGGACTGATCACCCACCGGGGCGCCGGGGCCACTCCCGGCGTCCCGGGGACTGTCTTGACCCGCGGGAAGGTCAGGGGGCTGAGTGCCGGTTCGATGGCGTTGCCACCAGGATATCATTGTGGCAGCTATGGCCCGGGTGGCGACGAACGTCAGACTCGATGCGGCCCAACTCCACCGGCTCAGGCGATTGGCCTTGGAGCGCGGCGTCAGCCTGTCGACTCTCTTCCAGGAGCTGATCGCCGATTACTTGGTTCGGGTCAGCACCCTCACGGGCCGAGACTGGCGCGGCGATCCCTTCTTCCAGGTCGGTCGGCGGCCCGGTCGTTCGGGGCAGGCGGGCGCCGCCGAGGAGCACGACCGCCATCTCTATCGAGCGCGGCGCTGAGTCCCTGCCCCGAGTCTTCGTCGACACCTGGCCAGTCTCGTCGTCCACGTCGTCCGCTCATGCCGAGCCCCGCTGCGCCAGTGCAGGGAAGTTACTGGTGAAATCCAGGCTCCAAGAGCGTCCGAACCCCGTCGGCGCGGTCGCGCGCAGGGCTTCCCTGGCACCGATCCACCGCCAGGGCTACGTGCCGATATCTTCCGCCCACAAGGAAGGGTGGGCTCGAATGAACTGCGTCATGAGCTCCTGGCATCGAGGGTCCTGAAGCACGTCCACCGCCACCCCACGGCTGCGAAGCAGGTCTTCCTCGCCAAGAAACGTTCGATTTTCGCCCACCACCACACGCGGAATGCCGTAGAGGAGAATCGCACCGCTACACATCGCGCATGGCGAGAGCGTGGTGTAAATGGTGCAGTCGCGATAGACGCGGGCCGGCTGACGACCGGCATTCTCGAGCGCGTCCATCTCACCGTGCAGGACGACACTGCCTTGCTGCACCCGCCGGTTGTGGCCACGACCAAGAATCCGTCCGTTGTGAACGAGCGCCGAGCCGATCGGAATGCCGCTCTCGGCGAGACCCAGCTCTGCTTCTTGGATCGCCGCGCGCAAGAATTCGTCCATCGAGCGCTCCTGTCGGTGGCGGCGCGGAACGTCCTACCGCCTGGCGGCGCCCATCGGTCGTGGGACGGGCGCGGGCACGGCGCGCCGGCCGATGACCAGGTGTAACCCGCCCGCGACCACGATTCCGACCAGCCAGCTCAGGTCAGCGCCGCCGAGCAGCTTGGTCGAGATGGGACCCTGCAGCGCGGGAACGAGGCCATCTTCAACCGACCACCCGGCAACCAGACCCACGACGAACGCCACGATCGCTCCCCAGTTGATGTCGCCGTATGCGCTCCGCTCCGGCTCCCGATAGAGCTCGTCGACGTCGATGCGGCCCCGCCGCATGATGAAGAAGTCGGCCAGGACGACGCCGGCCCAGGGGCTCATCCACAGCAGAAGACTGATCATCCAGTTGTCGAAGGCCTTGGCGAACGAGGGCTGGAAGACGAAGTAGATCGTCACGAGATAGCCGACGACGCCGGCAATCAGCGCCATGGCCGTCCGGGACAGGCGAAGGCCCATGCTGAGCGCGGCAAGTGCCGCGGAGTAGACATTCAGGATATTGGTGGCGATGGGGCCGTGCAGCACCATCAAGAGCACCAGGATGCTCGTGACCCCGCCGAATACCGCGCTGACCATCTTGGCAGGATCGGTGTCCAGGGTCACGCTGGCGACGGTCGCGCCGAGAATGGCGAGCCACACCGTCGGGACGAACATCCCCACATAGCTGTACCAGAAGACGGCGGTCGAGGACACAGTTCGCGGGACGAAGCGGGAGTAGTCCGAGGCCCAGGTGACCCAGGAGATCCCCCATCCCACCCCGATCGCAGTCATGAGCAGGGTGATCATCGCCAGATGGGCTGCCGGCGGGAGCGTACTGGTGAGCTCCCAGTTGACCACCCCTGGGCGGGTCCAGGCGAGGATGCTCATCAGCACCATGACGGCGGCGGTCACCGGGACCGTGTACTTCTCGAAGGTGCGGATGGCGTAGAACCCGTAGAGGCCGATGAGCACCTGGATCACCATCACGACGGTCACGACGACAAAATTGGTCAGCCACGTGTCGCCAATCCCGAACTGCCCAAGGATCGCGACCGCGATCTTGACGGGGAAGTAGGTGTTGACCCCGATCCAGCCAAGGGTCATGAGGAACATCAGCGCGCTCGGCAGGTACGCCCCTCGGCGACCGAACGCGGAGCGACCGAGGACCATCTGATTGACACCGGTCTTGTGGCCCATCACGGTGAAGGCCGCGAAGATCGCGCACCCCACGATGTTGCCCAGCACGATGACCGCGATGGTCTCCCAGAGCCCGAGTTTAAGGACGATGCCCAGCGCGCCCAGGGCCCAGTTGATCGGCGCGATGTTTGCCCCGGCCCAGATCCACATCTGCTGCAGTCCGGTCGAGTCCCTATCCGCCTCCGGGATGGGCTCGATCGCATGGACGTCAACCCTGAGTTCGGCTCGGGCGTCAGTTGCCATGATTGCCCCCTGGCCTCCCGGTAGGTGTCCGGTGGCGTCGCGTTGTCGGAACGGACGCGATACTGCGCCGGCGACGGAGACATTGTCAAGGCAGACAGCCAGGCGCACACTCGGGAATCTGTAGGAAGGATCGGAGGGCATTGGTTCGTTGGTCGTCCTCGGCAAGGTCTGGCCTGGTGCCTACGTCGACTCCATCAGGCTGATGCAGGTGGCCGACGCGCTGCGCCGGCTTCCCGGCGTGAGCGCGGTGGAGCTCCTCATGGCCACGGAGGCGAATAGGCGCGCCCTCGCCGGATCCGGCCTGTGGCCATCGGACTGCCACGCGGCCGGCATCACCGACCTCGTGCTCGCCGTGCGGGCGGCGGGCGAGGCGCCGGCGCACGCGGCCCTGGAGGCCGCCGAGCGACTGCTGGCCGAGCGGCCACGGCCTGACGAGGCGCCCGTCGACGAGCCCTGCCGGTCCATCAGGAGCGCGATCCGGCGTGAGCCAGGCGCGCGCTTCACGGTCGTCTCCGTGCCCGGACCGTACGCCGCCAACGAGGCTCATCAGGCGCTAGCCGCCGGGCACCACGTCTTCATCTTCAGTGACGGCGTCACGCTCGAGGAGGAGGTCCGGCTCAAGCGGCGCGCCGCGGGCGCCGGGCTCCTCGTGATGGGCCCCGAGTGCGGAACCGCTATCCTCGACGGAGTCGGGATCGGCTTCGCCAACCGTGTTCGCCGCGGCCCGATCGGGCTGGTCGGCGCGTCGGGCACGGGGCTGCAGGAGGTCACGTGTCTCCTGCACCGTCTCGGCAGCGGCGTCTCGCAGGCGATCGGCACCGGCGGCCGTGACCTCGATGCGATGGTCGGCGGGCTCACGACGCTCGAGGCGCTGCGCCGGCTCGCGCTGGATCCCGACACGCGGGTGCTCGCGCTCGTGTCGAAGCCGGCCTCGCCCCGCGTCGCCGAGCGCGTGCTGGCCGCCGCCGGCGCCACGGGCAAGCCCGTCGTCGCCTGTCTGCTCGGCTGGCAGGGAGCGGCGCCCGCTGGTGTCCGCTCGGTGGAGACGCTCGAAGCGACGGCACTCGCGTGCCTGGAGGCGCTTGGGACGCCGGCGCCCAAGCTCGAGCGTCCGGCGATCCCGGCGCGGCCACGGCGCCGCGCGGGCGGCGTTCGCGGCTTCTACACGGGTGGCTCGCTCTGCGAGGAGGCGCGCGGCCTCGTCGGCCCTGGCCCCCACCGCTTCGTCGACTTCGGCGACGCCGAGTACACGCGCGGCCGTCCCCACCCTATGATCGACCCCGCGCTGAGGGGCGAGGCCGTCGCCGCCGCGGGCGACGATCCCGAGGCGGCCGTCATCCTGGTCGACGTGGTGCTTGGCGAGTGCGCCCATCCGGATCCTGCCGGGGCGGTGGCCGAGGCGGTCCGTGAGGCGCGGCAGCGGGCCGCGCGCGCAGGACGGACGCTCGATCTCGTGGCCCACGTCGTCGGGACCGACGGGGACGCCCAGGGCCTGGCGGTCCAGGAGCGGGCGCTCGCCGCGCTGGACGTCGTGGTGTGCGCGTCGAACCGCATTTCGGCCGAGGTCGCCCGCGAGCTTGCGGAGGGCGCGGGTGGGCGCTGAGCGCCCGCTCGTCGGCGGCGCCGCGGTCGCTGTTGGCGCCGACCTCTTCGCCGATGCGCTGGCACGCCAGGGCGTCCGCGTGGCGCGCGTGGCATGGACGCCGCCGCTGCGCGCGGATCGGTTGGCGACCCTGTGGCGGGACGAGATCGACACGGCCAACCGCACGGCGCTCGAGCGCCTGCTCGAGGCTCACCCGTTCCTGGTCGACGTCCGGCCCGCGATCGACCTGATCCCGGGAATGACACGCGACACGATCCTCCATGCCGGGCCGCCGATCGCCTGGGAGCGGATGAGCGGCCCGATGCGGGGCGCTGTGGGAGGCGCTCTCGTGTACGAGGGCCTCGCGCGGACGATTGCCGATGCCGAGCGCGCGGCGTCGCGGGGCGACGTGCGATTCTCACCCTGCCATCATCACGGGTCGGTCGGGCCGATGGCCGGTATCATCACGGCCTCGATGCCCGTCTTCGTCGTCGAGAACCGTGCCCACGGCAACCACGCCTGGTCGACCATCAACGAGGGCCTCGGCAAGGCCCTCCGCTACGGCGCCAACGCTCCCGACGTCCTCGATCGCCTCGTCTGGTTCCGCGACGTGCTCGGTGGAGCACTCGGCGAGGCGATCCGGCGCGCCGGCGGCGTGGACGTGCGGGCGCTGATCGCCCAGGCGCTCCAGATGGGCGACGAGTGCCACAATCGGAACCGCGCGGCCTCCGCGCTGCTGGTGAAGCTGCTGGCGCCGGAAGTCGCGGCGCTCGATCTCCCGCCCGCCGAGCGCTCGCGCATCCTCGCCTTCGCAGCCGGCAACGAGCACTTCTTCCTGAATCTCGGCATGGCGGCGTGCAAGACGGCGACGGACGCCGCCCACGGCGTGGCGGGGTCGACCCTCGTGACGGCGATGGCGCGCAACGGCACAGACTTCGGCATCCGCGTGAGCGGCCTCGGCGATCGCTGGTTCACCGCCCCCGCCCTGACACCGGTGGGCCTCTATTTCCCGGGCTTCGGCCCGGGCGACGCCAACCCTGACATCGGCGACAGCGCAATCACGGAGACGGCCGGCATCGGCGCGTTCGCCATGGGCGGGGCGCCAGCGATCGTCCAGTTCGTCGGCGGCACACCCGCCGACGCGCTTCGCGCCACGCGCCGGATGTACGAGATCACCGCCGGCGAGAGCCGCGCGTACCGCCTGCCCGCCCTCGACTTTCGCGGCACGCCCACCGGCATCGACGTGCGCCTCGTCCTCCAGACGTCCATTCTTCCCCAGATCAACACAGGCATCGCCCACCGCGAGCCGGGCGTGGGCCAGATCGGCGCCGGGCTCGTCACCCCCCCGCGGGAATGCTTCGAGGCGGCCCTCCTGGCACTGGCGGAGGCGGCAAGTGGCGAGCGGCGATGATGTGATGCCTTCGCGGCGGACTCGATGACGACGCGCCTGATCGGCGCCCGGGTCCGGCGCAACGAGGACAACCGTCTCCTCCAGGGCCGCGGCTGCTTCGTGGACGACGTCAACCCCCGGGGTGTCCTTCACGCCGCGGGCGTGCGGAGCCCGCACGCGTGCGCCCGCATTGTCCGCATCGACGCCACGCGGGCCCGGGCCCTCCCCGGCGTGCACCTGGTGCTGACCGCGTCCGACCTCGGCGACCTGAACGAGCCCGGACCGCTCCTGATCCCGCACCCGGGCCTCACGCACCCGCGCACCCAGCGGCCGCTCGCGGTCGACCGCGTCCGCTACGTCGGCGAGCTCGTGGCCTTCGTGGTCGCCGAGGACCGCTACCTCGCCGAGGACGCCGTCGACCTGATCGAGGTCGAGTACGAAGGAGGGCCGGCGGTCATCGACCTCGAGCACGCGCTCGACCCCGCCGCGCCGCGTGTCCACGAGGACGTTCCCGGCAACCGGGCGGCGCGCGTCGTGCAGACCGTCGGCGACATCGAGGACGCGTTCCGGCGCGCCGCGCGCGTCTTACTTGAGCGGCTCACGATCGAGCGGAGCTGCGGAAGCCCGATCGAGGCGCGGGGCGTCGTCGCCGAGTGGGACGCGCGCGGCGGCACCCTCCGGGTGTGGAGCTCGACGCAGGCGCCGCTTCCCGTGAAGAACGGCCTGGCGAGGATCTTCGGCCTCCCCGAGTTCAACGTCGAGGTGATCGCGCCCGACGTCGGCGGGGGCTTCGGGACCAAGATCATGCTCTTCTTCCCGGAGGAGATTCTCGTGCCGCTCGCCGCCATCCGGCTCGCCCGGCCCGTGAAGTGGACCGAGGACCGTCGCGAGCATCTGCTCGCCGCGAACCAGGAGCGCGGCCAGCTCCACGACGTCGAGGTCGCGATCGACAGGGACGGCCGCATCCTCGGCCTGCGCGACCGGTTCGTGCACGACGCGGGTGCCTACACCCCCTACGGCATCGTCGTCCCGCTCATCACGTCCACTCAGCTCCCTGGACCGTACCGGCTGCGCAACTACCACGTCGAGTTCGACGTGGCCTACACCAACAAGGCCGCCGTCAGCCCCTACCGCGGCGCCGGGCGTCCGCACGGCGCGTTCGTGATGGAGCGGGTGATCGGCCTCATCGCGCGGGAGCTCGGCGTCGAGCCCGTCGAGGTGCGACGCCGCAACTTCATCCGGCCGGACGAGTTCCCATGGGACGTCGGTCTCACTTTCCAGGACGGCGGGCCCACGCGCTACGACAGCGGCGACTACCCGGCGGGGCTCGAGATGGCCCTCGACATGATCGGCCACCGCGACTTCCGGGCCCGGCAGGCCGACGCCCGGGCGCGCGGGCGCTACCTCGGTCTTGGCGTCGGCTGCTACGTCGAGGGGACCGGCATCGGTCCTTACGAGGGTGCGCACGTCAGGGTGGAACCGAGCGGCCAGGTCTTCGTCGCGAGCGGCCTCACGACGCAGGGCCAGGGGCACGCGACGACGTTCGCCCAGATCGCCGCCGAGGTTCTGGGCTGCGATCCCACGGCGGTGACGGTGGTGACGGGTGACACGCGGCGCTTCAACTGGGGCGCCGGCACCTATGCGAGCCGCGCGCTGGTCGTGGGCGGCACTGCGGTCCACGCGGCGGCATCGAAGGTGCGCGACAAAGCGCTCCGCATCGCGGCTGAGTTGCTCGAGGCCTCGCCGGACGACCTGGAGCTCCGCGATGGCATGGTGTGCGTCCGGGGCGTGCCCGGCCGCGGGCTCGCGCTCGGCGCGCTGGCCACGGTGGCCAACCCCATTCGCTACGCATACGGGAAGGAGGCCGCCGAGGCCGCGCTCCGCCTGGTCAAGCCGCGGACGGGCGCCGTCCTGGCCGAGGGCGAGGAGCCTGGGCTCGAGGCCTTCGGGTACTACGCCCCGCCGCAGTCCACGTTCGCCAGCGGCTGCCACGCGTCCATCGTCGAGGTCGACGTCGCCACGGGCGACCTCAGGATCCTCCGCTATGTGGTCCAGCACGACTGCGGGACCGTGGTGAATCCGATGATCGTCGAGGGGCAGATCCGCGGTGGTGTCGCCCAGGGGATCGGTGGCGCCTTCTACGAGCGAATCGTCTATGACGGAAGCGGCCAGCCACTCACCACGACCTTCATGGACTTCCTGATCCCGACCTCGATGGAGATTCCCGCCATCGAGATCGGCCACACGGAGACGCCCTCGCCGCTCAACCCGCTCGGGGCCAAAGGCATCGGCGAAGGCGGAGCGATCCCCGGGCCCGCGGTGATCGCCGAAGCCATCGACGATGCGCTGGCGACGCTCGGCGTCCGCGTTCGCGAGATGCCCCTCGACCCGCCCCGGCTGCTGGCGCTGATCGAGTCGGCTCGCCGGGCCCGCTGAGAGTCCTAGTACAATCCTCCGGCCGGGCCTCTCCGGCCCGGACACCGACAGGAGGTCGCGCATGTACGTCCAGGCGTTCAAGGTGGGGATGCGAGCCCCGGATGACATCAGCGAGGCCGCTCGGCTGCTCGACGCGGGCGCCTTCCGAGCAGAGCACGTGGTGGCCGTCCTCGGCAAGACCGAGGGCAACGGCGGCGTCAACGACTTCACACGCGCGCTGGCGACGCTGTCCTTCCAGATGCTCATTGCCGAGCGCTCGGGCCGGAAGCTCGAGGATGTGGCCCGGCACGTGCCCATCATCTGGTCGGGCGGGACCGAGGGCGTGATGAGCCCGCACGCCACAATCTTCACCCGCGAGCCCGACCGCGGAGCGCCCCGTGGGCAGAAGCGCTTCACGGTGGGCACGGCGTACACGCGCGATCTGCTGCCGGAGGAGTTCGGGACCGCCGTGCACGCCAGGGTCGCGGCCGAAGGCGTCCGCCTGGCGATCGAGGACGCCGGGATCGATTCGCCGCCGGACGTCCACTTCGTCCAGATCAAGACGGGCGCGCTCACCACCGAGCGGATCCAGGACGCGCGTCGGCGCGGCAAGGGCGTGGTCACCGGCGACACCTACAAGTCCATGGGCTATGGCCGGGCGGCGGCCGCGATCGGGATCGGCGTGGCCACGGGCGAGGTGGATCCGGCCCGGCTCAACGATGTCGTGGTCGGCACCGACTTCTCGGTGTACTCGGACGTCGCGTCGACCTCCTCGGGAGTCGAGCTGATGAACTGCGAGGTCATCGCCCTCGGCAACTCGGTCCGCTCGACGAGCGACCTCGTCATCGCCCACGCGGTGATGAAGGACGCGCTCGACACCGCCGCGGTGCGCGAGGCGCTGCGCGGCGCGGGCTTCGCCGCGCACTGCGAGCTCGCCGACGCCGAGCGGGAGCGGCTGGTGAACGTGTTCGCCAAGTGCGAGCCCGACGCCTCCGGTCGCACGCGCGGCCGCCGGCACGTCATGTTCGACGACTCGGACATCAACTACACGCGCCACATCCGCAGCGTGGTCAATGCGGTGATCGCATCAGTCACCGGCGACCCCATGTGCTACGTTTCCGCTGGCGCCGAGCACCAGGGGCCACCAGGCGGCGGTGTCGTCGCCGTTCTGGCCCGCGCCCGCTGAGCGCCACGCGCATCGGCGGCGGATCCCACCAGACTGGTCCCCGTCAGTCCAGCCGCAGACTCGCCTGCGGGCCTCGGCGTCCTCGGGCGTCAGGGCCTGACGATTGACACCGCCGCGGCCGGTCGCCCCGATCTCGGCGATCTGAAGGTGACGCTGCCACAGGCGGTCCTGCTTCACCGCCGCGACGGCCCCGGCCACGGCCCGCGCCGAACCGTCCAGCGTCACGTCGAGATCATCTTCTTCTCGACGCCGACGCCGGCGGCGAGCGCGCGCTCGTACTCGAGGGGCACGGTCGCCGAATCCTGCAGCGCGATCCCCGTGGAGTCGAAGACGGTGATCTGGGACGCCGACGTCCGGCCCGGCTTGCGTCCCACGATCACCTCGCCGATCTCGCCCGCGATGTCCTTCTCGGTGATGAGACCTTGCGCGAGCGGGACGTTGATCTCGCCGTCCGTTCGGCACTGGCGGATGTCGTCGACGAAGATCCGGGCACGCTGGAGGATCCGCGGATCGAGCTCCTGGTCGCCGGACTTGTCGGCGCCCAGCGCGGCGATGTGCGTGCCCTCCGAGATCCACTCGTTCATGACGAGCGGACCGCGCGCCGGCGTTACCGTCACCACCACGTCGGCCCCCCGGACCACGGTCTCCAGGTCCCTCGAGCCACGGATCTCGAGGCCGCGGTACTTCGGCTGTTGGGCCGCCACGAACCGGTCGAGCGTTTCGCGCGAGCGGCTCCAGACGCGCACGTCCTTCCAGGGGAAGATCCCGATGCAGGTCGCCAGCGTGCCTTCTGCCATGTGGCCGGCGCCGACGATGGCGAGCGTCGTCGAGTCGGGGCGCGCCATCCACTTGGCGGACACGGCGGCTGCGGCGCCGGTGCGCATGACCGTATGGTGGCTGCCGTCGCAGATGGCGAGCGGGAAGCCGGTCTCCGGGTGCGTGTAGATGAGAATCGAGAAGACGGTCGGCAGATCGAAGCGCTCCCGGTTCTGCTCGCGGATGGAGACCCATTTGCACGCGGCCGCCTCCGGCTCCGCGATATACGAGGGCATCGCCTCCCACTCGCCCGGGTACTTGTCGAGGACGATGTGCCCTTTGGGCTCCATCACGAAGCGGCCCTCGCCGTGCATCCGGTAGGCCTGCTCCACGCAAGCGACGTACTCGGCCGGGGTGAGCAGCCCCATCATGTCGGTCCGGCTCAGGATCAAAGTCTTTCGGTTTCGCCAGCTCTCCACGCGGGTCGCCATCACGTCCCTCCTTTGCCGCCGATCAGATCTTCCCGGACACTCCCCGCCGCAGGAACTCGCCCATGCCTTCTTTGCCGAGCCACTCGGGGCCGTCGACGATCAGCTGGCCGCGCAGGAAGACCTTTTTGACCCGGCCCGTGACCGCGCGCCCTTCGAACATCGTGTAATCCACCCGACTGTGACCCTCGGCACCCCGGATGGTCCAGGTCTCGTTGGGATCGAACAGAACGATATCCGCATCGGAGCCGACGGCGATGGTGCCCTTGCGGGGAAACAGGCCGAACAGCCGGGCCGGCGCGGTGGCAGTCAGCTCGACGAAGCGGTTCAGCGACAGCCCGTGCTGCCTGACCCCGCCGTCGAAGATCAGCGGCAGCCGGGTCTCCACGCCGGGCGCACCGTTGGGAATCTTGCTGAAGTCGTTCCGGCCTTGCGCTTTGGAAAACTTCAGGCCGTACGGCTGCTCGTTGAAGCAGAAGGGGCAATGGTCGGTCGAGACCACCTGGAGATCATCGGTCCTGAGGCCGCGCCACAACGCCTCCTGGTGGGCTGAGGTCCGGAGCGGCGGGGTCATGACGTACTTGGCCCCCTCGAAGCCGGGGCGATCGTAGTCGGCGACCGTCAGGAACAGATAATGCGGGCACGTCTCAGCGTACACGGGGAGGCCCTGGTCGCGCGCCTGCACCACGGCCGCCAGCGCCTCGGCGGCCGAGAGATGCACGACGTAGAGGGGCGTTCCCGCCAGCTCGGCCAGCCGGATCGCCCGGTGGGTGGCCTCCCCTTCCATGGAGGAGGGTCGCGTCAGCGCATGATACCTCGGCGCCGTGTGGCCCTCGGCCACCGCGTCCTCCACCAGCACCTGGATGACGGGGCCGTTCTCCGCGTGGACGCAGATCATGGCGCCGCCGGCGGCAGCCACCCGCATAGCTCTGAACAGCGCGCCGTCGTCCACCATCAGCACTCCCGGATAGGCGGTGAACAGCTTGAAGCTGGTCACGCCTTCCTGGATGAGGGTGGTCATGTCGGCCAGCGTCTCTCGATTGACGTCGAGGACGATCATGTGGGCGCCGACGTCGACGCAGGCGCTCTCCGCCCGCCGACGCCAGTTCTCCAGGCCCGGCCGCAGCCGCTCCCCGCGAGTCTGGTTGGCGAAGTCGACCACGGTCGTGGTGCCGCCGAAGGCCGCTGCCTTCGTCCCCGTGCCGAAGGTGTCGACCGTGCGGGCGGCGCCGAAATCCCAATCGAGATGGGTATGCACGTCGACTCCCCCGGGGAGGACGAGCAGGCCCTGCGCGTCGTGGACCTGCGTATGATCGGCCGCAGGGAGATCTCTCCCGATCATACGTACGCGGTCGTCCTCGATGAGGATGTCGGCGGTGTACTCATCGACTGCGGTGACAATCCGTCCGTTCTTGATCAGCGTCGATACCATCTGAGCCTCCTCACGTGAGCCTCCTCACGCCACGCGCTCGCCGAGGGCGGCCAGCCGGTTGAAAGCGGCCAGCGAGCGTTCGATGACCTGGCGGGGTAATTTCCTGACGATGAAGACGAGACGCGTGCCGCGGTCCGCCGTGGGCCAGCCGTCCAGGTGCACGGGCGGATGCACCAGATGCTGGACACCGTGGATGGCCACCGGCGTGGGCACGCCGACTACCTCGAGGAGTCCCTTCACCCGCAGGACGTCCTCGCCGTGGGCACCCAGCAGCATCGTGAGCCAGATGCCGAACGCCGTCCAGTCGAGCGCGCGGTCGACTGTCACGCTGAACGCGTAGACGTCGCGGTCGTGCGAGCCGACATGACCGGCAGCCGTCTCCGGAGGCGTGGCCGCCGCCGCGGCCTCGAGCCAGCGCCGCGCCTCCTCCCGCGTGCCGGACGGATCGGCGGGGTCACCGGTGAAGAGCTGGTCTGGCTCAATCGGATGGACCGCGGGCTCGAAGATCGGCGCGGCCGGATTAAGGCGACGGCAGGCGGTTCGGAGCGCCTCCGCTTGCGCCCGCCCCGCGAGATCGGTCTTGGTCAGGACGACCCGGTCGGCGACGGCCACCTGCTTCACCGACTCCGGGTGCTGGGCCAGATGCCTGGTCCCGTTGACCGCGTCGACCGTCGTCACAACGTGGCCCACCTGGAAGTGGTGCCGCAGCACGGGCTCGGCCATCAGCGTGAAGATGATCGGCGCCGGGTCCGCGAAGCCCGTCGTCTCGATGATCAGCCGGTCGAACCTCGGGATCGTCCCCCGCTCCCGCTTGCTGTACAGGTCCCGGATGGCCGCGGTGAGATCGGCGCGGAGGGCGCAGCACACGCATCCGCTCGGGAGCACCACGGTGGTCTCGTCGACGTGCCGCAGCAGCAGGTGATCCAGGCCGACCTCGCCGAGCTCGTTGACCAGCACGGCGGTATTGGCGAGCTCGGGGAACGTGAGCAGCCGCTGCAGCAGCGTGGTCTTGCCGCTGCCCAGGAAGCCCGTGACGATGTTGACGGGGATGAGATCGGCGGCGGCCATGCTCGTCTGGCCCGCTACTCGCGTTCGACGGCAGCGATCAGCGCGGGGTCGAGCGGATCGCAGCGACGCCCGGCCATCCGCTCCGCCACCGGCCACAACGCGGCCAAGTGCTGGACGATCGCGGACCGGCCGGTCCTACTGCGGAGAACGAAGCAGTTGCCGTTCCAGTCTGCGAGCGTCAGGCCGTAATGCTTGAGCACCTTGTTGGCCAGCCCCACGCGGTGCAGCCGCTCCCGCCGTCGGGTCCATCCCCCGGGCGGCGCCCCGGACCCGCTGTCCGGCCGGGCGGCATCGGTCCAGTGCGCCTCCGTTCCGAACACACCGCACAATCCGCACATCTCAGGTCTTCCCGAGGGCCCGGACGCCGGCCCTGAGCGGCCCAGACCGGTCGGACGACGGGTGCCCCAGACGCCGCCCGGTCTGGGGCTCGGTCACGTCTGGCGCTGACTCCGCTTGGCGAAATCGTCGGCGATCTCGTCGAACGTCGCGAAGCGCACGCCCGGGTGCCGAGTGATGTGACTGTATAACCGCTCGAGCATCATCAGCACCTGTGGCCGGCCGGAGACGTCGGGGTGAATGGTCATCGGGAACACTGCGTAGTCGTACTCGCGATAGACCCAGTCGAACTGGTCCCGCCAGATCTGCTCGATGTCGCGCGGGTTGACGAAGCCGTGGCTGTTCGGCGCGGCCTTGATGAACATCATCGGCGGCAGGTCGTCCAGGTACCAGCTGGCGGGGATCTCGATCAGCTGCGTCTCCCGCCCGCGCACGAGCGGCTTCATCCAGGCGCTCGGGTGCTTGGAATAGTCGATCTTTGTCCAGCTGTCCCCGACGCGGACGAAGTGCGGCTGAAAATCGTGGTGCATCAGGCTGTGGTCATACTTGAAGCCCCTCTTCAGTAGGAGCTCGTTGGTGATGGGGCTGAACTCCCACCAGGGCGCAACATACCCTGTCGGGCGGCGGCCGGTCACCTTTTGCGCCAGCTCGATGCACTTGTCGAGGACCGCTTCCTCCTGCTCGCGCGACATCGCGATCGGGTTCTCGTGCGAGTAGCCGTGGAGGCCGATCTCGTGCCCGGCGTCCACGACCATGCGGATCTGCTGGGGAAAGGTCTCCATGGAATGGCCCGGCACGAACCACGTGGTCTTGATGCCGAAGCGCTCAAACAGCTTCACCAGCCGGGGCGTGCCGACTTCCCCGGAGAACATGCCGCGTGAGATGTCGAGCGGGGAGTCCTCGCCACCGTATGACCCGAGCCAGCCCGCCACTGCATCCACATCGACGCCGAATGCGCACAGGATTTCTTTAGCCATGGGTTTCTCCCGCTTGTCCAGATGTGGTCAGGAGGTGGACATCCTCGGGAACCCACCGCGCGACAACGGGGTCGCCGATGTCCACCGGATTCGCGAAGAACTTGCTGTCGACCACGTTCGCCACGAACTGCTCCCGTCCCGGGACGTCGATGGTCACTTTGACGTAGGTTCCCTGGTACTCGATCGCATGCACCGCGCCGACGACGGCGTTGGTCGGCTCGGGCAGCGCGCCGGGCGGCCGGCGCACGCGCTCCAGTGCCACGCGATCCCTCCGGACGCAGCAGTGGAGCACGTCTCCCTCGGCGACCACCTGGCCGTTCAGAGGGCTCGAGAAGCGCTCGCCGGTGTCGCTCACGAGCGTGGCGATCCCGTCCGTCACCGACGCCACCTTCCCGGTGAGCACGTTCTGACCGCCCATGAACCTCGCGACGTACGCGCTCACCGGCAGCGTGTAGATCTCGCGCGCGGATCCGGCCTGTTCGATCCGTCCCTGGTCCATGACGACCACCATGTCGGCGACGGCGATTGCCTCGAGCTGCGTGTGCGTGACGTGGACGAACGTGATCCCCAGCTCCTTCTGCATCCGTCGAAGCTCGCCGCGCATCTGCAAGCGCAGGAACTCGTCGAGCGCCGACAGCGGCTCGTCGAGCAGGAGGACACGGGGATTCGTGATCAGCGCGCGCGACAACGCCACCCGCTGCTGCTGGCCGCCCGACAGCTGGGACGGCATGCGGTCGGCGAACTGGTCCAGCCGCACCTGGGCCAGCATCTCCCGGGCGCGTCGGTGCCGCTCCGCCTTCGCCACGCCCCGCATCTTGAGGTTGAACGCCACGTTGTCGAGCACGGTGAGATGGGGAAACAGGGCGTAGTTCTGGAACATCATGGCGGTGCCGCGGCGCACCGGCGGCAGCCCCACCACCGACTCCCCGCCGATCCGGACGTCGCCCTCGGTGGGGGTCTCGTGCCCGGCGATCATGCGCAAGATGGTCGTCTTCCCGCAGCCGCTCGGGCCCAGCAGACAGCAGTAGCTGCCGTGGGGGATCGCCAGATCGATGGCGTCCACCGCGACCGTCCGGTCGAACCGCTTGGTCAAGTGGCAGAGCTCGATCTCGCCGGACTGCGCCATACGCAGTTACTCTTCCTTGGCCTGGTTGGCGCGCCGCACGCGTCGCGAGCCAGACATGAAGTCAGTCGCCGGCGTCAGCCCGCGTCCCCCGGCGGGTGCGGCGGCGCTGGATCAGGGCGATGGAGGTTAGCGCGATCGCGATCGCCACGAACGAGATGGCGGTGGTCAGCGTCCCCAGCGCGTACAGCGCGGGCGACGTCACGTTGGTCGTCATCGCCCAGATCTCAAGGGGCAGGGTGTTGCGGCTTCCGATCGGGATGAGCGTGCGGGGGAACTCGTCGTACGAGAGCGTGAACCCGAACAGCGCCACCGCGATGATCCCGGGCAGGAGAATGGGAAGCACCACGTTCCAGAGCGTCTGCCAGTAGCGGGCCCCGAGGTCGCGGGCCGCCTCCTCGTAGGCCGGGTTGAAGCGGCTGAACACCGCGAACATGATCAGCAGCCCGAACGGCAGCGTCCAGGTGAGCTGCGCCCCTAGCGCCGAGGAGTACCAGGACGGCTTGATCCCGAGGAACTGGAACATCAGGCCGACACCCAGGCCCAACAGCAGCCCCGGGATGATCAGGCTGAAGATGGCCATATAGAAGACGAGGGTCGAGCCGAGGAAGCGGCGGCGGAAGGCCAGGCCGGCCATCACCGAGACCACCACCGTGATCGCCAGCACGATGACGGCGAGCACGATCGACCGCGTGAAGGAGCCGGCGAAATCTCCCGTCCGCTGCTGCCCGAAGAGAGCGCTGAACCAGTGAAGCGATACGCCGTTCATGGGGAACGTCAGGCCGCCCGTGGGCCCCTGGAACGACAGGATGAAGATGGCAGACATGGGGCCGTAGAGGAACAGCACGTACAGCGTGAAGAATGCCGCCAGGCCGTAGAACGTCCACGGACGCCGGCGGGATCCGGGTCGCAGCATCAGGGCCTCCCGCTAACCAGCGAGCTCTCTCCGCACATCGACGATCCTTAGAATACCCACCACCATCGCGGTGACGACGAGCAGCAAGACCACGGCGCTTGCCGCCGCCGGGGGGTACTGCAGGACCGCGGTCTCGTTCGACATCGCGAGCACCACCGACGCGCTCTGTCCGCCGCTCATGATCTTCACGACGAAGAAGTCGCCCATGACGAGGGCGACGACGAAGATCGAGCCCATGGCGATGCCGGTCTTCGACAGGGGCACCACGATCTCTCGGATCACCCGGAAGCGACCGGCGCCGGCGTCCACAGCGGCCTCGATCACCGCCGGGTCGATACGCGCCATGGAGTTGAAGATCGGCACGATCATGAACAACGAAAAGAGATGGACATACGCGATCACCACCGCGAAATCGGAGAAGAGCAGGAACTCCAGCGGCTGGTCCACGATGCCGAGCGCGATCAACGACTGATTGAAGATCCCGTTGCGGCCGAGAAACGGGATCCACGAGATCATGCGGATGACGTTCGACGTCCAGAAGGGGACGGTGCACAGCAGGAACAGGGCCAGCTGCAGCAGGAACGGGCGGACATGGAAGACGAGAAAATAGGAGACGGTGAAGCCGATGACAAGGGTGATGGCCCACACGATCACGGCATACTTGATCGTGTTGGCATAGAGCGTATAGGTCAGGCTGGACCCGAACAGCTCGACGTAGTTGGTGAGGACGAACGTCGGGATGATGTCGAACTGATCCAAGTCGAAGAAGCTCACGACCACGACGAGCGCCAGCGGAACGCCGAAAAACACCAGCAGCAGGGATGCGAACGGCGCCACGAGAAGATGGTGGAGACGCAGGCGCGAGGTGTTCGATCGTCGGGCTGGCATGGCGGAGCGCGCCGGGGGGGGGACCGCGACCGTCCCCCCGGCCGCGATCACATTACGCCGAGACGAACTCGTTCCACTTGCGGACCATGTAGCGGCTCTCGTCCATCAGCGTGTTCCAGCAGGCGACCTTGCCCATGCGCTCCCAGAAGGCGCCCCCGTCGCGCACCCGGCCCGCCTTCTCCATGAGAGAGCCATAGGGGTCCTTGATGTCGCCCTTGGCCGGCTTGCCGTCATACCAGTAGCCCCACTCGTCGTCCGTCATGAACTTCCTGGCAGTCTCGGGGACCGAGCTGTAGTAGCCCTGCTTGGCGATGAATCCTCCCTGCCAGCCGGACTGGTACCAGTTGAGGTACTCGTAGGCGGCGTCGAGCTTGAGGCCTGTGAGGTGCCGCATCGGGGCGATGCAGCTTGCCCAGGCGCGGTAGCCTTCCTTGAGCGGGGCGTAATAGCACGGGATGCCGCGGGAGCGCACGGCCGTCACTGCCGGCGACCACATCGACTGGATCACCACTTCCCCTGACGCCATCAGGTTGACCGACTCGTCGAAGGTCGTCCAGAAGGCCCGGAACTGGCCCGATTTTTTCGCGTCGATCAAGATCTTGATGGTCTTGTCGATCTCCTCTTTGGTCATGTTGCCCTTGTCGCCGTACTTGATGTCGCCGCGCGACTCGATCGCCATGGCGGCGTCCATGATGCCGATCGAGGGCACGTCGAGGATCGCGGACCGGCCCTTGAACTCCGGATTTAACAGCTCGTGCCAGTGCTCGATTGGCCGCTTCACGATATCGGGCCGGATGCCGAGGGTGTCGGCGTTGTAGACGGTCGGAATCCCGTTCGCCCACTGCGTCGGGCGCTTGGCGAACTTCGTCGACTCCGGGCCGTCCACGTACTGGACTTTGTACGGGAGGATGCCCTGGGTCGAGACCTTGCGGCCGTCGGGGTACTCGCCCTTGGTGAAGATCGGCACGACCTTGTCCCACCACTTGTATTTCTTGAGGTCGATGGGGTGGAGCACGCCCCGAGGGACGAGATGTAACAGGAAGAAGTACTCCATGTCGGCGATGTCGACGGAGTTCGGCTGGGTCACGAACCGGTTGAGCAGGGCGTCATGGGCGCCGGTCTGCATCTCGACCTGGAAGCCGAGGTCTTTCGTCGCCTGTTTGGCGATGTCGATGATCGCCGAGTACGAGCCGCCGACCTGGACCAGCTTGATGTCCTTGAGATTCTGCGCCCAGATCGTCGGGAATCCACCGATCGCTCCCGAGCCGGCGATCATGCCAGCCGTCGCCGCGGCGCCCTTCAAGACCTCGCGCCGACTAAGCGGTTCCCGCAGCGTCGTGTTTTTCGCTGACATGGTGGCCTCCTCCTGCTGGTCGTTCGAGTCGAGGCGAACAGCCGGGACGAGCCTGGCCCGCCGCCGCGGGCGCTGCCTCGCGTGTTGCGCCCCGAGACGGGTGTGCGCTGACTACGCCCCTCTCGAGTCGCGGAACGGTCGGACGAGGCCGGGAGCGCGCCCCTGCGGCCGGAGGTCTTGCAGGCCGACGGGAGCCGCTCGATACACCGCTGGCCTCGCTTCCATCTCGCTGCTCGCGGAGGGAGACATAACACCGCATCGCCCGACGTGTCAAGGGCGACCGGACAGATCTGTTGGGGATACGTGAGTTGGCCGCCCAGAATTGATACGTGAGTTGACCGCTCTGACCGCGCTGCGTGGCAGGAATGGCCTCCGAGGAGGAGGCCATGGCCTACTCGCGCGGCGCTGTGGAGCGTGCCATGAAAGTACAGGAAGTGATCCTGCGGGCCATCGACGGGAAGCTGACCTGGGTGCAGGCCGCCGACATCCTGGGCTACAGCCCCCGCACGATCCGGCGCATCCGCTGGCGGCTGCAGCATTACGGGTATGACGGGCTCTTGGACCGCCGGCGGCAGACCCCCTCGCCCAAGCGCGCCCCGGTCGCCGAGGTGCAGCGCCTGCTCGCGCTCTATCGCGAGCGGTATCTGGGGTTCAACGTCCGGCATTTCCACCAGCTCGCCCGGCGCGAGCATGGCGTGCGCTTCTGCTATGCGTTCGTCAAGAAGGCCCTGCAGACCGCGGGCCTGGTGGCCAAGCACCAGCCCCGCGGCCGGCACCGGCGGCGCCGCGAGCCGCGCGCCTGTTTCGGCGAGCTCCTGCATCTGGACGGCAGTCGGCACCGCTGGCTGGCGTTACTCCCCGAGCAGTGGTTCACCCTCATCGCCGTGGTCGACGACGCCACCAAACGTTTGCTGTACGCCCAACTGCGGGAGGGCGGCGAGAGTGTGGCCGCGATCCTGACGGCGTTGCGCGCGGTGCTCGAGCACGACGGCGTGCCGATGGCGCTGTACACCGACCGCGCGCACTGGGCCGTCCATACCCCCACGTCTGGGAGCGCGCCGGATCGCCAGCACCCGACCCAGGTCGGCCGCGCGCTGGCCCGGCTGGGCATCGAACACATCCTGGGCTATTCGCCCCAGGCGCGCGGCCGCAGCGAGCGCGCCAACCGCACCCTGCAAGACCGCCTCGTCAACGAACTGCGTGCCGCCGGCATCACCACGGTGGCCGCGGCCAATCGCTATGTGCGCGACCGCTTCCTGCCCGCCTTCAACGCCGAGTTCGGCCGGCCGCCGGCCGATCCCGCCTCCGCCTTTGTGCCGCTGGGCCGCGTCGATCTCGACCAGATCCTTTGCGTCGAGGACGAACGCACCGTCGGGCGCGACAACGTCGTGACCGCGGACCGCGTGCCGCTGCAGCTCGCCAAACAACCCGGCCGCCGCACGTGCGCCGGGCTGCGGGTCCTGGTCCGCCGCCATCTCAGCGGCCAGCACTCCGTCTGGTATGGCGCCCGCTGCCTCGGTCGTTATGACCCTACCGGCCAGCCGCTCCGGGCGGCCTGAGCCCGTGCGGTTCATCGAGCGGCCAACTCACGGTGTCAAACAGTTGCGGCCAAGTCACGTATCAGCAACAGGGCGACCGGACAGATCACTTGTCATCAACAACTATGCCGAGTGATTTCCAACGGCGCTGGTTCATGGGGCTGAATTCGGCAACCGCTGGGACGCAACCGTGGCGCGTCCGCAGAAGTGTCGAAACTCGTACGGTCAGTGAGACATTGGACTGTGGACTGCACCAATGACTCGCCGGAGCAAGTCTCGCAAGGCAGAAGCCGCCGCCAAGCCCCGCACCCTGGAACCGCCCCGCCTGCCGCGTGAACTGGTTGCCCGCACTCCCGCCAAGGGATGGGGCTCCTGGCTTGTCCCGGTGCTGATCGCTGTCGTCACCTTTGCCGCGTTCCTGCCAGCGCTCCACAACCAGTTTGTGAACTGGGACGACGACAAGAATTTCCTCGAGAACCCGCACTACCGCGGGCTTGGCTGGACCCAGCTCAGCTGGATGTGGACCACGCACATGGGCCACTACATTCCGCTGACGTGGATGACCTTCGGGTTGGATTACCTGCTCTGGGGCATGAACCCCCGCGGCTACCACGTGACCAATCTCCTCCTGCACGCCGCGAATGCGGTGGTCTTCTTCTTCATAACCCGTCGGCTCCTGACACGGGCTCTGCCCAGTCCATCTGAACGCGGTCACGCGCTCACTGTGTCGGCCGCGTTTTCCGCTCTCGTGTTTGCGATCCATCCCCTGCGCGTGGAATCCGTCGCCTGGGCCACGGAACGGCGGGATGTCCTCTCGGGGCTCTTCTACCTGTCGGCGGTCCTTGCTTACCTCCGGGCTTGCGACAGAGAGGAGCGCGGCCGAGGGTGGTATTGGGGCGCCGTGGCCTTGTTCGCCGGCGCGCTGTTGTCCAAATCGATGGCCGTGAATCTCCCGGTCGTGCTGATGATCCTGGACGTCTATCCTCTCCGACGCCTCGGCGGGTCCATAGGGTGGCGGAGCAAGCCCGCGCGTCGGATCTACGTCGAGAAGATCCCGTTCGTGCTGCTGGCGGCTGTGGCATCTGCCATCGCAGTCATGGCGCAGTTTTCTATCCACGCCGCACTCCCGCTGGCTCAACTGAGCGTGCCGGGTAGGCTGGCGGTCTCAGCGTACGGCTTGAGCTTCTACCTCGGGAAGATGATCGTGCCCGTGAACCTCTCGCCGCTCTACGAACTGCCGCGCACGGTGAGTCCATGGGCGATGCCGTTCATCCTGAGCTTCGGCCTGGCGATCGCCATCACGGCAATCGTCCTGTCCCTCCGTCGGCGAATGCTGGGCCTGCCGGCGGCGTGGTTGGCTTACCTAGTGGTCCTCTTGCCGGTGCTCGGGATTTTTCAGAGCGGCCCGCAGATTGCCGCTGATCGATACACTTACCTTGCAGGCTTGGGCTGGGCGATCTTGGCCGGTGCCGGCCTGCTCTCCTCTTGGTCACGGCTACCTCTACTGTTGATCGGGCTCGTCGTCTTTATCCCCGTCGGCTTGGGAACTCTCACCTGGAACCAGGTCCACGTCTGGCATGACTCGAAGACCCTTTGGGCTCATGCCCTCGCTATCGACCCGAACTCTTCGGTTGCCCAGAATGACTTCGGCGAGGCTCTCGCTCAGCAGGGCAAGCTAGCTGAAGCGATCGAGCACTACCGGCAGGCCCTCGAGATCAAGCCGGACTATGCCGACGCCCACTACAACTTGGGTGGCGCCCTCGCCCAACAGGGCAAGCTGGCCGACGCCATCCTCCACTATCAGC
>Ga0209378_1000591_pt1 | contig 26679 bp, 27 predicted proteins | sample GraSoiAngelo_156_FD_186170 | JGI IMG/M metagenome (GOLD analysis project Ga0209378, IMG submission 186170) | Grasslands soil microbial communities from the Angelo Coastal Reserve, California, USA - 14_1009_13_40cm (SPAdes) (version 2) | ecosystem: Environmental > Terrestrial > Soil > Grasslands ...
GGATCTTCGCGCGACGCGCCCAGGCCGGCATCGCCTATTGCTTCGTCGAGCACGACCAGCCGGCCGACCCGTTCGCCTCCATCCGGGCGAGCTACGACTACCTCAAGCACCTCGAGTTCTGACCCAGGAGCCGATGGTGTTCAGCCAGCAGAAGACGTACGACGTGTGCATCGTCGGCTCGGGGGCGGGCGGCGGGATGGCCGCCTCCGTGCTCACGCAGGCGGGCGCGGACGTGATCGTGCTCGAGGCGGGCGGCCCCTGGGACAACACCAAGGACTCCGCGATGCTCACCTGGCCCTACGACACCGCGCGGCGCGGCGCCTCCAGCCGAGAGCGACCCTTCGGCGAATTCGACGCCTGCATCGGCGGGTGGGACATCGAGGGGGAGCCGTACACGCGGGCGCCGGGGACGCGGTTCGACTGGTGGCGCGCCCGCATGGTCGGCGGGCGCACGAACCACTGGGGCCGGATCTCGCTGCGCTTCGGGCCGAGGGACTTCCGGCACAAGAGCGTCGACGGCCTGGGGGACGACTGGCCGATCGGCTATGACGACGTGAAGCCCTACTACGACCGGGTGGACCGGTTGGTGGGGATCTTCGGGTCGAAGGAAGGCCTTCCGAACGAGCCCGACGGGATCTTCCTGCCGCCGCCCAGACCCCGCTGTTACGAGCTGTTCGTGAAGCAGGCGTGCGATGGGCTCGCGATCACCTGCATCCCCTCCCGCCTCTCGATCCTCACACGCCCGCTGCACGGCCGCCCCGCCTGCCACTATTGCGGCCAATGCAACCGCGGCTGCCGCAGCAACTCGAACTTCACGTCCACCAACGTGCTGATCGCGCCCGCCCTCGCGACCGGAAAGCTGACGCTCGTCACGAACGCGATGGCGCGCGAGGTGACGCTCGACAAGACCGGCCGCGTCACGGGCGTCGCCTACGTGGACAAGACCGACGGCAGCAACCGGCACGCACGCGCGCGTGTCGTCGTGCTCGCCGCCAGCGCGTGCGAGTCGGCGCGCCTGCTCCTGAACTCGAAGTCGTCGTTGTTCCCGAACGGGCTCGCGAACTCGAGCGGCGTTGCCGGCAAGTACCTCACCGACACGACCGGCACGGACATGGCGGGGTTCATCCCCCGCCTCGCCGACGGCGTGCCGCACAACGAGGACGGGGTAGGCGGAATGCACCTGTACATGCCCTGGTGGCTCGACAACGCGAAGCTCGACTTCCCCCGCGGTTACCACATCGAAGTGTGGGGCGGGCACGATCAGCCGTCCGCAGGCTTCATGGGCGGGATCGAGAGCTATCCGGGGGGCGGTGGCTACGGGAAGGACCTCAAGAATATGTACCGTCGCTACTATGGCGCGGCGGTCGGGTTCTCCGGACGGGGCGAGCAGATTCCGAACGAAGACTGCTACTGCGAGATCGACCCGGACACGGTGGACCGCTGGGGCATCCCCGTGCTGCGCTTCCATTGGAAGTGGTCGGACCACGAGGTGCGGCAGGTCAAGCACATGCACGAGACCTTCCAGGCGCTCATCCACGCGATGGGCGGGACGCTGCTCTGGGCCGCGCCCGGCGCCGACGAGCAGTACGGAATCGCGCCGGGCGGCCGGATCATCCACGAGCTCGGCGGGACCCGCATGGGCGACGACCCGAAGACGTCGGTGTTGAACCGGTGGTGCCAGGCGCACGACGTGAGAAACCTGTTCGTCACGGACGGCGGGCCATTCGTGTCGCAGGCGGACAAGAACCCGACCTGGACGATTCTGGCGCTGGCGTGGCGGACCAGCGAGTACATCGTGGACCAGGTGAAAAAGGGAAACCTCTGATGAAATGCGGAGTGCGGTGTGAAATTAGTGCGGAGTGCGGAATGCGGAATGCGGAGTTTGACGTCCGTCCTTCGATTCCGCACGCCGCATTGAATACTCCGCAATCCGCATTCCACATTCCGCATTGGGGTGGGGCATGAACCGTCGGGACACGGTCAAGCTCCTCGCTGTCGGGGCGGCGTTCTGGCTCACGCCGTCCGACGTGCGTCGCGCGGCCGAGTTCGCCGCCAAGGCCCGCTCGGGGGGGAGGGGCTACGAGCCCAAGTTCTTCACCCCACACGAATGGGAGACCGTGCGGGTCCTCGTCGACCTCGTCATCCCGCGCGACGGCCGCTCCGGCAGCGCGACCGATGCCGGCGTCCCCGAGTTCATGGACTTCGTGCTCACCGACGAGCCCGGGCGCCGGACCGCGATGCGTGGCGGGCTCGCCTGGCTGGACCACGAGTGCGACGATCGCTACGGCAAGACCTTCGTGGCCTGCGCGGACGCCGAGCGCGCCGCCGTGCTCGACGATATCGCGTGGCCCAAAAGGGCCAGATCCGCTCTCGCCCCCGGCGTCGCGTTCTTCCAGGGTTTCCGCGATCTGACGGCATCGGGGTTCTGGTCCAGCAAGATGGGCGTGCAGGACCTCCGCTACATGGGCAACGTGGTCGTGCCCGAATGGAAGGGATGCCCGGACGAACAGCTCAAGAAACTCGGCGTGAAGTACCCGTGGTGAGGCGGGGGAAGGGGGAAGGGTCCATGCCTGAGAAGCGGCTCGGCGTCGGGTTCATCGGGAGCGGGTTCAATGCACGGTTTCACCTGCAGGCCTTCCAGGCCGTGCGCGACGCGGACGTCCTAGGGGTATGGAGCCCGAACAGGCAGCACGCCGAGGAGATGGCGGCCCTGGCGCGCCGGCTCGACGTCGGCGAGGCAAAGGCGTTCCCGTCCATCGCCCAGCTGGTGACCGATCCCGCGATCGACGCCGTGTGGCTGTGCGGGCCGAACTTCGCCCGCGTCGAGAACGTGGAGGAGATCGCGGACACGATCGCGCGCGGCAAGGGCCAGCTCAAGGGTATCGCCTGCGAGAAGCCGCTCGCCCGCAACGTCGCCGAGGCGAAGCGCGTCGCCGAGCTCGTGACGCAGGCCGGCATCGCCCACGGCTATCTCGAGAACCAGGCGTTCGCGCCGGCCGTCGTCCAGGGGCGGGCGATCACCTGGGCCCGCGGGGCGTCGCTCACGGGCCGCCCCTATCTCGCCCGCGCCGCCGAAGAGCACAGCGGGCCGCACATGCCGTGGTTCTGGCGGGGCGAGCTCCAGGGCGGCGGCGTCTTGAACGACATGATGTGCCACTCGGCGCTCGTGGTGCGCCACCTCCTCACCAAGCCCGGCGCGCCCTCGTCCAGCGTCCGACCGGCGCGGGTGACCGGCCACATCGCGAGCCTGAAGTGGACCAGACCCGAGTACGCGAAGCGGCTGCAGCAGATGATGGGGAAGGACGTGGACTACGCCAAGGCGCCCGCCGAGGACTTCGCGAGCGTGCTGATCGAGTTCGCCGCCGACGACGGCGCCACGGTGCTGGGCGAGGCCACGACCTCGTGGAGCTTCGTGGGCCCGGGGCTCAGGCTTTCGGCCGAGCTGCTCGGCCCCGAATATTCGATGGCGTGGAACTCGCTCGACAGCGGGTTGCAGCTCTTCTTCAGCCGCGCGGTGCAGGGCAAGGCCGGCGAGGACCTGGTCGAAAAGCAAAACGCCGAGATCGGGCTCATGCCGGTCGTCGCGGGCGAGCCGGCGGTGTACGGCTACGAGGCCGAGGACCGCCACTTCGTGCGGGTGTTTCTAAAGGGTGAGCCACCCGAGCTGACGTTCGACGACGGCGTCGAGGTGGTTAAGCTCCTGATGACGGCCTACATGAGCGCCGAGCAGGGGAAGACGCTGGACTTTCCCCCCAAGGGGCTCGAGGCGTTCGTGCCAGCGGTTGCGAAGGGAGCCTGGAAGCCGTGACACAATTGATGCGTCGAACGACGCTTGTCCTCACGCTCGCGAGCGCCTTCGCGGCGCCGCGCCTAGCCGCTCAGCTACCCGCTCCCATGAGCGACATGCTGCGGCGGCTGTTCGCCTCGCGCGAGTTCGCTCCGGAGCGATTCGGCCCCGCCCGCTGGATCGACGGCGGGGCGGCCTATACCACGGTCGAGCCTTCCGCCGATCTGCGCGGCGGCTCGGACATCGTGCGCTACGAGACCGCCACCGGCGCGCGCACGGTGTACGTCACGGCGCGGCAGCTCGTCCCCGCCGGAGGCGCCGCGCCCCTCGACATCGACGACTACACCTGGTCGGCGGACGGCGCGCAGCTGCTCGTGTTCACAAACTCCCGTCGCGTGTGGCGCCAGAACACGCGCGGCGATTACTGGGTGCTCGACCGGCGCAGCGGCGCGCTGCGGCGGCTGGGCGGGCGCGATGCCCCGCCGTCCTCGCTGATGTACGCCAAGTTCGCTCCCGCGGGCGACCGCGTCGGCTACGTGCGGCAGGGCGATCTGTACGTCGAGCGCCTCGCCGACGGGCGCGTCACCCGCCTCACTGACGACGCCGACTCGCTGCACGTGAGCGGCATGACTGACTGGGTCTACGAGGAGGAGTTCGACCTGCGGGACGGCTTCCGCTGGTCTCCCGACGGGACGCGCATCGCCTACTGGCATTTCGACATGACCGGGGTGCGCACGTTTCTGCTGATCAACAACACCGACTCGCTCTATCCGTTCGTCATCCCCATCCAGTACCCCAAGGCGGGAACCGCCAACTCGGCCGTCACGGTCGGCGTCGTGAGCGCGGACGGCGGCGCGACGACGTGGCTCCAGGTGCCCGATGATCCGCGCGAGAACTACCTGCCCCGGATGGAATGGGCGGGACCGCGTGAAATCGCGCTCCAGCGGATGAACCGTCGGCAAAACCTCGATCGAGTCATGCTCGCCGACGCAGCGACGGGCGCAGTGCGAACCGTGCTCGCCGAGCGGGACAGCGCGTGGCTGGACGTGGTGGACGACCTGCGATGGCTCGGCGGCGGGAAGGAGTTCACGTGGGTGAGCGAGCGCGACGGGTGGCGGCACGTGTATCGCGTGGGTCGCGACGGCAAGGCGGCGCGCCTCGTGACACCCGGTGCGTTCGACGTCACCGACCTCGCCGCCGTGGACGAGCCGGGTGGCTGGCTCTACTTCATCGCCTCGCCCGACAACGCGACCCAGCGATACCTGTACCGCACGCGCCTCGACGGCCGCGCCACGCCGGAGCGCCTCTCGCCGGCGGACCGGCCGGGCACCCATGGCTACGAGATCTCACCGGACGCGCGCTGGGCGTTCCACACCTACTCGACCTTCGACACCCCCAGCATGACGGACCTGGTGCGGCTGCCGTCGCACGCCAGCGTGCGGACTCTCGCCGCGAACGAGGCGCTGCGGGCGGCCGTCACCCCGCTGACCGGCCGCAAGACGGAGTTCTTCAAAGTAGCCCTGGCGGACGGCGCGACGCTCGACGGCTGGATGATCCGCCCGCGCGTCTTCGATTCCACCAAGACGTATCCGCTGCTGATGTACGTGTACGGCGAGCCGGCTGGACAGACGGTGCTCGACCAGTGGTTCGGAAGCCCCGGGGTGTGGTTCCGGACGCTGGCGGATCAGGGGTACGTGGTCGCAAGCGTGGACAACCGCGGCACTCCGGCGCCGAAGGGACGCGCGTGGCGCAAGGTGGTCTACGGCGCGATCGCCGTGCTGTCGAGCGGCGAGCAGGCGGACGCGGTGCGGGCGCTCACCCGGTCGCGCCGCTACCTCGACTCGACACGCGTCGCGATCTGGGGCTGGAGCGGCGGGGGCTCGAGCACGCTCCAGGCCCTGTTCCGTTATCCCGAGGTCTATCAGGTGGGTATGAGCGTGGCGCCCGTGCCCGACGAGCGGCTCTACGACACGATCTACCAGGAGCGTTACATGGGCCTGCCGCAGGAGAATGCGGCGGGCTACCAGGAATCCTCGGCCATCACCCACGCCGAAGGGCTGCGCGGCCGGCTGCTCGTGGTGCACGGCTCGGGAGACGACAACGTGCACTACCAGGGCACGCAGCGCCTGCTCAACCGGCTGATCGCGCTCGGCAAGCCGGTGGACTTCATGGAGTATCCGAACCGGAGCCATTGCATCTGCGAGGAGCAGGGCACGAGGCTGCATCTCTATTCGCTGCTCACACGCTACCTGCTCGAGCACCTGCCCGCGGGACCGCGGCCCTAAGAGGGCTCCCGCGCGCCCAGTCCCCGCGCCTCGAGCTCCTCGAGCGACCGGGGCCAGTCCTGCTTGAGCAGCCGCGACAGCGCGCGATCGGCGAGCAGCCGCCCGCCCGTCTGGCACGTCGGGCAGTAGTTCACCTCGTTCTCCGCGTAGCGGATCCGCTGCACCGCGGAGCCGCACACCGGACAGGGCTTCCGGTACCGCCCGTGCACGGCCATGCCCTCCCGAAACGCCGTCACCTTCTCGGGGAACCCGTCGCCCGTCTCGGCCCGCAGCCGCTCGATCCAGGCCCTGAGCGTGGCGCGGGTCGCTTGATGAAGCCGCGCGACCTCCTCGTTCGTGAGCGTCGACGTCAGCTGCAGCGGCGACAGGCGCGCCGCATGCAGGATCTCGTCCGAGTACGCGTTCCCGATGCCGCTGAAGAGCCGCGGGTCGGTGAGGGCGCGCTTGAGGGTGTGGCGCTCACGCGCGAGCGTTTCCTGAAACGCGGACAGATCGGCCTCAAGCACCTCGAGACCCCCGCGGTCGAGCGCGGCGAGGGCGCGTGCGCCCCGCGCCAGGTGGATGGAGGCGCGCTGCTGCTTGCTCGCCTCGGTGAGGAGCAGCGTGGCGTTGGGGAAGTCGAAAGCGGCGAGACCGTAGCGGCGCGGGATCGCCGCGCCGCGCGGCTGCCACCGCAGCCGCCCCGCGATCATGAGGTGCAGCACGATGAAGTAGTCGTCGTCGAGACGGAACACGATGCGCTTGCCGAGCCGGCGGAGCTCCTGCACCACGCGCCCCGTCACGTCGGCGACCGGGGGATCGACGGTCCGCAGCAGGAAGGGGCTCGGGATCCGGAGCGCCTCGAGCGGGCGGCCCACCACGCGCGGTCCCAGCGCTTCCAGATAGACGACGATGTCCGGCAGCTCGGGCATCCGACTCCTTCACGCCGAACTCAATCCCCGAGAGCGACCGGTCCCTGAGCCGCGCCCGCCGCGCGCGGCCGAAACAACACCGCGAACAGCGCGAGAATAACGAAGGCCATGGTAGCGGGATACATCCAGATGCGGTGCCAGTCGTGCGTTATCGCCCCATCGGGCGCGGCGGTGGCGAAGGCGCCCACGACGCGGCCCGACACCCATGCGCCGATGGCGTAGCCGACCCCGTTCGTGACGACGTTGATGAGGCCCTGCGCCGCCGCGCGGATCTTCTCGCCCGCCCGCTGGTCCGTGTAAATTTGCCCGGCCACGAAGAAGAAGTCGTAACACACTCCGTGCAGCAGGATCCCGGCGTAGAGCAGCCACATCCCGGCGCCGATATTGCCGTTGCCGAACGCGAGGTAGCGGAGGGTCCAGGCCAGCATTCCGCCCAGCATGATCGTCTTGATGCCGTAGCGCCGCAGCGCGAACGGCAAGAGCAGCATGAAGAAGATCTCGGACATTTGCCCGAACGTCTGGATGAAGGCGGGCTCAGGCGCGCGGATCTCGTTCAGGAAGAGGTTCGTGAACGCGTAGTAAAACTGCAGCGGGATGCACAGCAGGAACGAGCCCACGACGAACACGACGAACGTCCGGTCCGTGAGCAGCTGCAGCGCGTCGAGCCCGAGGGCGTTGCGGGCGCTGAACGGCATCCCCGCGGCCCGGGGCGGCGTGTGGGGCAGGGCGAAGGAGTAGAGTCCCAGCGTGAACGATGCGATCGCGGCAACCCGCAGCGGCAGCGCCTGGGCGTCGGCGTGCAGCACCTTGCCGACGAGGATCCCCGCCACGATCCACCCGATCGTGCCCAGCACGCGGATGAACGGAAAGTCGCGCGCCGGGTCGGCGACGTTGTGGAACGAGATCGAGTTGGTCAGCGACAGCGTCGGCATGTAGCACAGGGCGTACACGATCAGGGCCGCAAAGAAGGTCCAGAACGTCGTCACCGTGGACACGTACCACAGGATCGCCCCACCCACCAGATGAAGGGCGGCAAGCAGCTTCTCGGTGGCGAAGAACCGGTCCGCGAACACGCCCATGAAGAACGGGGACACGATCGCGGCGATCGCAGTCGTCATGTACGCGGCACCGATCTGCGGACCGGTGAAATGCCGCGTGCTGCCGAGGTAGGTCCCCATGGTGACGAACCACGCCCCCCAGATGAAGTACTGGAGGAACATCATCGTGGAGAGTCGGCCACGCGTGCTCACGGCACCACCCGGACCTTGATGTCGCGGTAGGCCACGCGGTCACCGTGGTCCTGCAGGCCGATGTAGCCCGCCGCGTTGCGCCCGTAGCGCGGGTGCGGGGCGAACTTGCTCGCCTTGACCTTCGCCTCCCAGTCGGGGCTCAAGAGCTCGTATGCGACCACCTTCACACCGTTCAGCCAATGCTCCACGTGATGCCCCCGGGCGACGAGCCGCACCCGGTTCCACTCGCCCGCCGGCTTCACCACCCCGGCGGGCGCGGGATAGAGGGCGAAGGTCGAGCCGGCAGCGGTCAGACGTGACTTGCCGTCGGGATGCCGCGCGTCGTCCAGCACCTGCATCTCGGGAGCGGTCCAGTAGATGGCTTCGTCGTCCTCGCTCGCGCGGTAGAAGATCCCGCTGTTGCCCCCCGGCGCGACGTTCCACTCGAGCGAGAGCTCGAAGTCGCGGAACTGCTCGCGCGTGACGATGTCGCCGGCCGCCGCGACGCGGGTGAGCGCGCCGTCGACGACCTGCCATCCGGCAGGCATCGAGTCCATCTTGAAGCCACGCCAGCCGGCAGTCGTCTTGCCGTCGAACAGCAGCCGCCAGCCCGCGGCGCGCTCGGCGGGGGACAGGGTATTGGGAGACTGGGCGGACAGGGCGGGAACGACCGCCGGCAGCAGGACCAGCACGGCCGTGGCGGCAAGCGCCGCGGAGCGAGCAGCGGTCATCGTGACCTCCGGGCTGGGGGGGCGTCGAGTCGGGCGACAACACTATGGCCTCAACACGGGATCCGCCATGAACCTCGTCGTGGGACAAAAGGCGCGCCGCAGCCACACGCTCACGGCCGAGCACGTGCAGACGTACGCGGCCCTGACGGGGGACTATAATCCCCTGCATTTCGATGCGGCGTTCGCGCACCGCACTAAGTTCGGGCGGCTGGTCGTCCAGGGCGGCCTCACCACGGGGCTGCTGCACGCCCTCGTGGCGATGGACCTGCCCGGACCCGGGACCGTCTTCCTCAGCCAGAACTGGAAGTTCACGGCGCCGGTCTATCTCGGCGACACGATCACGGCGGAGGCCGAGGTGGTGAGCGTGCACCCGACCAAGCCGGTGTGCCAGCTGCGCGTCGTCATCAAGCGTGAGGACGGCGAGATGGTGCTGGAGGGGGAAGCGTGGTGCTACACGCTCGCCGCCAAGGACGACCCGTCTTAGCGGCGTCGCAGGGCCATCCACGCCGCCAGGGTCGCGGTCTTCTCGTCCGCGCGCCAAGGACCATCGAGCGAGCGGCCCAGCTCCGTAACGGCGCGTCGCAACTGCGCCTCGGTGCGCTTCAGCAGCGCCGCGGCCCGGACGTACGCCTCGCGCTCCACCACCACGGAGCACGGCACGCCCTGCGAGTCGAGCGCCGTGGCGAGCGCCGTCCGGAACAGCGCCCCCTCGAGCGCATGCGCGCGAATGTGGTCGTTCGCGATCCGGGCCGGGTCGATGACGCTCCCCACCACGAGGGCGGCGGCGCGGATCGCGTGGCCGGCGTCACGGTACCGCTCGAGCAGCTCGCGGATCGATCGCTCGGTCGCGCCCGTGACGACGCGCAGCAACCGTTCCTCCACGCGCCGCGACGCCGCGCCGGCCGCGCCCATGACGGCATGATACGGCTGGCGGGAGGTGGGCACCGCCGGATCGCTCAGCTCGACGACGCGGCGGTCGAGCGCGCGCGGCGCGCTCGCCGGGCCCGCCAGCAGGACTCCGGTGGCCCACCCCGACTTGACGCGAAACCCGACGGCCGCGGGCGCCGCTTTCATCCCGTGAAGATGGACCTCGCTCCGCTCCTGTTCCAGACCTAGCTTACCGCGTCATGTCCCTCGCCCGGCGACTCTTGCTCCGTGTCTCGCGCAGCGCCTGGCTCGCCGACCAACTGCGGCGCCGCGCGTTCTTCCGCCGCGCCGCGCGGCGCTTCCTGCCGGGCGAAGACGTCGCGGCGGCGCTCGACGCCGCCGCCGATTTCGCCCGAGCCGGCCTGGGGACGCTGCTCACGCAGCTCGGCGAGCAGGTGCGCAATCCCGCCGAGGCCCGGGCCGTGCGGGATCACTACCTCGACGTCCTCGGCCAGGTGCGCCGGCGGGGGCTGCCGGCCCAGCTCTCGGTCAAGCTCACGCATCTCGGGCTGGACGTGGATCGCGCCGCCTGCGCCGCGGCCCTGGGCGCGCTCGCGGCGCGCGCCGAGCAGACCGGGTCCTTTCTCTGGATCGACATGGAGGAGTCGCGCTACGTGGACGCGACGCTGGACCTGTACCGCGAAGTGCGCGCCGAGCACGCCCGCGTCGGCGTCTGCCTCCAGGCCTATCTCCACCGCACGTTCACCGATCTCGACCGCCTGGTCCCGCTCGGGCCCGCGATCCGCGTCGTCAAGGGAGCGTACAACGAGCCGCCGGCGGTTGCCTTTCCGAAGAAGCGCGACGTGGACGCGGCCTACGTCGCGCTGGCGGAGCGGCTGCTCAAGGAGGCGGCGCGCGCGCGAGCCCTGCCGGTGTTCGGCACGCACGACCTGCGGCTGATCGGACGCCTGCGGGAGCGGGCCCGCGCGCTGGGCGTCCCACGGGACGGCTACGAGGTGCACATGCTGTACGGGATTCGCTCCGCGGACCAGCGCGCCCTCGCGGCGGACGGCTGCGTGGTGCGGGTGCTCGTCAGCTACGGGACGCACTGGTTCCCGTGGTACGTGCGGCGGCTCGCCGAGCGCCCGGCGAACGTGTGGTTCGTGCTGCGGAACCTGGTGTGACACGAAGATGCCCCCGACGGAGCTCGGGGGCATCAGCGGAGATTACCGCACCACCACCCTGCCACTCATCGCCGTGCCGTGCACCGCACAATCGTACTGGTAGGTGCCGGGGGTGGTGAACGTGACGGAGTACGTCTGGCCGTCACCGCTCATGATCGCACTGCTCGCGAACGTGGGAGAGCCGAGCGACTGGACGCTGTGTGCCATGCCCTGGGTGCTGGTCCACGTCCAGGTGACGGTGCCGCCTATCGCGACCGTGTCCACCGCAGGGTTAGAGCTTCCGTTGTGGGCGCTCGTGAACGCGATGGCTCCGTTGTCCCCCACCGTCACGGACCCGATGGGACCGCCACCCCCGCCGCCACCACCACCATATCCCCCGGCGCCGTTGCCTCCGTTGGGGCCGGTCGCCGTGTAGCCGCCGCAGCCCGCGAGCGACGCGAGCGCGGCGAGGCCGATGACTGCCGTGCGACGCCGTTGCCTCCGTTGGGGCCGGTCGCCGTGTAGCCGCCGCAGCCCGCGAGCGACGCGAGCGCGGCGAGGCCGATGACTGCCGTGCGAAAACGCATTGGACCACCCTCCTCAGCTCGCCGGCTTGCGGGAGCTGGACTTTTCCCAGTTGACGAACAGGAACCCGCCGGGCGCGTCGAGCTTCGGCTCGCCTGGGCCGGGTAGGATTTGCAGCTGCAGCTCCTCGATCTTGTTCCTGGAGCAATTCCAGCAGGCGAGCGCGAAGTCCCCGTCCCGCCGGGTGCGCGACAGCAGCATCACGTGCACCATCGCGTTGTCGGTCACGAGCGTGCCGTTCTTGTACAGATGCCCGAACGCCCACAGCGCGACCGCGCTGTTGATCGTGGGCACGAGCGGCGTGTGGACGTGGGTGACGCCGTGGTAATAGAGGCCCAGGATCACGCCGCCGAAGCGGGGATGATGCGGCACATCCTTCGTCTGGACGCGGTCGAGCACGAGCTTCCAGCGCGCGCCGTCCTGGGTCGTGAACTCGGACACCCCATCCACCGAGTCGCGTACGGCGCCCTTGTCCCAGGCCGTGAACGCGAAGCTGCCGGAGATCGGGGCGACGTTGTTCGAGTACGGCCCGTTCTTCACCTGCGACTCCAGGCCCTCCCGCTCGTCGCCGAACGCTTGGAGGATCGGGGCCGCACTATCGGGGAACGGGAACGGCCCGGGGAGGATCTGGATGACCGGCCCGCCGCTCGTCACCCGGATCGACTGCCCTTTCTCCGCCGTCTCGTGCGACTCACTCATCTCAGAGCCGCCGTACCCGGGGGCGCCCGAGCTCTGTGCGCCCGCAACCTTGAGATGGGTCTCCATGCCGAGCTTTTTGTGCGAGCCCTCACCCACCGGGCAGTACACCTCGTAAGTCCCGAGCTTGAGGGTGAGCGTGAACGTGGCGCTGGATCCGGGCTGGATCTCGTCCGTCTCCTTCTCCATGCCATGCCCTTCGATCTCGAACGCGTGGGGGATGGTGCCGGCGTTCGTGACGGTGAAGGTCACAGTTCCCACCGGAACCGTGCTAGCCGACAGCTCGACCTTCCACTCCCACAACCTGGCGCTCACCACCACGGGGTCGCCCGGGGCGCGGTGAGCGATGGGTCCGCCCACAACGAGGGCGGCGAGAGCCCCGGCGACGTTTCGAGTCGCTACGGCGTATATCGGACGCATGTGCGATCTTCCTCCTGCGAAGGTGTGACGCAGTTGTATTCATACCGGAGACCTCGGGGGACTCGCGCCTATTCCCCCGGGAATAATCCCGCCTGCCGTGTGGTCTCTTTACTGACGGTGCGCCACGCACCTTGAGGACCGGTTGGAGTCGAACGAGCTCGAGCGATTCGAAGCGATCATGTTGCCGCACATGGATGCCGCGTACACGCTGGCGCATTACCTGACGCGGAACGACCATGACGCGGAGGATGTCGTGCAGGAGGCCTACTTGCGCGCGCTCAAGTACTTCGACGGATTCCGGGGTGCTGCGGGCGGTGAGAGTCGTTCCTGGCTGCTCGCGATCGTGCGCAACACGGCGCACACCTGGCGGCACCAGCATCGCGCCGACACGCTCGCGACCGAGTTCGACGAGGAGCTACACAGCGAGACCGTGGCGCACGTCCATCCGGAAACGACGTTGCTCCGGGAGGCGGCGCGCGCATCGTTGCGGCACGCGATCGACGGGCTCCCGCGCGAATTCCGCGAGGTTATCGTGCTGCGAGAGCTCGAGGGGCTGTCCTACAAGGAGATCAGCGACGTCGTGGGCGTGCCGGTGGGCACCGTGATGTCGCGCCTGTCGCGCGCCCGCAGACGCCTCCAAGAGGCGCTGCGTTCGGAACAGCAGGAGCGCTGACATGACCCATCCGGTCCTCGAGGCTCAGCTGGACGCCTACCTCGACGGCGAGCTTACGGCGGACGACGCGCGCGAGCTCGAAGCGCACCTCGTCCAGTGCCCGGATTGCGCGGGGTTCCGGGACGAGCGCATCGCGCTGCGCGCGGCGATCGCGGCACACGTCCCGGCGCTTCAGGCCTCCGACGCGCTGCGCCAGCGGGTGCGCGCGGCGCTGCGCGTGGCCGGGGGGACGCGCTCCCGCCGCCGCATCGCCGCGCCGGTCGTGTGGCGCTCGCTCGCACTCGCCGCTTCACTCGCCGTCGTCGCGGTCGGCAGCTGGCGGCTCGCGCTCCAGCGCGCGGCCGGCGGAGCCCTCACCGACCAGGTGCTCGCGAGCCACGTGCGTTCGCTCATGCCGGGCCACCTCACCGACGTGGTCTCCTCGGACCAGCACACGGTGAAGCCGTGGTTCAACGGCAAGCTCGACTTTTCGCCGCCGGTGTACGACTTCTCGGGACGCGGATTTCCCCTCGTCGGCGGGCGGCTCGACTACCTGAACGGGCGGCCGGTCGCGGCGCTCGTGTATGGGCGGCGCCAGCACCTGATCAACGTGTTCCTCTGGCCCGCGGTGCAAGGCCCGGCGGGCGGGCCCCCCGCCGCTACGCGACAGGGCTACCACCTGCTCCACTGGACGACGCGGGAGTATGCCTACTGGGTGGTGTCCGACCTGGGAATCTCCGAGCTGCGCGACTTCGCCGCGCTGCTCGCGCGCGGTGACTCCGCCGCCGCTACGCCTGCGCGATGAGCGCCTGCGCCGCCGTGAAGTCCTCCGGAGTGTCCACGTCCGCGAGCGCCGCGGGCGGCCAGTCGAGGTAGACCGCTTCGGCCTTGTGCCGCTGCACCACGGCCTTGCCGCAGCCCTCCCCCGTCCACGCCATGAGCTCCCCGAACAGGGAGCGCCGGAACAAGAGCGGCGGCGCGGTCACGTCGCCGTAGCGCGACACGAAGAGCGGCGCCGCCTCGCGCCGCGCCGTCGCGACGAGCCCGTCGAGCATCTGCCGGGTCACGAGCACCATGTCGGCGAGCAGGACGACCACCGCCTCAACGTCCGCGGGAAGCCGTTCCAGGCCCAAGTGCAGCGACCCGCTCGTCGGGCCCGTGTAATCGGGATTCGCCGCCGCGACGAGCCCGTCGAGCATCTGCCGGGTCACGAGCACCATGTCGGCGAGCAGGACGACCACCGCCTCAACGTCCGCGGGAAGCCGTTCCAGGCCCAAGTGCAGCGACCCGCTGGTCGCGCCCGTGTAATCGGGATTGATCGCGCAGTCGCACGGGAGCCCTGCGAGCTCGACGCGGAGGCGCTCCGCCTCGTGGCCCAGCACCATCACCACGGGTGAGAGTCCGGCCTCGAGGGCACGCCGCGCCGCGCGCCGCACCAGCGGCTCCCCTCCGAGCTCGAGCAGCATCTTGTTGCGCCCCATACGCCGCGAGGCGCCTGCCGCGAGCACGACGCCCGCTACGCGCAAGTCTCTAGATGTCGTGGGCACGGACGTCGTAACGCCTACTCGCTCGATGCATGGATCGGGGCCTGGCGCTCGCGCAGCGACTCCGCCCGCCGGCCCGAGCGCACGGCCAGGATTTCCGCAATGACGGACAGCGCGACCTGCTCCGCCCCGTCGGTCCCGACGTCGAGGCCCACGGGGCCGTAGATGCGTGCCGCGTCGCGCTCGCCAAGCGCCCCCGCGGTGATCAGAGCCTGGAGCATCCGCTCGGTGCGCTGACGCGGTCCCAGCATCCCGATGTAGGGAGCCGGCGTCCCGGCGAGGGCACGCAGGTAGCCCTGGTCGTCGGCGAAGTTGTGGGTCATGACGACGGCGTAGCAGGCGGCGTCGGGCGACAGGCGCCGGAGCAATTCCTCGGGGCGACTCTCTATCAGCGCCGCCGCCGTCGGGAACCGCTCCGCCGTGAGGTAGGCGGCGCGCCGGTCCACGATCACGACGCGGAACCCGATGTCCGCCGCGAAGTGCGCCAGCGGTCGCGCGTCGTCACCGGCGCCGCAGATCACGAGCTCGGGTGGCGGCAGGAACACGTCGCAGAAGACCGCCCGGCCGGCGATCTCGACGATCCCTGAGTCCTCGGTGCCGAGCAGATCCCTGGCACGCGCGGTCGCTCCGCGATTGAGCGGCGGGGATCCCAGGTCGCCTTCAACCGTGTCGCGGGTGACGACGAGGCTCTTCCCCCCGACCGTGAGGGAGTCCTTTAGGGTTCCCCCTTCCCCTTTCCCCGGCCGTATCACCGTGCACACGACGAAGGGGACCCGGCCGTCGAGCAGCTCCCGTTCCCGCGCACGCGCTTCGAGCACCGGCTCGACGAGAACGTCCACCTGCCCCTCACACCCGACGCCAAGATCCCAGGCCGCGATCTCGTCGGTACTCGAGCAGTAGCTCTTGAGCTCCGGCGTCCCCGACGCGAGCACCTGGAGCGCCACCTCGCGCACGTCCTGCTCGAGGCACCCCCCGCTCACGTTGCCGACCGTGCTCCCGTCCTCGGCGACGAGCAGCTTCGCGCCCTCGTGGCGGTAGGCGGAGCCGCGGGCGCGCACGATGGTCGCGAGCGCGGCGCGCCGGCCCGCCCCGCGGAGCTCGGCGAGGCGATCGAGGACGGCCCGGGTTTCGTGCCAGTGCTTCATGCGAAGGAAATCTACCCTGGGGGACTAAGGAGAGGGCCGCGCCACCCGATCGGCGAACTGCTGCCAGAAGGTCTCGGTGAGCTTCTTGGCCGTCCCCGTGAGCAGGCGCGCGCCCACGCTGGCGACCGTGCCGCGCACCTCGGACGTGGCGCTCCACTTCAGGCGGGAGCGATTCGGCGCCACCGGCTCGATCTCGAGGTCGGTGGTCACGTCGACCGCGGAGCCCGGTGCCTTGCCGCGAGCGGCGAGCTTGAGCCGCCGCGGCGGGCGCACGTCCGTCAGCTCGACATCGAGCCGGAACCTGAGCTTCACGCTGCCGACGCCGAAGGCGGACACCACCTTGAAGTGGCGGTCGTCCACCGCCTCGACCGATTCCACGCCCGGCGCGACGGACGCCACGAACTCGTGGTCGAGGAGCCGCTGCCACACCTGCTCCGGCGGCGCGGCGATCTCGGGAGCGCCGGAGAACTCGAGTCGCATTCCACCAACTTGCTTCGACATCCCCGGAACGGTTAGTCTCCCGGCGATGCCCTCCCACGCGGGCGCATCCGCCAAGCTGTCGAAGTCCCGCTTCCTCTCGGGGCTGCAGTGTCACAAGCAGCTGTGGTGGCGGGTGCACGAACCCGAGGCCGCCGAACTGACCCCCACCAAGGCCCTGCAGAATCTGTTCGCGCAGGGCGCCCAGGTGGGCGAGCGGGCGCGGCGGTACGTGCCGGGCGGCGAGCTCATCGACCTGCCCTTCTACCAGCTCGACAACAAGGTGGCGGCCACGCGCGAGTCGCTGCGGCGCGATCCCCCTGCCCTCTACGAGGCCGCGTTCCTCGCCGACGACACCTACGCCGCGGTCGACATCCTCGAACGCGGGCCCGGGGGCGCCCGGGGGTACGGCGTGATCGAGGTCAAAGCCTCGAACAGCTTGAAGCCGGAGCACATTCCCGACGTCGCCGTCCAGGTCCACGTCCTGCGGCAAGGCGGCCTGTCCGTCGAGCGCGCGGAGGTGATGCACCTGAACCCCGACTGCCGCCACCCCGACCTCTCGAAGTTGTTCGTGCGGGAGGACGTGACGGCGGCGGTCGAGGGGGCGCTGCTCGGCGTCCCCGACCAGATCGCCGCGCAGCTGCGGATGCTAGGGGGGCCGCTCCCGGACGTCCCGATCGGCGAGCACTGCACCAAGCCCTACGATTGTCCCTTCCTGGACCGCTGCTGGAAGCTGCCGCAGCATCACGTGAGCACGCTGTACCGCATCGAGCGCCGCAAGGTGCTCGAGTACGAGGCGGACGGCTACGCGACGATCTACGACCTGCCGACGGACCTCGAGCTCTCCGCGATCCACGCCCGCCAGGTGCAGGCGGTGACGTCGGGGCGGCTCGTGGCGCAGCCGGCGCTCGCGGGGGCCCTCACGGGTTTCGACGGGCCGCTCGCGTTCCTCGATTTCGAGACCGTGGCCCTCGCGATCCCGCGCTACGCCGGCTGCCGGCCGTGGGAGAACATGCCGGTGCAGTTCAGCTGCCACACGCAGGGGCGGAGTGGCAAGTACGTCCATCACGAATGGATCGCGGACGGGCCGGATGACCCGCGCCCGGCGCTCGCCGAGGCCGTGGTGCGGGCTTGCGGCGGCGCGCGGCACGTCGTCGCCTACTACGCGAGCTTCGAGCGGGAGTGTCTCAAGCAGCTGGCGCAGGCGGTGCCGGACCTGGCCCGCGAGCTCCACGCGATCGGCGCGAAGCTCGTCGACCTGCTGCCCGTGATCCGCAACAACGTGTACCATCCCGACTTCGGCGGCAGCTTCAGCATCAAGCACGTGCTGCCCCCGCTCGTGCCGAGCCTCGCGTACGGCGATCTCGAGATCAACGAGGGGGAGACGGCGAGCGTGGAGCTGCAGCGCCTGATGTTCGACGGGGGCGAAATGCGCCTCCAGGAGCGCGCGCGCCTACGCCAGGCGTTGCTGTCCTACTGCGAGCGCGACTCCTGGGCGATGGTGAAGCTCTTGGAGCGGCTGCGGGGCCTCGTCGGTGCCGAGCAACAGCGTCGAGCCCGGGCGATACTCCCACCGCAACACCAGGTTCGACCGGAACTGCTTGAAGTTGAACTGGTCGGGGCTCGTCACCGCATACGGCTGGTAGCGGTCGTCGTAGGCCGCGGCGCGGGGGTTGGCCAGCTCACGCACGTTCGAGTACGTGCCCTTGCTCACGAACGGCTGCGCGTAGATCTGCACGGTCAGGTCGCGGGTGACGATGTAGTCCACGCGGCCGATGAGCGACGCGGTCTTCTGGTTCAGGTGAGCGAACGTGTAGTGGGTCACACCGGTTCCGTCCACGAAGTTGCCGTACCACTGCGCGTCGGCCACGTTGTGCGATCCGGTGACACGGAAGGAAACGTTGAACTGGGAAGCGAGCCGGACACTCACCTGGGTGTTGAGCTCGACCGACTCCGAGCGGCCGCCGTCGCCGCGCCAGTAGTTGCCCCACACGAACGGCACCACCGGTGGCCGGCCATCGCCATCCCACTCCGCCCACGCCGAGAAGTAGGGATCGGCCCGCACCGCCGGCCCGCCCCGCGCGCAGCGGTCACAGAAGGTCGTGCCGAGCTGACCGAAAGTGGAGCCCGCGTGCAGCCACGAGCGGTTGTTGAGCTGCACGTGCACGTTGCTGTTGGCGGCGCGTTCCAGCGCAAGCCCGTCCGCCGCCCAATACTGCCACCAGTTGAAGTTCCAAAACGCGGTCTGATAGAAGGAGCTCGGATGCAACGACTGCAGCCCGAACCAGTTGTTCCAGCTCTGGTGATCCGCCCGCTGCAGGAAGCCCAGGTCGTTGACCTCGAACCCGGGAGAGCGGCGGAGATAGCTCGTCTCGAACCGCGTAATGCCACCGCCCACCTTGCCGAAGAGCAGCTCTTCGGCATCGCCCGGAAGCCCAGGTCGTTGACCTCGAACCCGGGAGAGCGGCGGAGATAGCTCGTCTCGAACCGCGTAATGCCACCGCCCACCTTGCCGAAGAGCAGCTCTTCGGCATCGCCCATGAGCGTCGTGCGCGTCGAATCGAAGGTCTGGGAGCCGTCGGGCCGCTGGTAGTTATGGACCGAGGACTGCTGGGTTGCGGCGATCGCCTGCCGCGTCCCCGCCACGCGGCTCAGGTCGAGCGACCCGGAAAGCTGGTAACGCCCCCCTGGGAAGCGGTGACGGAAGTCCACGGCACCGGCGTACGCGCTCTGGCGCAGGTACGGGTCGGTCCACACGTCGAGGTTGCGGTCCACGACCGTGGCGATCACGCCCACCCCGCTCTCGCCGTGCCGCAGATCCTGAAAGGCCCGCACCACGGCGTAGTTCGTCAGCGGCTCGATCGTGCGGTCTTGCGGGCCCGTCTCGCGCGCCGTGACGCCCTCGAGCACGCCGAGGTTGAGGCCGCCCGCGAGCCGGCCCGTGAGCTTGCCGGCGCCCATGATCGTCGTGCCCGTGGGCGAGCTCGCATCGCCGTACAGGTCCGTGAGGTGGGGCGCGCGGCCGACGCGGCGCGAGTAGAAGAGCCCTTCGCTGTTGCAGTTCACCTGGCTGCAGTTCACGTCGAAGCGGAACACGCCGGTCCCCGCCACGAAGAAGGGCCGCCGCTCCTGGAAGAAGGTCTCGAACGCGGTGAGGTTGAGGACCGCCGGGTCGGCCTCCACCTGGCCGAAGTCCGGGTTCACGGTGGCGTCGAGCGTGAGGTTCGAGGTGACGCCGTACTTGATGTCCGCGCCGCCGGCGAAGCGCTGCGGGTGATCGAACGCTCCGCCGTCGGCGACGGTCACGTTCTTCGTGACGCCGTACGGGGTGACCTCGAGCCGCCGGGGTGAGGACAGCCCGACCAGCCCCTGCACCTCGCCCATCTGCGACGGGAACCCCGGCCGCGACGCGCGGTACACGGGCCAGCTCACGCGCTCGGTGTAGCGCTGGATGTCGCGCCACACGCCGAAGCCGAACGTGTTGGTCGCCGCGGGCGCGTAGCGCAGCTGCGACAGCGGGATCCGGAACTCCGCCGTCCAGCCGAGCGAGTCCACCGTTGTCGCCACGTCCCACACGGCGTCCCAGGCGTCGTCTTCCGTCTGGCCATCGTTGTAGATCGCGTAGTCGCGCTTCACGCCGGCAGGATTCACGGCGAACTCGAAGCCGGTGCGGCGGTCGTGGTAGGAGTCGATGATGATCTTGATCTGGTCGGTGGCGGCGCGGACGTCGCGGCGGGCGAGGAGCTTGAGGATGCTATCCGGGTGGGGATCGAACGCCCGGACGAACACGTAGAAGTTGCGCGAGTCGTACGCGACCTTCGCTTCCGTCGCGAACCGCGGGTCGCCGTCCTCCTTGGGCTGGAACTCGCGGAACTCCGTGATCGCGGGCGCCAGGCGCCACACCGGGTCGTCGTCCTTGCCGTCGATCACGACCGGACGGTCCGCCCGCACCGCGACCGCGCTCGTCGCGCGTCTGCAGCGTGAGCAAGACGGCGAGCAGCGGCACGGCAGGCGGCATAGGGAGCCCTCGAGGCGGGTCGGCCAATTAGATGCGGCCGCCCCTGAAAGGGTTGCACGCCGCAAGACGACGGGGCTACGCGCGGGAAGGTTTCAGGCAGGCGGCGTCTCCGGGTTCTCTTCCTAAGTGTCATCGGCGGAGTACATTGAGGCATGCCCGAGCAGCTCGTCGGTACGGTCACGCACTTCTTCAAGGGGCCGAGCGTCGCCATCGTGCGCCTCAGCGAGGGTGAGGTGGCGGTGGGCGATGAGCTGCACTTCCACGGTCACACGAGCGACTTCACGGAAAAGGTGGGCTCGATGGAAGTGGACCACGTCAAGGTGGAGCGCGCGACGGTCGGTCAGGAAGTCGCGATCCAGGTGGTGCAGCGCGCGCGGCCGGGGGATCGGGTCCTGAAGGTCACCTAGCGCCCAACCGCTTCAACAGCTGGATCTGCCCCGCGTGATACAAGTCGTGTGACGCGATGCCGTAGATGTGCGTCACGTTGCTCCACTGCGACCGCCAGCCGCGGCGCCCGAGCCGCGCCGCATCGAAGCGCGCGATCGTGCGACGCAGCAGCGCGTGCTCGCGCTTCAGGAGCGCGACGTCCCCCCGCCAGGCGCGCAGGTCGGCCCGCTCGGGCAGCTCGAGCCAGTTGCTTCCCGGTCGCGGGAACTTGAGCGCGGGGTCCCGCACGAGCCGGCGGCGCACCACGAACTTCCAGTACGCCGCGTGGAGCGCGACCTCCCAGATGTTGTGCCGCCCTCGCTGTGGGCGCCACAAGGCCTGCGCGACCGTCACGCCGCGCAGCGACCCCGAGAGCGTAGTGCCGTGCCAGGAGTGGCCGGCGAACGCCTGATCGAAGACTTCGAGCAGCAGCCGAATGCGGGCGTCCATCATTGCGTCAGCGGTTTGTAGCTGAACTTCTGTCCCCCCACCGACGCCTCGTACATCAGGCCGCCCTTCGCCATCGTCACGATCGCGACGCCGGCGTTGTAGGCGAGGTTCGCGGCGACGCCCGACTTCAACGCGACCGCCGTGGCCTGGGCGCTGAGCTCGAAGGAGCCGCGGGTGAAATCGTCCAGCGCGGTCTTGTCTTTGAAGAAGATCACCTCGCGGTACGCCTGACCCCCGAACTGCAGACCGACCGTCACCTGCGTCAGCGTCGACCGCCCGATGAGGCTCCCGCGCTCGTATACGTACCCCTTGCCGCGGGCGCCGCCTATCCCGAACCCGGCCTTGCCGACCGAAGGGAAGACCGCGTACCCGTGCGCGGTCGCGAAGAACTTTTCAATCCCGGGATCGACCTTCTCGAACTCGGCGATCGCCTTCGCGACGTCCTGCTGGGCGTGGAGCGTGCCGGCCGCGGGAAGCCCCAGCATCGCGGCGACGACGCAGCGGCGGGCGAAGCGCGCGAGACTCCTAGGCGTTGACACTGCGCATCCCGCCCTCGGGGTAGCGGCTGCCGGCCGTCGCCCCCTTGGGCGCGACCTCGCCGATGCGCTGCAAGTCGCCCGCGGTCAGCACGATCTCCACGGCGCGGGCGTTCTCCTCGAGGTAGCGCCGCCGCTTGGTGCCGGGGATCGGTACGACATCCTCGCCCTGCGCCAGCAGCCAGGCGAGGGCGAGCTGCGACGGAGTGCAGCCCTTCTCCCGCGCGATCGCTTCCACCCGCGTCACCAGGTCGAGGTTTCTCTGGAAGTTCTGCCCCTGAAAGCGCGGGTTGTTGCGGCGCCAGTCGTCCGCGGCGAGGTCCTCGAAGCAGCGGATCTGCCCGGTGAGGAACCCGCGCCCGAGCGGGCTGTAGGCCACGAACCCGATCCCGAGCTCGCGGCACGTGGGCAGGATCTCGTCCTCGGGGTCGCGCGACCACAGCGAATACTCGGTCTGCAGCGCGCTGATCGGGTGCACGGCGTGCGCGCGGCGCAGCGTCGCCGGCGCCGCTTCGGAGAGCCCCAGGTGGCGCACCTTGCCCGCAGTCACGAGCGCTGCCATGGCGCCCACCGTGTCCTCTATAGGGACGGTGCGATCCACGCGATGCTGATAGTACAGATCTATGTGGTCGACGCCCAGCCGCTTGAGGGAGGCGTCACAGGCCTGGTGGACGTACTCCGCCCGCCCATTGATGCCCAGCCATCCGCCGTCCGGGCCGCGCATGTTGCCGAACTTCGTGGCCAGGACCACCCGGTCGCGGCGGCCCCGGATCGCCCGGCCCACGAGCTGCTCGTTGGTGAACGGGCCGTACACGTCCGCGGTGTCGAGAAGCGTGATACCGAGCTCGAGCGCGCGGTGAATCGTCGCGATCGACTCTGCGTCGTCGCGTGATCCGTAGAACTCCGACATCCCCATGCACCCGAGGCCAAGAGCGGACACCACCAGCCCCTCGGTGCCAAGCTTCCTCTGTTGCATCCTCGTGTTATCCTCCATCCGTCGTTTCGTGCTGCATCCAATCGGGCGTGTTGCAACACCGCACGCAAGGTCCTAGTTCCGGGAGCGCACACCACGCAAGAGGCTTGGATTCGATGACGACCACGACCTTACCCATCCGTCGTTTCGTGCTGCATCCAATCGGACGTGTTGCAACACCGCACGCAAGGTCCTAGTTCCGGGAGCGCACACCACGCGAGAGGCTTGGATTCGATGACGACCACGACCTTACCCACCCGGCCGCTCGGTACCAGCGGGCTCGAGATCACGACCGTCGGCTTCGGCGCCTGGGCGATCGGCGGCGGGGGCTGGTCGTTCGGCTGGGGACCGCAGGACGATACGGCGTCCCTCGCGGCGATGCGGCACGCGCTGGAGCTGGGCATCAACTGGATCGACACGGCCGCCGTGTACGGCCTCGGGCACTCGGAAGAGGTGGTGGGCCGCCTGCTGCGGGACCTGTCTCCCACCGAGCGCCCGCTCGTCTTCACGAAGTGCGGGCTCGTGTGGAGCGCTCGCGACCGCATGGCCGACCCGGAGCGCGTGTTGCGACCCGAGTCGATCCGCCGGGAAGCCGAGGCCTCGCTGCGCCGGCTCGGCGTGGAGCGCATCGATCTCTACCAGTTCCATTGGCCCGACGACACGGGGACAGCGGTCGAGGACTCCTGGGGGGAGATGACCCGCCTGGTCGAGGCGGGGAAGGTGCGGGCGGCCGGGGTCTCGAACTTCGACGTGGGGCTGCTGGAGCGGTGCGAAGCGCTGCGCCACGTGGACTCGCTGCAGCCTCCCTTCTCGCTGATCCGGCGCGAGGCGGCGGCCGCGGAGATTCCGTGGTGCGCGGCCCACGGCACCGGCGTGATCGTGTACAGCCCGATGCAATCGGGAATCCTCACGGACGGGTTCACGGCACAGCGGGTGGCGAAGCTCGCTCCGGACGACTGGCGCCGCCGGGCGGCGGAGTTCCAGCAGCCCAATCTGGCCCGGAACCTGGCGTTGCGCGACGCGCTGAAGCCCGTCGCCCGGCGGCACGGCACGACGGTCTCGGCCGTGGCCGTCGCCTGGACGCTCGCCTGGCCGGGCGTGACCGGGGCCATCGTCGGCGCGCGCTCCCCCGAGCAGATCGACGGCTGGATCGGCGCGGCGGGTCTCGCGCTCTCGCCGGCCGATCTCGACGAGATCGCGGCAGCGATCGCCAAGAGCGGCGCCGGCGCCGGCCCGGTGCGGCCCGCCGCGAGCCGGATCGGGGCGGCACGGTGAGCGGACCGGCCTTTCTGTTCGACCTCGACGGCACGCTGGTGGACAGCGTGTACCAGCACGTACTGGCGTGGCGCGAGGCGCTCGAGGGGGCGGGCATCGAGCTCTCGGTGTGGCGCATCCACCGCCGCATCGGCATGAGCGGCGGGCTGTTCCTCGACGCGCTGCTGCGCGAAATCGGGCGCCAGGTGACGCCCGAGGACGCGACCCGGATTCAGCGAACGCACGCCGCCTCATTCGCGCGCCAGGTATCCCAGGTGCGCCCCCTCCCCGGCGCGCGGGAGCTGCTCGTGCACCTCTCGAACGCCGGCGTGCCGTGGGCCATCGCGACGAGCGGGCGCCTCGAGAGCGCGCGCCCGATGCTCGAGATGCTCGCCGTCGGGCCCAACGTCCCCGTGATCACGCGCGACCAGGTGGCGCACGCGAAGCCCGATCCCGACCTGTTTCTCGCGGCGGCCGAGCGGCTGGGGGTGGACGTGGCGGACTCGGTCGTCGTGGGCGACAGCGTGTGGGACCTGCTGGCGGCGCGCCGCGCCCGGGCGCTCGGCGTGGGGCTCCTCTCGGGCGGCTACGGCGAGGAGGAGCTGGAGCGCGCCGGCGCGTACCGCGTGTACCAGGACCCCGCCGACCTGCTGCGACACCTCGACGAGGTGGGCGTGCGGCGGGCGAGATAGATCCCCACCGCCGGCTGAGGCTACCGCTTGGGTGTGCTAGCCTCGGCCACTATCCGTTGAAACCGCGGGTTGCTGCGCAGCGGATCGAATAGCGGATCGACCCGGAGCCAGGGCACCGAGAGCAAGGCGGGGATGGAGAGCAGATATTCGATCTCGTCGAGCGCGGCGTTGTACTCGCCTACCATCACGAGAATGGTCGTCCGATAGACGCGCATATCGGTCCCAGCGAGCGCATCTCGGGAGAGTGGCAGCAGTTCGACCGCCCGCTGTCCTTCCCTGAGGGCGTCGGCTCTCCGGCCCAGGCCCGCGTAGGCTATCCCCAAGAGGGCATGGAACTCCGCTAGGTCCGGCCGACCGCGCAGGCGCTGCTCGAGAAGGACCCGTGTCGAGTCATAGTAGGCACGCGCGAGCGTGGCCTCCGCGCGTCGAGCGTGCAGCGTCGCTTTGAGCCAGTAGTACCCGACAGAATCGACGCCCGGTGCGGTGACCCTCAGGCGCCCGACCGCGCGGTCGAATTGCGGTTCGTCAAAGCCGGGGCCGGTCACAAACGGCCACGGGCCCCTGGTGGTGGTGGCGACCGCCGGCTCGCCGAACCGATCGACAAAGTCACCCAGGGCGTGGCGGACGGCCTCCCGGTTGCCGGTCGATAAGATCACGAATCCGAGTCTCACGAAGTGTGCCAGCGACCAATCGGGCGCCGTGGCGATGAGCCGGTCGATGGTCTTGGCCGCTTCGGGGTAGCGCCGCTGGTGGAGATAGGTCAATGAGAGGTTGTACCGGGCGTCCGGCGAGTGTGGGTCGAGCGCGACCTCTTGCTCTCCCTCGGCCACGGCTTCCCCCCACTTCCCCTGGCGCCGGTGGATACTCATGGACATTTCTACGACGGAGGGATCGTTCGGAAGCGCCTTGCGCGCGATGCCAAGCTCAGCGAGCGCCTGGTCGTAAGCCCGCAGCCCCCAGTAGTAGTATTGCGCGAGCGCGACGTGCGCCTGGGGCAGGTCTGGCTCCAGCGCAAGGGCGCGGTCCACGGCGCCCTTGGCGAGCGCGAGCCGCCGTTCCGTCCAGTCGATGTTCCAGAAGTACACCAGGAGATGCGCGTTGGCGAGCCCGCAGTAGGCCAGCGCGTAGTTGGAGTCGAGAGCGACCGCCCGCTCGTACGCCTGGATGGCCAGGCGGAGGTTCCCTGGGTCCTGCGGTCGGTCGAAGTAGCTATTGCCCCGCAGGAACTGGTCGTACGCCTCGAGGTTAGCGGTGCCCGGCACCGCCACGGCTTTACGCTCCCCAGCCCCGAGAGTGACGCCTAAGGCCCTCGCCACTTTGCTCGCGATCTCCCCCTGGACTTGGAAGATGTCGGCCAGCACCGCGTCGTAGCGATCCGTCCAGAGGTGAGTATCGTCGGAGACGCGGATGAGCTGTGGCGTGACCCGAACCCGGCTCGCGCCGCCGAGGCCGCGCTCCCAGCGCACGCTCCCTTCCAGCACATACTGCACACCGAGCTCGGAGGCGACCGTCGTGAGGGGTAGACTCGTGTTCTTGTAGTGCAGGGCGGTCGTGCGCGAGATCACGCCGAGGCGCGAGATCTGTCCCAGGCGGCTCGTGATCTCCTCAGTGACTCCGTCCGCGAAGTATTGATCCTGTGCGGCGCCGAGGTTCTGGAACGGAAGAACGAGGATCTTCGGCCTGGTGGCTTCATGCGCGCGCGCGCCCGAGAACCCGCCGCGCAGGATCGCGGTGATGGCGATCGCCAACGCCAGCACGACAACCCCCCCGGCTGGTGTCAACCGACGCAGCGGCGGTCTCGCAGTGCGCGCTTCAAGCGGGGGGCCCGCCCCTTCCAG
>Ga0209378_1000594_pt1 | contig 26664 bp, 27 predicted proteins | sample GraSoiAngelo_156_FD_186170 | JGI IMG/M metagenome (GOLD analysis project Ga0209378, IMG submission 186170) | Grasslands soil microbial communities from the Angelo Coastal Reserve, California, USA - 14_1009_13_40cm (SPAdes) (version 2) | ecosystem: Environmental > Terrestrial > Soil > Grasslands ...
TGACGAGAGAGAGAAGGAGCTTCCGCCCTCGGAAGCGGCTGAGGCCGAGCCAGGCCCCGGCCGGAACCCCGGTCGCGACCGAGAGCGCCGTGGCGATCCCGCTGACCGCCAGCGCCGCAGACGTCGCCTCGCGGACGTCCGGGTCGAGCGATACCAGGCGCGACGCCGCCTCGCCAAGGCCCTGAAGGATGAGGTCCATCTAGCGCACATCGGCGTCGCTCTTCCCCGCGTCGGGAAAGAAGAGCGGCTCGCCGTATTTCTCCACGCCGAACGATGCGATGAGTCGCTGGGTCTCGGCCGAGACGAGGTAGTCGGCGAACGCATTCGCGCCCGCCGCGTTGACCTTCGGGAACTTGCGCGGGTTGACGGTGATCACGTGGTAGACGTTGATGAGCGGAGGGTCGCGCTGCACCAGGATCTGGACCTCGATCTGGCCCTGACGTACGAGGAAGGTCCCGCGGTCCGACAGGGTGTACGCGCGCTTCTCGGATGTGATGGTCAGTGTCTGACCCATCCCGGTCGCGGCCTCCACATACCAGGAGCCGGCGGGGGCGATCCCGGTCTGCTTCCAGAGGTTCTTCTCGAAGATGTCCGTGCCGGACTTGTCGCCGCGCGAGATGAACGTCGCCTGCGAGGCGGCGATGGCTCGCAACGCGTCGAAGACGTTCTTGCCGCGAACGTGCGCCGGATCCGCGGGCGGCCCGACCAGAACGAAGTCGTTGTGCATCACCAGCAGCCGCCGGTCGCCGTTGCCCTGCTGCATGTACGCGAGCTCCTCGTTCGGCGCATGCACGAAGACCACGTCGGCGTCGCCCCGAGCGCCGATGGCGAGCGCCGCGCCTGTCCCAACGGCTGTGGCCCGCAGCCTGTAGGGGGTGCGTTTCTGGAAATCGGCGGAAAGGACATCGAGCAGACCCGAATCCTGGAAACTGGTCGTGGTCGCGAGCAGTACCTCCGGGCGGTCCACGCTTCTCTGGGCCGGCGGATCGCATGCGACGAGCGCACAAATGAGCAGCAGGACGAACGCTCGGATCATCGCCCCGCAGGCACCTCGACCACGACGTTCGTTGCCTTGATCACGCACACGACGCTGCGGCCCGGCTTGAGGCCGAGCTCGGTCGCCGCCTCCGCCGTCATCAGGCTGACCAGACGATGCGGGCCCGCCTGTACCTCGACGACCGCGGCCACGCGGTCCTTCTCGACGCGCGTGACGATCCCTGGGAAGCGATTACGCGCGGACTGCGCGACTATCGGCCGCTGTTTGGTCCGCCCCCGCCTCTTTCCCTGAAGCCGACGCAGCTCCGCGAGGCCGACCAGACGTTGCCCGCCGATGGACCTGCGGACGCGGATCTTTCCGGAGGCCGCCCAGCGGCGCAGCGTGTCGGTGGAGATGCCGAGCAGCTCGGCCGCCTGCCCGATCCGCATTGCGTTACCATTCCTAGGTTCGCGGTCCCGGTTTGCCATAAATGCCTAGGTATCTTAACCGGGGAGCCGGCATTAGGGGCGATTTGGGGTGTCATGCCGCGTCGCGGCGCTCGCCATCGGCGGCTAGCGCCGCCTCGGCGGCGCGAAGCAGTACCGTGCTCGTCTCCGTCCTGTCGTTCCACGTCGCCGCGCCAGCGCGAACAGTCCAGCGCGCCGCGCCGAAGGCGCGAACCGTCGACGTCATGGTTCGCATGAGCTCGTCCAGCCGCGCGCGCACCAGCGCAGCGAGACGCTCGCCGCGGGTGACGTCTCGTCCGACCGGTGCGAGCACCGCGACCCCGCTCTCGCCGTACCGGTAGGCGGAGACGTCTCCGCCGAAGAGGGTCGCGGTCGCGCCCAACGTCGCTCGGATGGCGCGATGGACCATCGCGCGACGATTGGCCTCAGCGACCGCATCCACGTCGAGCTGCGCCAGCACAACAGCGAAGCTCGGACCGCCATCACGTGCCGCGGCGATCCGCTCGCGCACCGAGGCGACCAGGACGCGATCCAGATACGCCTCGGCGACCGGCTGCGCGCGCGGTGGCGCGGCCTCGGCGATCAGCGGGAACGGATGGGCCTCGGCGTCGCCAAGCAGTCGCCGGAGCGTCGGCAGCATCGCCGACCAACGCTCGCGTTCGGCCATGCGCTCCGCGGCGCCGAGCGCGGTGAGGCAGACCGTCGCCGCCGCGGCCGGCGCGATGTACCCGCCCTCGATCAGCGACTGCAGCGCCCGGCCGAATGCGCCTCTGGCGAATGGCAGCTGCTCGGCCGCGATCGCGGCGAGCAGGGCCGCCGGGCGCGCGGGCCCTGGCGCCAGCCCCTCCAAGAGGTAGAGCCGAAAGAACGCGGTAGCCAGACCGGTCGCCGCCGCGCGGACCATCGCTCAGTACCAAACGGCCGGGGCTTGAGGTGGCCTGCGGTGTGCGACGAGACTCCCGCGAGTGGGTGAGCGCGCCCTGCTTATCTACAACCCCGCAGCCGGAAAACGGACCGCCGAAGACGGCGACCTGGCGGAATGCGTTCGGCTGCTGCTTGCGGCCGGATTCGACATCGAGACGCGCCAGACCGGCGCCGAGCATCCGACATCGGCGGAGCTTGCGAAGGGCGCGATAGCCGAGGGTTTCTCGGCGGTGATCGTCGCGGGCGGCGACGGCACTGTGGCGCCCGCGGCCGAGGCGCTTCTCGACAGCCCCATCACCCTGGGCATTCTGCCCTTCGGCAGTTTCATGAATGTGGCCAAGGGTCTGGGCATTCCGCTCGAGCCGATCGACGCGGCGCGGCTGATCGCGGAGCGAAAGCTGAAGCGCTGCGACGTCGGCGAAGTTGGGAAGAAGGTCTTCTTCGAGACCTGCGGAATCGGGCTCGACGCCGATGCATTCGGCGCGGCCCGGCTCGTCGAACGAGGACGCTGGGCAGGGGCGTGGCGGCGTCTGGTGCGTTGGGCGACGGCGAGCCCGCACCGGATCGAGATCACGATCGATGGCCGTACCGCCCGATACGAGGTCCTTCAGGTCCTCATCGTGAACAGCCCCTACTACGCATGGGCGCTGCCGGTCGTGCCGAGAGCGGACATGACGGATGGCGCGCTCGACGTCGCGCTCTTCCCGCGGATGGGACGGCGCGATCTCATCCGCTCGCTCGTCGAGATCTGGTTGCGCGGACGGCCCGGAACGCCGCCGCGGACGCAACGCGGCAAGGTCATCGAAATCACATCCTCGGAGCGGATACCGGTCCATGCCGACGGTCAGATCGCTGGGCAGCTCCCGGTCACGGTGCGTTGCCGCGCAGGCGCGCTGCGCGTGTACGGATGAGCTTCCGTCCCATGTCCATCCACGTCCGCACGTGTATCCCTATCCCGGAAAGCGTCCCGGTGACCTTGCCCTCGCGAAGCGCGACGAGCAGCTCCTGCGGGGTCGCGAAGGGGGCGACGTCCACGTAGGCGCGGCCGATCTCGACGCGGCGATGCGCGTCGCTGCCAACACCTCCCGGCAGGTCGTGCGCGCGGGCGAACTCGAAGGCGCGCACGTTGCTCGATGATGCGACCTCGCGCGCGTTGAAGACCTCCACGATGTCGATCGTCGGCACGAGCCGCTCGAGGACGCTCCGCCGCAGGTGCCGACGGCGGTTGCGGCTGAAGGGATGTGGAACGTAGGCGAGCCCGCCCTGCTCGTGGATCATCGCGATGGTCTTCTCGGCGCTGTGCCCTGGAGAGATTCGACGTTCGAGGTAGAGGCCGACCACCTCGCCATCTGCGGTGGTGATCTCTTCGCCGACGATCACCAGCAGGCCCGTGTTCATCTCACGGAGTCGCTGACCGCCCTCGATGGTGTCGTGGTCGGTGATGCACACCGCGCCGAGCTGCGCCTTCCGCGCGAGATCGGCGAAGTCCGCCAGCAGGACGCGGCTGTCACGGGAGTACTCGGTGTGCATATGCATGTCGAGTCGGATCTGCTCCACGGTCAGCGACCTCGCATGCGCCGTGCCGGGGCTCGGTCAGACTGTCGCCGTGCGCACGAGCCGCCTCGAAGCCTTCAGCGACGGAGTCTTCGCGATCGCGGCGACGCTCCTGGTGCTGGAGCTGCGGGTGCCCGCTGGAGAGGGGGACCTCGTGCGCGCGCTGATCGGCCTCTGGCCCGCCTACGCGGCGTATCTGATCAGCTTCCTCACCATTGGGATCATCTGGGTGAATCACCACACCCTGCTCGAGCATTGCCGGCGCGTCGACCGACCGTTCCTGTACCTGAACCTCTTCCTCTTGATCGCCGTGGGGATCGTTCCGTTCCCGACCGCACTTGTCGGCGAGTACATCCTGTCCGAACGTGGCGCTACGGCGGCACTGGTCGTCTATGGATTAGGTGCGGTCCTCATCGCGCTCGCCTTCACGGGTGTCTTCCTCTACGCGACCCATGACCATCGCCTGGTGGGTGACCACGCCGCGGCGCGGCGCATTCGGCAAGAGGGTCGCTTCTTTCCAATCGGGCTCGGCGCGTACACGCTCGGCATCGCTCTCGCTTTCGTCGCGCCGGTCGCGAGCCTCGCCGTCTACGGTCTGACCGCGATCTTCTACGCGTTCCCGCGGTTGCCGCTTCCGACTCAGCGCTAGGGTTCCGTCCCTCTTGTTGGTTGTTGGGCGTCGAGCCGCTGCGTCAGCCGAGCTTCGGTAAGCCGTCGAGCGCGTGCCCGATATAGCCGAAGGCGATGAAGCCGAGTACCGCGAGGCAGACCAGGAACGCGAAGGTCCAGAGCAGGAACGCCGAGTTACGGACCTGGGTGCTGTCGTCCCTAACGCTTTTCGCTTGTTATTTCTCCTCCATCGACTTCGCGATGGCCGCGAGGAATTCCTTGTTCGTCTTCGTCTTCGCAAGCCGCTGTAGTAGCAGCTCGGTGCCTTCGATCTGACCGACCGCGGAGAGCATCTTGCGCAGCAGGATGACCTGCCGCATGACCTCGGGTTCGAGGAGCATCTCCTCGCGCCGGGTGCTCGAGCCTGGGATGTTGATCGCTGGGAATGTGCGCCGCTCCTGCAGCTTGCGGTCGAGGATCATCTCGGAGTTACCGGTGCCTTTGAACTCTTCGTAGATGACGTCGTCCATCCGGGAGCCGGTGTCCACGAGGCAGGTCGCGAAGATCGAAAGCGATCCGCCTCCTTCGATGTTCCGCGCGGCACCGAAGAATCGCTTCGGCGGATAGAGCGCGACCGGGTCCATACCGCCGGAGAGCGTGCGTCCGGACGGCGGCACGGCAAGGTTGTACGCGCGTGCGAGGCGAGTGATCGAGTCAAGGAGGATGACCACGTCGCGGCCCGTCTCGACGAGGCGCTTCGCGCGTTCGAGAGCAAGCTCGGCCACGCGAGTGTGATTCTCGGTCGGCTCGTCGAACGTTGAGGCGAAGACCTCAGCCTTCACCGAGCGGCGGAAGTCGGTGACTTCCTCGGGTCGCTCACCCACGAGCACGACCATGACGTGCGTGTCAGGGTGGTTGCCCAGGATGCCGTTCGCGATGTCCTTGAGAACGGTGGTCTTCCCGGCCTTTGGCGGCGAAACGATGAGCGCGCGTTGACCCTTGCCGAGCGGGTTGACGAGGTTGAGGAGCCGCTGCGTGAGGTTCGCGCCCGGGACCTCGAGATTGAACATCTCGTCTGGGAAGACCGGGACGAGGTTCTCAAACACCGGGCGGCGTTTGGCCTGCTCGGGATCGATACCGTTGACGGCCTCGACGCGGAGCAGGCTGAAGTACTTCTCGCTGTCCTTTGGCGGACGCGTCTGTCCGGTGACGAAGTCGCCCGTGCGCAGGCCCAAGCGGCGGACCTGGCTCGAGCCGACGTACACGTCTTCAGGTGAGGGGAGCAGCGTGCGGCGGCGGAGGAATCCGAAGCCGTCCTCGACGATCTCGAGGATGCCCTGGGCGAAAATGTTGCCCTGCGCTTCAGTCTGCGCCTGCAGGATGCGCGTGATGAGGTCCGGCTGGCCGAGATCGGCGGCGCCTTCGACGTTGAATTCCCTGGCGATCGCGACGAGCTCTTTGGGCTTTTTTTCGTTGAGCTCGGTGATCGTGTAGTACTTACGTGACGGTACCGCTGGTGGCGCCTCGCGGCGCTGCGCCGTGACGGTCCCGCTGCCGCTGTTGCCATTGGTGGGTCCATTTGTCGTGGCCGCGACGGGGGTGGTCGGAGATTCTTTGATGGGTTGCTCTGGGGTGAGCTCTGGGTTTTCCAAGCGGTGTGTTCGCTCCTTAGCTTGCCTGCGGCCCTAGGTGGGTCTTCGGCTTCGTGGGTTCCGGGGGCGCACGAGGTGCGCACACACCCGGCTGGTGAGAAAGGGGAAAGTGTTCGTAGGACAGTATACAGCGCGATGCCCGCGCTCACCAGTGCAGAGACCTTGGCGCTTGTGACGCTCTCGCGCGACATCCACGCTCATCCCGAGCTCGCCTATCAGGAGCGCCACGCCGCACAGTCGATCGCCGCACTGCTCGAAAGGCACGGCCACACGGTCGAACGCGGGATCGGCGAGCTCGAGACTGCGCTCCGTGCGCGCGTCGGACCGAAGGGCGATGCCGCGGTTGCGCTCCTCGCAGAGTACGACGCGCTGCCTGATGTCGGGCATGGCTGCGGTCACAACCTGATAGCGATCAGCAACGTCGGGGCCTTCCTTGTCGCAGCCGCACAAGCGTCGCAACTCGAGGTGGGCGTCGAGATCATCGGGACGCCCGCCGAAGAGAGGGGCGGCGGCAAGATCGACCTCTTACGGAAGGGCGTGTTCGACAAGTGCGTCGCCGTGCTTTCGTCGCATCCCGCGTCGGGCGAATGGGCCGTCAGCGGGACCGGTCTCGGGGCGGTGGGAAAGCGCGTCACGTTCACGGGCCTGGCTTCGCACGCCGGTGCCGCTCCCGAAAAAGGTCGTAACGCGCTGAACGCGGTCATTCGACTTTTCGTGGGCGTCGACGGCTGGAGGCAGCAGCTCGAAGGCGACTCGCGCGTGCACGGCGTGATCACCGATGGCGGAAAGGCCATGAACGTCGTGCCCGCGCGCGCCGAAGCGATCTTCGGACTGCGCGCGAAGGAACGCGCGACGCTCGATGGCATGGTCGAGCGGTTCCGCGATATCGCGGAGGGGGCCGCGCTGCTCACGGGCACGACCGTCGAGGTCGCCGAATACCTGCCGTACTACGCCCCGGTGAAGGCGAACATGATGCTCGGCGACATCCTCAGTGAGGAGCTCGGCCGCCTCGGGGTGAGTCCCGCTCGCGGGGTGCTGGTCGCGGCATCGACCGATCTGGGCAACGTCTCGCAGAAGATCCCGACCGACTGGGTGCGGTTCCCGGTCAGCGAGGCGCTGATCGCCGGACATTCCGACGTGATGCGCGAGGCGAGTGTCACCGAGCTCGCGCACCGAAACGCGCTGATCGCCGCCGAGGCGCTTGGCGCAGCCGCGGTGCGCGTCGCGACCGATAAAGCTCTTCGCGAGCGGATCGCGAGTTGAGCGTCGTCGATCCCTTCCGCGACGACCTGGTGCAGCTGTCGCGGGAGATCAATGGGGATCCCGAGCTCGCATACGAGGAGCACCGCGCTGTCGCGCGCATCACGAAACTCCTCGAAAAGCACGGCCACAAGGTCGAGCGGAACCTGGGCGGTCTGCCGACGGCGTTCCGCGCGCGTATCGGACCGGCCGGTCCCGCCGTCGCGCTGCTCGCGGAGTACGACGCGCTCCCCGACGTCGGGCACGGCTGCGGCCACAACCTCATCTCGATGACCATCGTCGGTGCGTTTCTGACCGCGGCCGCGCAGGCGAAGGATCTCCAGGTCGGGATCGAGCTCATCGGTACGCCCGCCGAAGAGAAGGGCGGCGGGAAGATCGATCTTCTGGACAAGGGCGTGTTCCGGGATAGCGTCGCGGCACTCTTCTCGCATCCGGGCTCTGGCGGCCAGTGGAGCGTGAGCGAGCGGCTTCTCGGCATCAGCGTGAAGCGTGTGATCTACGAGGGCCTCGCGTCGCATGCGGCCGTGTCTCCGGAGAAGGGCCGGAACGCGTTGACCGCGCTCATCGCGCTCTTCGTCTCGGTGGACGGCTGGCGGCAGCATCTGCCGACGACGGCGCGCGTGCACGGCATCGTCCGCGAGGGCGGCGTCGCATCGAACATCATCCCTTCGCGGGCGGTCGGCGACTTCGGCATCCGCGCGGCGGACATGAAACGCCTCGATGAGATGATCGCGATGTTCTCCGACATGGCGAAAGGCGCCGCGCTGCAGACCGGCACCAAGGTCAAGATCGAAGACGAAATGCGCCCATACCTGCCGGTCGAAGCGAACCCCAAGCTCGGTGAAGCGCTCGCGCGCGAGCTCGAGCGTCGCGGCAAGAGCCCGTCGCGCGGCGAGCTCGTCACCGCGTCGGGCGACATCGGCAACGTCTCGCAGCATGTCCCCACCGATTACGTCGGCTTCCCGGTGAGCGCCGAGCGGATCCCGGGGCACTCGCATCTCATGCGCGAGAACTCGGTTAGCGACTACGCCCACGAGAGCGCGTTCGTGGTGATCGAAGCCCTCGCCGCGACCGCGCTCAAGGTCGCCACCGAGGAGTCGTTCCGAAAGTCGCTGCGCTTGTGAGCGACGACCACCTCGCGCAGAATCGCGCATCGCGCGAGCGGCTCGCCGCGGTCATCGCGAGACTGGGCGAGCCGACCGTCGTTTTGCCCGACGGCTGGACCGCGGGAGCGCTGCTCGCGCACATGGCGTTCTGGGACCGCTTCGCGGCGTCGCGGTTCGAAAAGTACTTGCGCGACCGCGAGGCGATGGTGTTTCTGAATGACGCTTTCTTCGACCACATCAACGCGGCCGGCCGTCCCCAGTGGACCGCGACGCCGCTCGGCGCCGCCGCAGCCGATGCGATGAGCTCGGCGGATGCGGTCGACGGCTTCATCGCGAGGCTCAGTCCCGAGCAGATCGCAGCGATCCAGGCCATCGGCCGGCCCAGACTCCTCGACCGCTCGGGCCACCGTAATCAGCATCTCGACCAGCTCGAGCGCGCTCTGGAGTGACCGGACCGCTCACCAACGACGTCGTCCATCCGAAGCCACGCACCGATCTTCCGCCGGGGCGCACCCTGACCTTCGACTTTCCCGGCCTCGAGATCGGCGTCGCCGAATACGAGGAAGGGCCGACCGGCTGCACGGTCTTTCACTTTCCCGAGGTCGCCTCGCTCGCCATCGATGTCCGCGGCGGCTCGCCCGGTATCAACGGTCAGCACCTCGATGTCATCAATGCGATCTGCTTCGCGGGCGGATCGCTGTATGGGCTCGAGGCATCGACCGGCGCCGCCGCGGAGCTCTTCGCGAAGCGCGAGTACTCCACGACCTGGACGGACATCGCGCTCGTGTCCGGGGCGATCATCTTCGACTACGGTCCGCGGCAGAACGCCATCTATCCCGACAAGGACCTCGGTCGGGCCGCGGTGCGCGCGAAGCGAGCGGGATGGTTCCCTCTCGGACCGCGTGGGGCCGGCTGCTCCGCGACCGCCGGCCATGGTGCGGGCGCCGAGATCGCGGGACAGGGCGGCGCCGTCCGCAAATCGGGAGCGACGAAGGTGCTCGCGTTCGTGGTGGTGAACGCCTATGGCTGCATCGTCGATCGCACGGGGAAGATCGTGCGCGGCAAGCCGACCGGTCCTGTGCCCGGACGCCTCGCGCGCCGAGCGCCGAGCGCGAACACGACGCTCTCGCTCGTCGTGACGAACCAGAAGCTCGACCGCCTCCAGCTCACTTCCATCGGGCGTCAGGTGCATGCCTCGATGGCGCGCGCCATCCAGCCATTTCACTCGCGCTGGGACGGCGACGTGAACTACATGGTGTCGACGCAGCGGGTCGCGAACGATGCGCTCGATGAAGTCACACTCGGCGAGCTCGCCTCGGATGCGATGTGGGACGCGATCTTGACGAGCTATGACGACGAGCGACGAGTCCAATCGCCTCGCGGGTAGCTGCCGAGAATGTCCTTCGGCGCCCTAAGGCTTCTCGCCGAAACCGACGATCGAGCGCTTCCGGCAGTCTCACGGTGAGGCATCTAGTAACCTCCGCCTTCGGCTCCGGCTTTCTTCGCGCCTTCGGCTGCGAATCAGTAAAGGTCCACTCCGAAACACCGGAACGACCAGAAGGCGTCCTCGTTGGGCGGCGGGTCGAAGGGGTGCGGCACTTTGATGACGCCCTTCCGCTGCGAGGTCAGCACGAGCACCTTCGACGACCAGGTGTAGACGCTCTCATTCCAGTCCCACTGGTCGTCCGCCGTGTAGTTGCTGATCCCGCGGAGGACGAGCTCCGCGCGACCGGACTGCGACCGGCACTCGACCGCGGCACCGTGGCGCACCGAGCCAGCGAACAACAGACGCGCCTTGGTGCCGTCCTGATAGGCCGCCTGTGTGAGGCCGCTCCTTCCAAGTCCGAACACGCCGACCACTTCGGTGGACGCGCCACGGGCCAGCTCGACGAGCACGTCATCGCGCCCATCGCGATCGACATCGACGAGCCCGCGGATCATCGAGCCCACGTCTTCGACGTCCGCCGCGAAGCCGATCTCGTACGTCGGGCCGGCGGTGAGCGCGATCCGCGCGCGCCAGTTCTCGCCGTCCGCGGGCGCGGTGCGAGCGAACACGACGAACACGTCGGGCCAACCATCGCCGTCGAGGTCGACCTTTGTTGCCTCCGCGCATGTCCAGCCATCCGGGACCGGCCCGGCGCTACGCTCGCCACACGCAGGCGCCGGCGTGGGGCTGGCTTGTGGCACTGCGGACGGTGCCGCCGACACCGCCACTGGTAGCGCGCTCGGGAGTGCGCTAGGCGTCACCTTCGGAGCGGTCGCGACGGCGGGACCGCAGCTTACGAACACGAGTGCGAGAACGAGCCATTTCCGCACGACGCTGAGAGTGCTCTGCGGCGTGTGGCGTGTCATCCGAGTTGTTAACGCCCAAAGTGCTACGCCCTTAACGCTTCTGTTCAATTCAATCTCGGCCTGCGGCCGAGACACGCTCAGGGCTGGTGGTTTCGCTCCTCGCGGCACAGCCGCTCGTCGCTCATCTTTCGGCCGTAGTCAATCTCCGCCTGCGGCCGAGACCCGCTCAGGGCTGGTGGTTTCGCTCCTCCCAGCACCAGGGGCAGGGGCCCCTGGGCGCGTAGCGAGGCTCGTCGCTCATCTTTCGGCCAGCGGCACCCACCGTTTTCCGGTCGGCCCGGTGTACTCGGACTCCGGGCGTATCAGCCGGTTGTCACCGTGCTGCTCCATGATGTGCGCGCACCACCCGGCCATGCGGCCGATCGCGAAGATCGACGTTCCGAGGTCGGCCGGGATCCCGAGGTACGTGTACGTCGTTGCGGCGTAGTAGTCGACGTTGACCGGGAACTGCCGGCGCTTGTTGACCTCTTCGACCAGCCTTTCCTGGATCTCGAAGTACGGGGGCAGCTTCTTGGCGTTCGCGCCCATCGACAGCTCTTGCGCGAAGGCTCGTAAGAACTTCGCGCGTGGATCGGTCGTGACGTACACGCGGTGCCCGAATCCGGGGAACTTGTACTTCGTGGCGAAGCCCTTCTCGACGAACGCCGCGACGCGATCCACGCCGCCGATCTCGTCGAGCATCTTCATCGTTCCGTCCGTGGCTCCGCCATGCAGCGGACCCTTGAGCGCGCCGAGCGCGGCGGTCACGGCGGCGTGCATATCGGCGAGCGTCGCCGCGGTGATCCGTGCCGCGAACGTTGATGCGTTGAGGCCATGCTCGGCCTGCAAGATGAAACACGTGTTGAGGATCTCCGCGGACTTCGGATGCGCCTCGTCGAGACCCGCCATGCGCGCGAAGTTCGCAGCGTGTCCCAGCGTCTGCTCGGGAGGCACCGGCTGCTCGCCGCGCCGTCGGCGGACGTAGGTCGCGAGGATCGTCGGCAGCTTCGCGGTGAGGCGGATCGATTTTCGGTACTCGGCCTCATGCGAGTTGTCGCCCTCGCCGGGATCCTCGACCGCCGAAGCCGAGATGACCGTCCGCAAGACGTCCATGGCGGTACCGCTTTCGGACATCTGGCGCAGGATCTCCCGCAAGAAGGGCGAGAGCGCGCGGTGCTTGGTGAGCTCGGCTTTGAAGTCGCGTAATTGTTCCTTGTTTGGGAGATCGCCATTCAGCAAGAGATACGCGACCTCTTCGTACTCGGCCTTTCCAGCGAGCTCCTCGATCCGGTAGCCGCGGTATTGGAGCTTGCCGTCCTCGACTGAGGAGATAGCCGTGGTCGTCGCCACCACGCCCTCGAGGCCCCGGGGGATGGTGGCGGCTGGGCGCTGGACGGCCACGCCCCGAGTTTGGCACAAGGCCTCGGTTTGGCCCCTTTGTGCCTAAGGTCATGATTGTTAGGACTTGCCACCCCTAGAAGCGCGGGGTACAGTCCCGCTTGGACGGTCAGGCGGCCCTATACCGTCCGGGGAGGACGAAACAATCGCCACGCGCGCGCGTTTACGTTTTAACGTGCGCTAAAGCTGTTAGCCCCTCATCCCACCCACCAGCGGAGGGCGGCGGCCGTGAGGCCGGCGCCCTTTCGCTTTGATACGGGCCGAGCACGCTGGATCCACATCGGCGAGCCCTATCTTCAGATCGAGGACGATCCCGACCAATGATCAGCCGTCTGGGCGTGCGCCGTAGAGCACCAATCTCCCGGGACCGTTACAGAGCGGTCGCGCGGGGGGCTGGCGTGCCGCGACCGGCTCGGCGGCGCGCTCTGGACCTCTCGCTCGTCGTGATCGTCGCCATCGCGACGGTCGCCGCGCTGCCGCGCGTGGCAGGCGGCGTCGGTTTAGGCATCGAGCAACTCGTCGCCTCGGTGCAGTCCTCGATCCCGTTGCTGCAGGGTCGCGGCGACCTCCAACTCCCGGCCGGCGGCAGCACGAGCATCGGCGCTGCCCCTGTCGTCGACGCGCTCCCGTCGTATACGCGCGAACCGCTGCTGCAGCTTTCGGGTCGTGTGCCATCGTTCGCCGTCCAGCCGGATCGGAGTTTGCAGATCGTCGTGAACGGTGCGGTGGTAAAGACCGATCCCCTCGATCCGAGCGGCGCCTTCAATGCGACGCTGGCGCTCAAAGACGGTCCGAACGCGATCAGCGTGACGCTGATCGGTGGACGTGACGTCGTAGCGGCTTCCACATACACGGTCGTTCTCGATCGGATTCCGCCAACGGTGACGATCTCGCGTCCGAGCGCGGGCGACGTGCTCGACACGAAGGGCTTCGTCGTCGAGGGGTCGACCGAAGCCGGTGCGGCTCTAACGGTGAACGGCCACGCCGTGGTCCCGAGCCCTGAGGGCGCCTTCTCGGATTCGATCCAGACCGGCGCCGGCCCGCTCACGATCACCGTGGTCTCGCGCGATCGCGCCGGCAACGAGACTACACAGAAGGTCGAGGTCGTTGTGAGTCAGACGACGAGCGCTGCAGAGCCGACGCTCACGGTCGCGCTCAACAAAACCAGCGTTCGCGTCGGGCAGCAGGTCGTCGCGGCGATCTACCTTCGCGACGCGCTCGGTCCGAAGGTCGGCGTCCGGGTCACGCTGTCGGTCGGGGTCGTCACGATCGGCTCGGCGATCACCGACACCACGGGCACCGCGCGAATCGGCTTCGCCGCGCCGACGACCGAAGGCGACATCAGTGTGGTCGTGCTGGGCGGCAGCGCATCCGGGAGGGCAACGCTCACCGTCACGCGCTAGCCTCGCCCGGTCGTGAGCGAGGCGAATCTCGTCCTTTTCGCGCTGCTCGGCGGCACCGCGCTTCTGCTCTACGGGGTGCGCTTGGTTGGCGAGGGCCTCCAGCGCGCCGCCGGAACGCGCCTGCGCCACATCCTCTCGACGCTGACCGGCTATCGGCTCAGAGCGCTTCTCGTTGGCGCTGGCGTCACCGCCGTGCTTCAGTCGTCGAGCGCGACGACGGTGATGCTCGTCGGCTTCGCGTCCGCGGGGTTGCTCACGCTGCGCCAGACGATCGGCGTGATCCTCGGTGCCGATATCGGCACGACGGTCACCGTGCAACTCCTCGCCTTCGATCTCCTCGAGCTCTCTCCGCTCATCGTGTTCATCGGCTGGTTGCTGTATGTCACGAGCAAGGGGACCCCGCGATACGTCGGCCAGGCGATCCTCGGGTTTGGCTTCCTCTTCCTCGGGATGAAGCTCATCCGCGACGGCACCGTGCCGCTCGCCTCCAGCGCGCTCTTCGCCGACCTCCTCCGCTCGCTCGCCGACCAGTCGCTCCTTCTGGTCCTTCTCGCGGCGATCTTCACGGCGCTCGTGCGTTCGAGTGCGGCGGTGATCGGCCTGACGCTCTCGCTCGCGTCGGCGGGCCTCATGCCGCTCGTCGGAGCGATCCCGGTCATCTTCGGCGCGAACGTCGGCACGGCGGCGACCGCGGTGCTCGCCGCCGTCGGCCAGAACGCGGAAGCGCGACGGGTCGCGGCGGCGCACGCCGCCTTCAAGGTGGTCGGCGTGGTCATCTTCTTTCCATTCATTGGGGCATTCGCGGATCTGGTGCGCATGACCGCACCGGACGTGCAGCGCCAAATCGCGAACGCGCACACTATCTTCAACGTCGCGCTCGCGCTCCTGTTCCTACCCTTCGCCGGCATCGCCGCGGATGTGATCACGCGACTGATCCCCGAAGGGCGACGGACGGAATTCGGCGCGATGTACCTCAACCCGGCCGTGCTCGACACGCCGGCGGTCGCTCTGGGGCAGGCGCTTCGAGAGGTGCTGCGTATGGGCGATGTCGTCCTGCAGTCGCTCCGTGAGACGCTCCTCGTTCTCGAGCGCAACGACGCCGCGCTGATGCGCGAGGTCATCGGCCGCGATGATCTCATCGATCGGCTCGAGGAGGACATCAAGCAATACCTCGTGAAGCTCCGCGAGCAATCGCTGACCGAGGATCAGGCCGAGCGAGAGACAGCCCTCATCTTCGTCATCGTGAACCTCGAGGAGATCGGGGACGTCATCGACAAGAATCTCATGGAGCTTGCCGAGAAGAAGATGCGCGGGAACCATGTCTTCTCGGCACAGGGCTGGCGCGAGATCGCCGAGTTGCATGCCAAGGTCCTGGAGAACCTCGAGCTCTCGATGTCCGCCCTCGCGGCCGGTGATCGCGAGGTCGCAGAGAAGGTGATCCGCCACAAGGGTGTCGTGAACGTGATGGAGCGGCAGCTCCGCCAGGCTCACATCCAGCGGCTGCACGAGGGACTGCGCGAATCGATCGACACGTCGAGCATCCACCTTGATGTTCTTGCTTCGCTCAAGCGTGCCAACTCGCTCATCACCGGCATCGCCTATGCGGTCCTCGGTCAACACCATTGATCGGGGCTGCGCCCCCCAGAGACTCTCCGGTCCAAGGTAGGGCCCATGTCGGCACGTCGGGCTGGTCGTACGCGAGCTGGAAGCCGAAGTTTTACCCGGAAGGCACCAAGTCCGCGGACTTCCTACGCTACTACGCGACCCGTTTCAGCACGCTCGAAGTGAACTACACCTTCAACCACCTGCCGACGGAAAAGAACATCACCGCCTGGAAGGACGCGACCACTCCAGACTTCCTCTTCGCGCTCAAAGCGTCGCAGCAAATCACGCATTACCGGCAGTTGCGCGATCCGGCGGAGACGCTGCCGCTCTTCTTCGACCGGGCGCGCCCGCTCGGCGAGCGGCTGGGGCCGATCCTCTTTCAGACGCCGCCGTGGCTGAAGCGCGACGACGATCGCCTGGCGGGGTTCCTCGCTTCGCTCCCGCGGGACGTTCGCTGCGCGCTCGAGGTGCGTGATGCGTCGTGGTACGTCGACGAGGTCTACGAGCTGCTCCGGACGGTTGGCGTCGCGCTCGTGCACGGCGAAGGCGAGCGGGCGCCTTCGCCGGTCGACACGCTCGGGGCGACAGCGCCCTTCGCCTACGTGCGGCTGCGCGATAGATCGGGCTACACGGACGAGAAGGTCGACACGTGGGCCGCACGACTACGCGCGCTCGTCGTGGCGGGGACGGACGTGTACGCGTACTTCCGTCACGACGACGACGGCTCGAACGCGCTTTCCGCGGAGCGGCTGCGCAGCCTCCTGGCGTGACCGGGATCGCCGCGCCGGCCGTCTCGGCGATCCTCATCGGCTCGTTCGCCGCCTACATGCTAGTGGCGCAGGTCGCCCTCACTCGTGGCCGGCTGCGCCGCGGTCGGTCGGTGCAGCGAGCAAGCGGCATCGTGCAATGGGTTCCGTACTTCTTCTGGGTTCCGTATGTCGTCATCTGGCTGCGTCCGGGCCCGTCGCTCGGCGTGCCCGAGCCGATCATGTGGTCCGGCCTCGTGCTCGGCGTCGGTGGGGTCGCGTTCGCGCTGTGGGCTGTGGCCACGATCGGCCGGCACTACGACCTCGAGGTTGAGGTGCACGCCGATCACGAGGTCGTGCGCACCGGTCCGTATCGCCTCGTGCGCCACCCCATCTACACCGGACTGCTCATCCACCTGATCGGCGCCTGTCTGGCGACGGGGAATCTGCTGCTCGTCGCGGGAACGTTCTTCGTAGTTCTGCCGATCTTCTTGATCCGCGCGCGGACTGAGGAGCGACTGCTCCGCGATCAGCTGGGTCCGGCGTACGACGCGTATGCGCGCGAGGTCGGGATGCTGATCCCGTTTGTCGGCCGCCGCGCCGCCTAACGCCGACGCGTCGATGCAAAGCCTGGCGGCACCCGGAACGATGTAGCCAGCCGAGCGTAGGGATCCCAGCTGGTGCTTGTGCCCCTGCTCTAGCCTCTGCGGGGTTCGGGGGCAAGCCCACGACCGATGCGCGGGTCGGGGGATGGAGCCCCTCGACCGAGGAGGGATACGTGAACTGGGTCGCGATCATCGTCGCAACGATCGCTGCACTGGTCATCGGTTTTCTCTGGTACGGGACCTGGGCATTCGGCAAGAGTTGGATGGCGCTCGCCGGACGGGGCATGGGCGAGGGCCAGCAACCCGGTCCGCTCTACGCGCTCACCGCGCTCGCGGCACTGGTCGAGGCCATCGCGCTCTCGTGGTTTATCAGCCAAACAGGCTGGAGGACCGGGTCGGGCGGCGCGCTCATCGGTCTTTACGCCGGGCTCGGTTTCACTGCGACGGCGATGTTCTCGGAGGTCCTCTTCGCCGGGCGCCCCGCGCGTCTGTACGCCATCAACGCCGGCTATCAGGTGTTCCAGGCCGTCGTGATGGGAGCGATCATCGGGTTCCTGGGCAGCATGTGAAGTAAGGCGTCGCCTCCCGCGCGAAACAAACCACGCGGCAGCGGTTGTCTAGCCGGCGTAACGTACCTGCGCGGGAGGCGACGCTCGGGTTGTGGAGGGTACTCAGGAACGACTTCTCGATCTTTCGCTCCGCATGCTTCGGCGGGCGTGGGGCTGGCCGGCGCGTTACGGCATCGCGGTCGTCTTCACGGTGTTCGTCGCCGCGCTCAAGTTCGCGGTCCCAGCCTTCGGTGTCCAGGGCCCTGACCTCTTCCTGACCGTCCCGGTGGCCGCGAGCGCGGTGTTCGGGGGATTCGGGCCGGCGCTGCTCGCGACCGTTGGCGCGACGATCATCGCCGCGTACTTCACGCCACCCGCGGGCTTGGTGGTCCCCTGGGACGCGAACGGCCTCGACGTCGTTGGCTTCTTCTTCGAGGGCCTGATCGTCGCGGTGCTGGGCGCTGGGGCGCGCGCTGCCCTGGGAAGGACGCTCGACACCCTGCATCGGAGCGAAGAGCTCGAGCGCGAGCGAAGCGCGCTCATCGAGACGGTGAATCACGAGCTCCGCAATCCACTCGCGTCGCTCTCCGGCCATCTCCAGCTCGCGTCGCGGTACGCGGCGCGCGACGATCGGCGCGATCGCGTTCCTGCCGCGCTCGAGCAGGCGCAGCATCAGATCACGCGCCTCGTTCGCCTCGCGGATGACCTCGTGGTCCTCTCCCGCTCCACCGACACGTTCAAGGTGGAATCGTCGACCTTCGACCTCGTAGGCGCGGCGCATGCGGCGGCGCGGCGAGCCGAGGTCCTGGACCCATCGCGTCAGATCGGCACCGCGTTCTCGCCGTCGCGGCTTCTCGTGCATGGAGATCCGGCGCGGCTCGATCAGATCCTGGACAACCTTCTCAAGAACGCGATCAGCTACAGCCTGCGCGGAACCCCGATCGAGGTCTCGATCGGCGAAGATCGTGAGCTTGGAAACGGGATCGTTCGCGTACGCGATCAGGGACCCGGGATCCCGGCAGCCGATCGCGAGCGGATCTTCGAGCGCTTCACCCGCGGATCGGCGGGGGGCAGCGTGCCTGGGAGCGGTATCGGCCTCTTTCTGAGCAACGAGCTCGCCGCGCGTATGGGCGGACGTCTCTACCTCGAGGAGACCTCGAGCGCCGGTAGCGTCTTCGCGATCGAGTTGCCCCTCGCCGGCGGCGCCCTAGGCAGAGACGGCGATCGCGAGGGCGCCCTCGGGCGCGGCGACCTGGCCCGGGTGGAGGATGGAGGCGAGCAGCTCGATGCCGTCGACGAGGCGGGGACCGGGACGGCTGAAGTAAGCCGCACCGTCCACACCGACGGCGCGGGCGTCGCTGACTAGCGTCATCGCCTCGGCCTCGCGCGCCGCGCGTTCGGCATCCCATCCGCACGGCATGGCGATGACGATTTCGGGCCGCGCGGCGCGCACGTCCGTCCAAGCGATCTCGCGCGAGCGCTCGCCCGGTTCGCCTAAAACGTCCTCGCCTCCGGCGATTCGAACCTGCTCCGGCACCCAATGGCCCGCGTTGAAGGGTGGGTCGAGCCACTCGAGGCAGGCGACACGCGGCCGGCGCAACCCCGTGACGCGATCGGCGACCGCTTGCATGCGGCGGCGGAGCTCAGCGATCAGGCGCTCGGCCTCGCCTTCTCGGCGAAGGGCGACGCCCACCCGGCGGAGATCTTCGAACATGCCCTCAAGGCTTGCTGCGTCCAGCGGGACGACCTCGGGTGCGTGTTCGAGTGCCGCCGGGATCTGGTCGAGCGTCACCGCACACACCGCGCAGAGCGTTTGTCCGAGGATCAGATCGGGTCGCGCGTCGCGAAGCGCATGCTCGTCGAGGTGGAAGGTGCTCTCACCGTGCGCGCCGGCCTCGCGCACAAGGGTGTCGATCTCGCGAGCGCTCGCATGGACCGGGATCGTCGATCTGGTCACCCGAGGCAGAGACCTGACCGCTGGCGGGAAGTCGTCATCGTGGGTGACCGCGACGAGCTGGTCCACCGCGCCCAGCGCATAGACCATCTCTGTCGCGGCGGGAACTAGCGAGATCACCCGCATCGTCGCTAGGTTAGGCCGATGGACGACATCGCCGAGAAGGTCGCGGGCGAGACCGTGCAGGCGTGGCCTGACCTCGCGGCCGGTACGCGCACCGGACGTCCCAAGGCGTGGGGGGCTCTCGCCGGGCACGGCGTGACCGCGCTCCGCGCGGAGCTCGGTCGGCCGGTCTCGGACGATGAGCGCCGACGGTTATGGGCGGCGCTCTGGCGCGCGGCACAACAGAGCGGGCCGTCCTAGCCTGACCTTCCGCGCGACCAAGACCGACGGGGAGGGCCGGGTCGATGGCGCCGCATGGCCTGATCGCGACGATCACCATTGCCCTGGGCGCCGCCTTTCTGGGTGGCTTTCTCGCGACGAAGGTTCGCTTGCCCCCGATTGTCGGTTATCTGGCCGCCGGCATCGCGGTCGGTCCGTTCACCCCCGGGCTCAGCGCCGATCCGCAAATAGCTCCGGAACTCGCCGAGATCGGCGTGATCCTGCTGATGTTCGGCGTCGGCATCCATTTCTCCCTGCCGGACCTCTGGTCCGTGCGCTGGGTCGCGATCCCAGGCGCGGTGGGGCAGATCGTCATTGCGACGGCTGTGACCGCGCTCGTCGTCCCGCTCTGGGGTTGGACGTACGCGCAGGGCATCGTCTTCGGCCTCGCGATCTCGATCTCCAGCACGGTCGTCCTGATCCGCACGCTCACCGAAGTGGGTCTGCTCGACTCGGCGCACGGTCGCATCGCGGTGGGTTGGGTCGTGGTGGAGGACCTCGCGATCGTCGTCGTGCTCGTGCTCCTGCCGCCGCTTGCGCCGCTGCTCGGCGGCTCCGCCGGCGGCGGTGGCGAGAACCTTATCGCCGCGCTCTCGGTGACCCTGGCGAAGGTCGCGCTGTTCGGCGTCCTCATGGCGGTCGTGGGCACGCGGGTCATTCCCTGGCTCCTGGCGGAGGTCGCTCGCACCGGCCATCGCGAGCTCTTCACCCTCTGCGTTCTCGTCGTCGCGATCGGCGTCGCGGTCGTCGCTGCCCTGGCGTTCGAGGTGTCTCTCGCACTCGGCGCGTTCCTCGCCGGCGTCGCGATCAGCGAGTCAGACCTGAGCCACCAGGCCGCGGCGGAGGCGCTGCCGCTCCGCGACGCCTTCGCCGTGCTTTTCTTCGTGTCGGTCGGCATGCTGTTCGATCCGACGTTCGTCGTGCGCGAGCCTCTTCCGCGATCGTGCTGGCGCTCGGCTACCCCCTCCGCACAGCCTTCATCGTCGGCGCGGGCCTGGCGCAGATCGGTGAGTTCTCGTTCGTTCTTTCGAACCTGGACCGCAGCCTCGGTGTGCTTCCGGCGCAGGCACACGATCTGATCATCGCGGCGGCGCTCATCAGCATCACGCTGAACCCGCTGCTGTTCCGTGCGGTCGACCCGCTTGCCGAGCGCGCACGTCGGCTTCCACTCCTCAGCCACTACGAGGAACGGCGCGCCGGCGCGCTCGCTCGCATCGAGCGCGAGGTTGAGGACACGCTCCGGCATCACGCCGTGGTCTGCGGGCACGGACAGGTCGGGTCGCTGGTCACGCGGGCGCTCCAGCGCCGCAACATGGAGTGCCTCGTCATCGAACAGGATCGACGGATCGTCGAGGCTCTCCGGGCTGCGGGAACGCTCGCCCTCTATGGCGATGCGGGGAACGAGCTCGTGCTCGAGCGCGCTCACCTCGATCGCGCGATCCTGCTCGTGATCGCGCTTCCCGATCCGCAGACCTCGCGCCGGGTGATCGAGGTGGCGGGCGCACAGCCGGGAAGCTGCCGACTACCTGCGGAAAGCCGGCGCGAACGAGGTCGTGCTCGGCGAGGAGGAGCTCGCAATCGAGATGACCGGCTACGCGCTGCACCGGCTGGGCGTGTCTCCGCAAGAGATCGCGCTCATCGCGCGCGGACTGCGCTCGCGCTGACCGGACGCTGGCCTCGTGGACTAGTTGGAGGGCACCGCCCAGTCGACGGGCAGGATGTGGGTCCACGTCTGACCCGGTGAGAGCAGCACCTTCTCGCCTTGGTCGGTGTAGAAGGTGAACGGGTCGAACCAGCTCGAGCGGTACCAGGTCGCCTCCTGCCGGCGACCATCACGGAAGATCGAGGCGTGGCCGGTGCCCACAAGACGCATGTCCAGGCTCTGCGCACCGCCCGCGTCGTCGCGGACCTCGGTGGCCCAGACGTCGGTGTTGATCACGACGATGTTGCGCGCCGCGATGGCAACACCATTGGCACCGTCGACCTCGCGCTGGTAGCTGTTGCCGTCGGACTGGTAGCGGGCGTACGTCTTCGTGCTCGGGTCGTAGTCGTAGCGGACCGCGGCGTCGACGCGGTAGGGAATGTTGAGCGTGACCGCGGTGCGTGCGCCCAGGAACCCGCCCGCCGTTGGCGCGTGATCGACGGCCTTGAGGAAGCCCCATCTGGGGACGTTGACCGGCGCGGCGCCGCCGACGCCGTTGGCAGCCGTGCGCAACGCCGCGGTCGACGTGAAGAGGTTGTGGGGGATGACCTTACCGTCGACCCCCGACCGATAAAAGGAATTGCCTTCACCAAGCTGCGGTGAGACGCCGACATAGTTGCCGTTCGCCATATCCGCGTAGACGAGATCCATCATGAGCTGCGACCCGCCCGAGAAGACGAGAACGCCGCGCACCATCGGCGTCGTGTAACGGTCAGAGAAGCGCACGCTGCGGACCGCGCCGATCTCGGCGGCGTCCTGCGAGTGGAAGTACGCGGCGAGCCGCGTGATGTTCCCTTCCACGAGCAGCTCCACGACCATATCCGCCTGGCTGATGCCGTGGTGCGGCCGGCCGGTCGGCGCGTTGTCGATCTTCACGGCGAGCGGCCGGCGCGTGACCGGGCTGCCGCTCGCCGTCGGCATGCCCGTGAGCGGCCAGCACTCCGTGCACGCCGCGTTCGCGAGCTCGGCCGCGGGCGTGACCCATGCGTCGAAGCTCCATGCCAGCGTGCGCGGGGCGCCCACGAACTCAGCGTTCGAGCGAAGGACTCCCACGTGCGTCGAGCCGTCGTCGAGCGAAGTGAGCGTCGCGAGATCGCCGAAGCCATCCTTGTTCCAATCGCCGGCGACGAGCTGGGTCTGCAGCCACGGCATCGAGAACGGCGCGAACACCGCGATGCCGAACGGGCTGGTGAACGCGAGGCTCTTGCTCGCGTTGAAGGCGTGGACCCGGACCGAGCCGTTGTCGTACCAATAGAAGGACAGCAGGTCGGTCAGGTGGTCGCCGTCGTAGTCGACCGCGACGATCTTCGCTCGGGAAAGGTCATACGCACCTTCCGACGACTGCCATACACCGGCCCAGCCGTTCACCGGCTGCAGGCCGCTCGGCGTCGGCGCGAACACGTGGACGCCGATCTTCAGGTTGGGGTACTGGTAGATCGACGCCACCTGATCGGGACCGTCCGGACGGGTGAAGTGCCCGACCGCGAAGCGCGCGCGAGCCGTGTCGTACTGTCCAACGCCCGAGTCGAAGACGCCCTGGTTCCCGCCGTAGACGAACTGCTTGCCATCCGACTCGAAGGAGTGGATGCGCATGTCGAAGTTGTCGTACTGGTAGATGGAGAGCAGACCGCTGCGACCGGAGGTCGAGAAGGTGCCCGCGAGGAGGGCCTTCGTCCGGCTCCACGCATAGGAATCGCTGCGCCACCAGCCTTGCGGACCCTGGTACACGAAGCTCGTCCCGTTCGAGAGCCACACGAGGATACGCACCGACGTGCCGCCGTCGTCGTAGAGGGCGACGATGTCCGTCTTTCCATCGGAGTTGACGTCCGTCGCCGCGACCTTCATCCGCCCGAGGTCGAGCGTGTTCTCGCCGCTCTGATACCACGGGTTGGCGGTGAACTTGTCCTCCGGGCTGGTGCGGTCGAGGACCGAGATGCGCACACCGAGGTTGTCGGCGGGGTCGAAGAGCGACGCGATCTGGGTGTAGCCGGCGCCCTTGAAGTCCCCCGAGACGACTAGCCCATTCGCGAGCGTCTGCGCGCTCGCGGTGTGGCCGCGGGGATCGGCCGCGGGGATGAGCCAGAGCACGCAAATGACGACGGTCAACAAAACGGTGAGAAGACGCTTCGTCACTTGCCTGGTCACTTTACCCGACGTTGCTTTCCTTCCGTACAAGCATGCAAGGGCCTGAACGCAAATTGCGGGCCACCCGATACGCCTGCCTGCGCGGTTTAGTGGTGCAGCACTTCCTTTAGCAGGCGCGGGATGTCGCTTGGGGCGCTGGCGACGGGGATCCCGGCTTCCTCGAAGCCGCGCACCTTCGATTCCGCGGTGCCCTGATTGCCGGAGACGATCGCACCGGCGTGGCCCATGCGCTTGCCCGGCGGGGCCGACCGCCCGGCGATGAATGCGACCGCGGGCTTCTTGCCTTCGGCGCGCAGGTACTCGGCGGCGCGTTCCTCCGCGCTGCCGCCGATCTCGCCGACGATGACGATCGCTTCCGTCGCGGGGTCCTCGTTCAGCAGGCGGACCGCGTCCGGTGTCGGAAGGCCGATCACCGGGTCGCCCCCCACGCCGATGCAGGTCGACTGGCCGAGGCCCGCGCGCGTCAGCAGGTCCGCGATCTCGTAGGTGAGCGTGCCGCTCCGCGAGACAAAGCCCACGCCGCCGGGCGAGAAATTCTCGGCGGGCATTATTCCGATCTTCGACTGCCCGGGTGTGATCGCGCCGGGACCGTTCGGCCCGACGAGCGTCGTGGCCGCCGTCTCGAGGACCGCCGCCACCTTGAGCATGTCGGCCACGGGAATCCCCTCGGTGATCGCGATGACCAGCTCGATCTGCGCGTCGATCGCCTCGAGAAGCGCGTCCATCGCGGCGGGCGCCGGGACGAAGACGATCGACGCGTTCGCGCCGGTCTCCTCGACCGCACTCGCGACGGTGTCGAACATCGGGATCCCGTCGATGAACGTCCCGCCCGCGCCGGGCTTCGTGCCGCCGACCACCTTGGTCCCGTACTCCTTCATGCGGTCGGCGTGGAAGCGTCCTTCCCGTCCCATGCCCTGGACGATGACGCGCGTGTTGCGATCAAGAAGAACGCTCACGCTCGCGCCGGCTCCTGCGCGAGGCGAACGGCCTCGGCCGCGGCCTCGTCCATCGTCGCGCGCGACTCGAGCGCCGCGCCCTCGAGCAATCTCCGGCCGGCCTCGGCCTCGGTGCCGGAGAGCCGCACGACGAGCGGCACGCTCGGCGGATGTTTCTCGATAACCGCGAGGATGCCTTTCGCGACCTCGTCCCCGCGGGTGATCCCACCGAAGATGTTGATCATCACGCTGCGCACACGCGGGTTCGAGAGGACGATCTCGAGCGCGGCCTTCACGACCGCTTCCTTCGCGCCGCCACCGACGTCGAGGAAGTTCGCGGCGCGGCCGCCGGCATTGCGGACCGCGTCGAGCGTCGCCATCACCAGCCCCGCGCCGTTCCCGATGATCCCGACGTCGCCATCGAGCTGGACGAAGCTGAAGCCCAGCGCGCGTGCGCGCTCCTCGGCCTCTTCGTCCGGCGACACTTCCTTGAGCTTCGCGAGGTCCGCCTGGCGGAAGAGCGCGTTGTCGTCGACGTCCAGCTTCGCGTCGCCGGCGAGGACCGAACCGTCCTTCTGGACGAAGAGCGGGTTGATCTCGACGAGGTTCGCGTCGGTCTCGGCGTACACGCGATAGAGCCGCCGCGCGATGTCCACCACGGTCTCGCGCTGCGCCTCGGCCACCCCGGCGGCGAACACGAGCGCCCGCGCCTCGAACGCGAGCAGGCCAAGCAGCGGGCTCGGCCATCCGCGCGCGATCTTGTTTGGGGATGCAACGGCTACCTCTTCAATCTCCATGCCGCCGACGGTCGAGAGCATCACCACTGGACGGCGGCGGTCGCGGTCGAGGGTGATGCCGAGGTAAAGCTCGCTCGCGACGTCCGCGGCGCGCTCCACGTAGACCTTCCCGACGCGCAGGCCCTTGATCTCCATGCCCAGGATCGCGGTCGCGGCGGCCTTCGCGTCGGACGGGGACTTGGCGACCTTGATGCCGCCGGCCTTTCCGCGACCGCCCGCGTGCACCTGCGCCTTGACCGCGACTGACGCCCCGATCGCTTTCGCGGCGCTCTCCGCTTCGTCGGGCGTGGTCGCGAGGCGACCGTCCGGAATTGGAATGCCCGCGCGCTGGAGGATCTGCTTCGCCTGGTACTCGTGGACCTTCACGCCGCGCTGGCGACTATATCGACCGTCCTACGGGAGCGTATCGACGTTTGTCGAGAACTCCGCTCCTTCCGCGGTGACAAAGAAGGCGAGGAACTTCGCCTGACCATCGCCGGTGTTGGTCGCCTGCAGGATGGTGCTCGGCGGCACGACCGCGCCCTTCCCTTTCGTGAGGGTCTGCGCCGGCTGGCCTGCGACGCGGAGCTGGATCGTTCCGTCGAGGACGATCAACATCTCGACTCCGCCGTGCTTGTGCGACGCGGTGCGGCCGCCCTTCTCGAGCGTGACGACGTTCAGCTGCTCGACGTACTTGCCGACCGGTAGCGCGTTCGCGGGCAGGTCAGCCGACTCGTACAGGGTGCTCCCACCTGGGAACGGGTTCGCCGCGGTCCGCGCGTTGGTATTGCGAAGGGCGGTGAAGTACCACTGATTCGGGACGGTCCCAGGGTTGGCATGCGTGTGGACCGCATCCTGGGCGACGAACACCGCTTGACCCGGCTGGCTGTCGGTCGTTGCGCCGCCTTGGAGCACATACCGGTGCACACCCGCCACGGCGTAGACGAACCCGGCAAGGTGCGCGTGCTGAGTCGAGCCCGCCGGCGGCTGCGGCACGTCGAGGACATTCACGTAGAGCGGCAGCGGTGGCAGCACCGGGAGCGGTCCGTCGGCGAGCTTCGAGCTCACCTGGCCGACTGCATCGGCAGCTTTGGGCGTGGCGCTCGCCGGCGCCGTTGCGGCCGCTGGTGACGGCGAGCGAGTCGCGGGGGACGGCGATGGAGCGGCGGTGCCACCGCACGACGCGCCGATCAGCGCCGCCGCGAGCGCGTAGGCCCAAGGCATAGTCCTACCAGACATCTCTAGCACCTCCCCTTGGAGGGCGAGACTACCGAGAGTCAACGCCGGCCGCTAGTTGTAGTGGATACCGTGCTCCAGCCAGATCTTGACAAGCGCGAGGGCCTCGCCCCAGCCCGTCGCGTTGCCCACCATGTGCTCGCGTCCACCGTCGGTGTCGAGGAAACCGTACTCGCGCAAGCGGAGGAGTGTTCCACCTTCGCGCTCCTCGAGGACTATGTCGACCGTCGTCAAGGTTCTCTTCTCCTCGCCCGGCCATTCGTAGACGAAGCGCTGCACATTTGTCGAGCCGGGTCAAGGTAGGCCGGGCGCGCCATCATCCTGACCATGCGACGTGTCAGCGTCATCGGC
>Ga0209378_1000601_pt1 | contig 26482 bp, 19 predicted proteins | sample GraSoiAngelo_156_FD_186170 | JGI IMG/M metagenome (GOLD analysis project Ga0209378, IMG submission 186170) | Grasslands soil microbial communities from the Angelo Coastal Reserve, California, USA - 14_1009_13_40cm (SPAdes) (version 2) | ecosystem: Environmental > Terrestrial > Soil > Grasslands ...
AACGCGGCCGGGCGGGCGACGAGATCCGCCACCGGTTCGCCGCCCTGATCTCGCAGGTTCAGCCGTTCGACGTGCGCTCCCATCCGCCCGAGTGCCACCAGAAAACCCGTCCGGGTCGGGTTCACGCCAACGTTCTCGATGACGAGCTCTCCTTGTTCGGCCAACACGGCCGCGGCGACAAGGAACGCCGCAGACGACGCATCTCCCGGGACGGACAGACGGAACGACCGCAGGACCGCAGGAGGGTCCGGTTCGTAGACGATGGCGCCGTCGCGCTCGTGCAGCCCCAGCCCGAGGTGCACCAGCAGCCGCTCGGTGTGATCCCGGGAGCGGTACGGCTCGCGGATCGTGACGTTCACCCTCCCGGTGAGCCCGGCGAACAGCAGGGCACTCTTTATTTGCGCGCTCGCCACGGGCGTCGTATACGTGAGCCCCCGCAGCCGCCCGCCGCGAATGGTGAGCGGCAACGAATCGCCACCTCCCCGCTCGCCTATCTCCGCACCCATGGCCCGTAACGGCTCGGTCACTCGTCGCATCGGGCGGCGACGCAGCGACGCGTCTCCGCTGAGCGTCGCCGCGAACCGGTGGCCGGCGAGGATGCCGAGTATCAGGCGCGCGGTCGTGCCCGAGTTGCCGCAATGCAGGATCGACGCCGGTCGGGTGAGCGATCTCCCTCGCACCGTGACCGATACCCCGTCCCGCACCTGCGAGACATCGCTGCCCAGCTGCCGGAGCACCCGCGCCGTGCTCTTCACGTCATCGCCGGTGAGCAGGCCCTTGAGCTCGCTCCTGCCGCGCGCGAGCCCGGCGAGCATGAGCACTCGATGGGAGATGCTCTTGTCGCCCGGTGGCCGGACGACACCGCTCACCCTCACGCGTCGATCCTACGACGCCACTCCGCCGCCCGTCCGAGCCACGCCTCGAGCACTCGAGCGTCGCCCGTTTCGAGCGCGCGCTCGACCTCGCCGAGCGGCTCTTCCAGGGCGCGGAGCGCGGGCAGCACCTCATCGCGGTTCATGAGCAGGATTTCCGACCAGAGGGCGGCCTCGCTGGCGGCGAGGCGCGTGGTATCCCGGGCGCCGGGGCCGTAGCTCGCTCCGGCCGGCGCGGTGCGGGCGAGAAAGTGCGCGAGGAGGGACGCGACCACCTGGGGCAGGTGGCTCGTGAGCGCCAGCTGGCGATCGTGCCGTGCGGCATCGATCACCACCGGGTGGGCCCCGAGCGTGTCGGCCCAAAAGTGGGCCACTTCACGCGCGGCACCGTCGCCGTTCCGCGCGGGTGTGATGTACACGACTGCGCCCTGGAACAGATCGAGCTGCGCCGCCGCGAATCCGTGCGCGTGCGATCCCGCGAGCGGATGGGCCCCCGCAAACCGGCTCCCGACGCCCAGCGCCTCGGCGCGCGTGACGATCTGCCGCTTGACCGAGCCTACGTCGGTCACGATCGCTCCCGTATTCATTTGATCGTGCAGCTCGTCGAGCAGCCGGAGGTTGGCGGCGGGCGGCGCCGCGAGCATCAGGAGATCGGCGGCGCGGGCGACATCCGCCGATCGCGGTGGCGCGTCGTCGAGCGCGCCCTGCCGCGCGGCGGCGGCGCGCTCGCCCGGCTCGGGGGACCAACCGACAACGTGGGGAATGCCCGCCCGCTTCGCCTGGAGCGCGACGGACCCGCCGATCGCGCCGAGGCCGATGACGCCGAGCGTGTGGGGGCGCACGGGATGGAAACTAGCCGCCACGCCGGGACCCGCAAACGACGAGGGCGGCCCGTGCCTCGAGCCACCCTCGCGACGCGCGAAGACCTCCAGGCCTCAGAGCGGGAGCGGTTCCTTGCCCGTCACTGCGGCGCCCGGTGTACCCCCAAGGCTGGGCCGCAAGGGCGCCGTCAGCGACCCGTTGATGGGTGGTGCACCGAGGGCGCCCCCACACGTAAGGCCGGGGTTGTTGGCGATTGGCGCGGTCGCGAACGGTGTGAAGACGCCCGCGGGAACACCCACGGGGACGTTCTGCGGGCCGGCAGTATTGCCCCACCAGTTGCACGTCAAGTCCGAGAGACCCGCGCCATCCATAGGTACGACATAGGACGTCACGTCGCTCCGGTTGAGCGTTACGCTTGTCGTCAAGAGGACACTCACTGCCGAGATCCCCATCAGCGTCTCAGTGATGACGTTGTCCGTCCCCGTGACCACGGCATCGTGCGCGCTGATCCCCGTATCGGCATTCACGATGGTGTTGCCCGACACCGTCGCATTGTCAACTACCTCGCCGGGGGCGACAGCGGTGGTGATTCGGCCGACACCGATCGCCGCTCCCTGGATCGCGTAGCCTGTGGGACCCGCGCCGACGCCGGTCACGGTGTTTCCGACGATCACGTGCCCACCGCCCGGGAGCGCGGACGCGGCGATGCCCCAGCGAATGCGCTGCGCGTTGAGCACAAGGCGATCCGCCTCCACCGTGACTGAATTGTTCCTCACCTCGACCTGGCCGTCGAGCACGGCCCGGATGCAGCCAAAAGACCCACACGCGCTTATCGTATTGCCGCTGATAAGTCCGCTCGCCAGCTGGTGCTGGATTCCACTGAAGGTGAAGTCGTGGAACGTGCTCTGAAGCACGTCGACGTGTGGAGCTCCCGGGAGGAGGTTCCCGGACTCGTCTTGATCCCCGGATGCGAATACACCGCTTTCCCCCCCAGTGAACGAGCTGTGGCTTACCACCACCCGCGACCCTTCGACGGTACTCGAGCCGCCGAAGACACCCGTCCCATTACTACTGGTGATCGTGAAGTCGCAACTGTCGATTACGACCTGATCGTAGGTGCCCCGCGCCGAGATCATGAACGGCCTCGTGCCGGTGCTCACGAACGACAAGCGGCGGAAGGCCACCGTCCCACTTCCCACAGCATCAATCAAGAAGCCGTTCGTGTTTGGAAAGCTCGACTCGCCGGCGTTGTGCTGGATCACCGGCGGAGTCGCCGCGTCGGGCGCCGCCTCGATCGTGACCGGTTTTGTGATCTCGACGTTGTCCGCCGTGAACGTCCCGCTGCACAACTCGATCTTCCCGCCCGGCGGGACGGCCGCGAGGGCGTCCGGGAAGTTCGTGAAGGTCGTGAGGCTGCCTACCGACCCGGCGGGGCACAGGCCCACCACCGGCGCCGCAGCGACTGCCGTGAACGTGTCGGGGCTGCCGATCGCTCCGATCGCAGTCGCGATGACTCGATTCACTCCCAGCGCCGTGCCCAGCGTCCACGTACCCACAGAGGCGAGCCCGTCCGAGCCGGTGACCACGGAGTCCCGGACAATCGTGCCACCCCCTTCGACAGTGAACCTGACCGTCACGCCAGCGACCGGATTGTGAGCCGCGGTGGTATCCCGGAGCAGCACCGTCGGCGCGGAGAGGACGGGTGTTCCTACAGCCCCCAGCTGAGGATTGATCGAGTTCGTCACGATTTCCGGGACAAACGACCAGGTGAACGTGCTGTATGACCCGGCGCTGCCCCCCACACCAAGGTGCGACGCGAACAGCGGCCGAGGCGTGACGGCGCGCCACAAGCGAGCGAGGAACCCCTTCACACCGGACCCGCGCCACCCGACGGACGACTCTCCATTGCACGGCAGAAACCTCGCCGGGACGTTTTGCAGCGCTCGTACCGGTAGCCCCACATCGAACTGGAACAGCTGGAGTTGGTGTACCGCCGTGCTCGGCACCGACTCTCGATCGATGCACATGGCTACGGTGACCGGCACATTGAACTGGTTGGGGCCCGGATCGGTGAAAAAATCGTAGCAGTCCTCGAACTCGGGCAGCGCAAACGGCGCCGGGATGCAACGCCCGCTGGGGTTTTGGACGATCGTGACTGTCACCGGCTGACTCAACGCTCCGGCTGGAATGAATGTGCCGGCCAGCTGGTTGTTGCTGACGATCGTGTTGTCGGTCCCCGGGCTCGCCATGTGCTCGGTGCAATCGAGCGTCGAGTTGCTCGGGCAGAGCGCACCGTCCTCGATGCGAAACTTGATCGGCAAGGTGCGGCCATTCACCAACGGAACGTCACCACCCGTGTTGGCGTTCGTTGCCTTTCCCGTACCGACTATGTCCACATCCGCGAAGCCGAGCACCGCCTTGTGGACGATCACGGCGATGCGAAAGCTCGAGCCCACCGGCTCGCGGCTCGGATCGGTGTTCCAGTTGACGGTGTACAGCTGGTTGGTTACGTCCACGCGTACGATCTGCGCCCCCGAGCCGCTCGTCGTGGTGAACCTTGCGTGCACTTGTCCGTCGGGGCACGGCGATACGTTCTGGCTGCAGATCTCCACCACGGGAGACAACCGCGGATTGAAGACGCCCGTAAAAGTCGGCGCGGCCACGATAGGGGGTAGCCAGAAGAAGTGCGGGTTGCCGCCGCCGTTCACGGCGTCACGAATCTCGGCTGAGATAGCCGGCCCCTTTGCGGCCGTGGGGGACTGCTCGTCACGGCACGCCACGAACGCTACGAACGACAAGACGACCAGAACGACGCGCTTCATGGCTCGACTCCTTGCGCCTCGAGGACCGCGGGCCTGGGCCGCGGGCCAGGAGCCCGATGCCCGCCGCGGCACGGAGCGAGTGGGCAAGATCTGCACCGCCAACCGCCCGGCTAATCTATGGTTTCGAGGCAATGTGCGCGGGCCCCCCCGACCGCCCGGCGGCGGCGTTGTAACACAGTTGCTACAACCTGCGCGCGACGTGCCGTCCTCCTCAACGCTGTGCCTTCGCTCCCGTATTCATTTGATCGTGCAGCTCGTCGAGCAGCCGGAGGTTGGCGGCGGGCGGCGCCGCGAGGATCAGGAGGTCGGATGCGCGCGTCACATCCACCGCTCGCCCGGCTCAGGGGACCAACCGACGACGTGGGGAATGCCCGCCCGCTTCGCTTGTAGCGCGACGGACCCTCCGATCGCGCCGAGGCCGATGACGCCGAGCGTTGTGGGACGCACCCTGAGGAAGCTAGCGGCGGCGGGCGAGCACGTAAACGAAAAGGCCGGCCGGGTCACGGCCGCCCTTCTTTGAAGCAAACGTCCGCCGTCGTCGCGTGCTCACGGGGGCAAGGGCGGGGGCGGGGGCGTTGTCCCGGTCGCGCTGAAGGTCACGGGGCTGCCCGCGGCACCCTGGGACGTGGCGGTGAGCGTGTTGGACCCGACACCTAAGATCCAGGAGCCGACCGTCGCCACGCCTGTCACGTCGGTGGTAGCCGTCGGCTGGGTGATGGAGCCTTCCCCTGCGCCTACAGCGAACGTCACGACCGCACCAGCGATCGGCGCGCCGGAGGAATCCGTGAGCACTACCGCGGGCGGGATGGGCGTGGGCGTGCCGGCCGGGGCTATCTGGCCGTCGCCGCCCAGAACCGCGGTCAGTATGCCCGGCAGTGCCCAGCCGAAGATGCTGTAGGACCCCGACGACCCCCCGACCCCGAGATGCTCCGCGTGCAGGCTCTGTGGGAGGAACAGCGAGCCCAGGTAGCGCGCGAGCTGACGCAGCCCCGACGGCAACCGCGACCCGAGCAAGTGCGCGGGATCGCACGCGAGGAACGTGGCCGGCACGTTGGTCAAGGCCAACGGCGGCACACCGGGGTCGAACTGGAAGATGTGCAGCAGGTCGATCTGCGCGTGGCTTAAGGTGCCATTGTTGGCGCAGATCCCGACCGTGACAAGCAAGTTGAAACCGTTCGGAGGCCGCGGGTCCGTGGAAAAGTGGTAGCATCCTGTGAACTGCGGCAGATCGAGCGGCTCACAGGGCTGCTGGTCCACGCGGTCGATGACGAGCAGGACGTCCTGATTCACGGCGAGCGGCGGGAACAATGTGCCCGCGAGTCCCGAGCTCGTGATGAACGTGCCGCCGGCCGTGCCGACCGTTCCCTCGAAGCAATCGGTCGTGTGACAGGCGATGCCGATCTCGATGCGGAACTTGATCGGCAGCGTGCGGCCGTCCACCAGACCGATGAATTCGCCGGTGTTGACGTCTCTGAGCGCGGCGCCGTTCAAGACGGGGTCGAGATCGGCGAAGCCGAGGACCGTGCCGCCCGGCGCAACCCTCACCTGGACGCGGTAGAACTTGCTCGGATCGATCGGTGGGAGCAGCGTGCTCCAATTGACCTGATACAGCTGGTCCAGGAGATCGAGCTGGACGATTCCGGGATTGATGATCGAGGCGATGCCGTTGCAGCCGATGGGGATACTGTTGACGTCGACGTCGAGCTGACAGATCTCGACCACCGGCCGAAGGTTCGGGTTAAACGTGCCGGAGAAGCTCGGCTGCGCGACGAGCGGCGGCAGGAAGAAGAAATGCGCGTTCCCGCCCGACACGCTGCCGTCGGAGAAGTCTGCGGACGGCCGCGGTGGCGAGGTGATGGGGTGCTGGTCGCGACACGCGACGCACACCGCGAGCGCTGCAGCAAGGGCGACGACAGGCTTCATGGTGCGACTCCTACGGCCCGGACGACGCTACCCGTTGCATCGCAGCAGCGCCGTTGCGCGAACGCTGCACTCACGGTCCCCCGTCGACGCTTAGCGTTCCAGCTGGAAGAACCGAGGGTCCTTTCGTAAATCCCGCCACCACCATGAGATGTCCCCACCGCGTTTGAACCGGTGGGTCGGGTTCGCCGCCACATACTGCTTCAGTAGCTCGATCGCCTCACCCTGCTCGCCCAGGAGCGTCCGGGCAAAGGCCTCCAAGGCCACAAGGTCCCGCTGCGGGTCGAGCCTAGCGGCGGCGCGGGCAGCGAAAAGGACATGTCGCGCGCTGTCAGCCAATCCTGCTCGCGCAAGAATCGCGCCGACGATCATCCCAGCACGGTGCATCTCGAATGGCTTGGCCGGTGCGGGCGTCGCGGTATCGATCTCGGCGTACAGCCGCCATGCCTCGCCCACGTCCGGCTGCGCAGCGTCGGTCGTCATCAGCCAGAGCCGGCACTCGGCGAACCGGTAATACCTGGGGAAGCGCGCCACACCCTCCTGACACCACCGGGTGGCCTGCCCGAACTGCTCGAGGTCGTAGGAGCCGATGAACAGACGCCATAGCACGTCGGTCGCGACGGTCAGGTACGCGTCCTCCTCGTAGGCCTTGCGCGCTGCGAGGACGGCCGCCGCCACATCCTCCGTCTGATAGTAGAGGTGGCTGAGGGTGCTGAACGCGCCGGCCAGCGACGGATCGGCCTGCGTTGCTGCCTCCAGGTCCTGCCGCGCGCCGGTCAGAAGCGTTGCCTGCGTCGCCGGGTCGGCGGAGAGCTCCAGCAGCCATTCGGTGTAGCGCGCCGTGCCTCGCAGCTCGAGCGCCCGCGGGTACCCGGGCGATAGCCGCAGCGCCCGCTCCGCGTGACCCAGCGCCAGGTCGAGCCATGGCGCCGCTCGCTTCCGGTCGCTCGTCAGTCGCGCCCGGCGGTGGGCGATCCAGCCGCGCTGCACGATCGGCTCGACCCAAGCCGGATCGGCTGCCTCCGCCAGTGCGAGCAGGGAGTCGGCGCGCGCGAAGGCGGCGAACGCCGCATCGACCTCGTCCTTCTGCAGCCGGGCCTCCGCATCCTTGCGTGTCCGTTCCCCCTGCTGGACCAGCGACCACGCAGCCACGCTCTGCGTGCCGGCTCGCTCTTCCCGGACGCGCAACTCTTCGCCGAGTCGCACGCGCAGAAACTCCACCGCTCTTCGCGTAAGGCTATCGCGAATCGCCAACACAGCGCCAATCGGCTGCTCAAAGCTCGCGCGCTTCCCCAAGTCCGCGCCGCTGGCCCCGTCGATCAAATTCACGGACACGCGGTAGCGGCCGCCTACCCCGTCCACGCTGCCCGCAACGATCGTCCCTACGTTGAGCGCCCGAGCCACACTGTCGAGCCGGACGGCCGAGCTGCGATACAGGCCCACGCCGTTCTTGCTGGCGACGGTGAGCGTCGGCACCTGTCGCAGTGCGTCGATCAACGCTTCGGTGAGGCCGTCGGCGAGGTAGCCGAGAGAATGGTCCCGACTCAAGTCATCGAAATAGAGTACCGCGATGTGCTTCGGGTCGAGCCCGCTCGTCGCCACTCCCCGCCCGGCGCGGGCCGACCGGATCACGAAGTAGCCGCCGAGCACCGCTACGACCGCGGCGACGGGCAGCAGGCGCCACACCACGGAGGGTGGCCGCTTCAGCCCCCGTTCGAGCGTGGCCCGCCGGTAGGCGCCGGTCGCGGCCGACGGCCTGTTGAGCGCTTCCGCGAAGAGCGCGGTGGTCGGGTAGCGGTCCGCCGGCACCTTGGAGAGCGCGCGCAGGATCGCCCCCTCCACGGCGTCGGGAATGGAGGCGCGCACGATTGACGGAGGTGAAACAAGGTCCAGCGAGTGCCGCGCGATGATCGCCTGGGCGGTGGGGCCCGTGAATGGCGGCTCACCGACCAGCATCTCGTAGACCACACACGCGAGGCTGTACTCGTCGCTGCGGCCGTCGACCTCGCCGCTTCCGCTCGCCTGCTCGGGACTCATGTACGCGGGTGTGCCGATCAGCGTGCCGGTCTGCGTGAGGTGGTGGCCCTCTCCGGCCGCGGTTACCGCGCGCGCGATCCCGAAGTCCGCGACCACGGCCGTACCCCCCGACAGCATGATGTTCTCGGGTTTGATATCCCGGTGCACGACGGCATGGCTGTGGGCGTAGGCGAGCGCCCCCGCTACCTCGTTGGCCACCCGCAGCGTGTCCTCGAGCGACAGTTGCTTCTCGCGCGTGAGCCGGTCACGCAACGACTCACCTTCGACGTACGGCATCACGTAATAGAGGAAGCCTGCCGCCGAGCCGGAGTCGTAGAGGGGCAGGATGTGAGGGTGCTGCAGGCGGGCGGCGATCTCGATTTCCCGGAGAAACCGCTCGGCGCCGAGGGCCGCGGCGAGCTCCGAGTGCAGTACTTTGATCGCCACCGGCCGGCCGTGTTTTCGGTCTTCCGCGAGGAACACCGTCGCCATGCCGCCGCGCCCGAGCTCGCGCTCGACCGTGTAGCGGTCGGCGAGCGCGTCACGAAGAGAATCCAGGGGCTCGGGCACGGGACGGCGTAGGATACAGCGCGGCCCAAGCGCTCGCCAGCGCGCGGGCAGGGGGCGCTCTTGTCCGACCGCCTCCAGCTCCCTAGTTATAGGCGGTCGCATGACCAGTCCGGCGCCGGATCCCGCTCTGCGCCCCGCTGGCGCGCCGCCCAGGTTCCTGGCTCGGTCCTGGCGGGTGCTGCGCACCCCGAGCATTAGCCGCTTGTTTGCCGTCGTCTTCCTCGCCATCGCCATCGCCGGCCTCGCGGACCGCATCGCGGTGTGGCAGAGCGCCCGCCGAACGCAGAGTGACATGGTCGCCCTGAGCCAGCGCCTGGAGGCGCTCTCGCGCTTCTCACCCTCGCCCGCCCTGCAGGCGGAGCTCGCGGCCATGCAGGAGCTCGCGGCCGAGGTCGGTGACAACGCGATTCAGGCAGCGGTGCAGTCGACGGTGTTGTTCGCGATCATCCTTGTGGCACTGGGTATCGGCCTGTGGTACAACCGCCGCCGACTCGCCACGCCGTTCGCCCACGTGGTCGGCGCGCTCGAGCGCGTGGCCGCCGGCAGCTACCAGGAACGTCTCGGAGAGGACCAGCCAGAGGAGTTTCGCATCATCGCCCGGGGTGTGAACCGGATGGCGACGGCGCTCGCCTGGCGGGAGCGAATGCAGGATCAGGAAGCCCGCCTGCTCACGGCGTTGAACGCGCCGCCGCGGGAGTCGGCAGCCGGGGGAAGCTTGGCGCCCGCCCTCGATGTCCTCGCAGCGGCGACCGGGGCGACGGCGTTGGCGCTATACCAGCCGCACTACGACTCCAATGAGTGGAGTCCGACGGCCGTGCGCCGGGCCACGGCGCGGCCGCTGTCTCGAGACGTTGTGCGCCACGTGGTAGCCGACGCGACCAAGGTGATCCTCTACGCGGACACCGCCGCGGCGACGGCGCGTAGGGAGCTGCAGTTTTCGAACGGCGAGACCGGTTCCTCCGGGGCGCTGGCCGTCGTGCCGCTTCGCTCCCGCGATCGGCTGGTCGGCCTCCTCCTCGCCGTCGTGCCCGAGGAGCTCTCCGACGAGGCTCGCAATACCCTCGAGCTCGCAGCACCCAACCTCGCCTTCGCGTGTGAGCGCGAGTCCGCCCACCAGCACACCCGCCGCCTCGCTGTGGAGGTGCGGCATGCCGCGCAGCGGCTCGAGTCGCAAAACGCCGATCTCACCGCCCTCAACGAAAAACTCGAGCAGCAGCACCGTGAGGTAAGCCGGCTGAACGCGGAGCTCGACCACGCGGGGAAGCTCAAAGACACGTTCCTCGCGAATATGTCGCACGAGCTCCGCACACCCTTGAACAGCGTAATCGGCTTCAGCGAACTGCTCCTGGGCATGCTGCCCGCCGAGGGGGGAGCAGCCGACCTCGCTACACAGCGCGATTATCTGGAGACCATCGCCCGAAACGGCCGCCACCTGCTCGACCTGATCAACGAGCTCCTCGATCTCTCGAAGATCGCCGCGGGGCGCATGGAGCTGCGACTCGAGCCGCTCGACCTGCGCACCGTCCTGCGCGAGGCGGCCGACAGCGTGCGAGCCCAGCTCGAGGCGCGGAAGCACCAGCTGGCGATCGAGCCGCCGCGAGACCGGGTTGTGATCCAGGCCGACCGCGGGCGCCTGCGCCAGGTGCTCCTCAACCTCCTTTCCAACGCAATCAAGTTCACTCCCGATGGTGGCCGCATCGCCCTCAGCGCGCGTCTCGACGATGCCGGACGGGTGCACATCGCGGTCAGCGACTCCGGCATCGGGATCGCGCCCGAAGACCAGGGAAAGCTCTTTCAGGAGTTTGTGCAGCTCGACGCGAGCGCGAGCCGACACTACGAAGGAACGGGACTCGGCCTCGCCCTCTCGAAGCGCCTCGTGGAACTGCACGGCGGTACCATCGGCGTGGAATCCGAGCTCGGCAAGGGCAGCACCTTCTGGTTCACGCTTCCACAGGCCGACAGCAGGCCGGAGCCAGCGTAATGGCGACCATCGTCGTGGTGGAAGATCAGCCGGACAATCTGAAGCTCTTCAAGGCCCTGCTCACCATGAAGGGGCATCGCGTGATCGGGCTCACGTCGGGCGACGGGCTGGTCGCCACGCTGCTCGCCGAGCAACCCGCGCCCGAGCTCGTGCTGCTCGACATTCAACTGCCCGGCCGCGACGGATTCAGTGTCCTCCGCGACCTGAAGAAGCTGGAGGGGGAACATCCGTGGAAGGTGGTCGCCCTCACGGCGCACGCGATGCCCGGCGATCGGGAGAAGACCCTCGCGGCCGGGTTCGATGGTTACATCGCCAAGCCAATTGACGTGCGTGGCTTCGGAGAAGAGGTCGCGCGGTTCCTGTCAGCGAGCCGCTAGCGGCGCCTTCTTCAGTTGAATCGAGCCGTTCACGGTGGTGACGCGCACCTCGCGTCCCCCGCGCCCCACGGTCCCCTTGAGGCTGTGGGTGGTGAACTTCCCGCTCACGGGCAGCGCGTAGTCGGTGACGATCGACCCGTTGATCGTGTGTGCATCCACATCCGCGTCGAGCACCGGCGGCAGCTCCGAGGTCACCGATCCGTTGACCGTCGTGATCGACACGCCCCCCGTATCCGCGAAGCCTAGGATCCGCGCGTGCACACCGCCGTTGACCGACGCGATCGTCACCGGGCCCTCGGTGGTCTCCACGTCGATGTCGCCGCTTACCGTGTGGACATGGAGCGGAGCGGTGGCTCCCGCGACATGCACGTCCCCGATCACGGTCCTGGCGTCGAGGCGGACGCCGCGGGGAAGGCGCACCTTGAAGTCCACGGTGATGTCGCTACCCCGCGTCCGCCCCGCTTTGAAGTCCTCGTCCGGAGTGCAACCCTCAGGGCTACCGGGCCATACCGCGCACACGGTCAGCCCGGCATCCGAAGGGACCGCCACGAGCCGCACGCTCGCCGTATCCGACGACCGATAGCTCTTCACCGCCGAGATCTGAACGGAGTCGCCCCTTCCGCCCTCGACTATCACGGAGCCGCGCGTGTTGCGGATCCACAGCCCGTGCTTGGGAGCGACCTTGGCGCGATAGGTCCAGGTCGCGCCCGTCGTGCGGGGGCCGCCTTCGGCGTCCGAATCGAATTCACCGCGGATCTCCCGCAGCGCCTCGGGTAGGCGGTTCACCACGCGCTCGCGGGCCCGGGCCACGAGATAGCGAACAGAAAGACCGATCGCGAGCACCACACAAAACAGTGTGGCCCCGCGAATGATCTCCGTACGCCAAGTCTCCCAGAATGCCCGCATCGCCGCCGCCCTCCTAGCCAGCTAGATACTGGCGGGTCTTACGAGGGTTGGCGAGGTGGGGTTTCGGAGGCCCGCTGAAGGGGAGCGGGCCGAATGGCAAGGGGGGCCGAAGCCCCCCAAGCCTTCAGGATACGGCGCTGAAGTGCGAGCGCACGGCGTCGGTACACCGGACCGTTGGCCGGGTGAATACGCGCGTCTTCGCGGCTACCGGGCCGCGCTCCGACTCCACCGTAATGGGATCGAGCACCCCGCCGTACCAGACCTGCCCGCGACCGTCGACCGGGGCGACCGCTCCGGCCGGTAGCGTGTCGGCGCGGTGACCGGCTCCCGCGGAAGAAACGGCGACCTGCGCCGCGTAGCCGTAGCCGGTCGTGAGTGCGATGCCGAGCATGAGAGCGTAAATACGCATGAGATGCCTCCGAGACACCTGGTCCGACGGCACGGCCTTTCGAACGTTTAAGACGTCACAGGCCCCGGAAAGGTTGCACCGGGCGTGTCAGGAGGTGGTAAACCCCGGAGGGTCAGGGCTGCGCGAAGATACCGTCAGTGGATTCCCAGACGACTTTCATCCGGCTGAGAGGCGTGTTTCGCAGGCGCTGGTGGGCTGTGCGCAACGGGTTGTACCTGATGATGCGCTCCGGCTCGCGGAGCGTGCGACCGGGCCGCAGTGGCCCGTCCACCTTAAGATGCGCGCTGTAGATCGTGTCACCGAAAGCGTCGAAAAACGTGACATCGCCTTGAAACGCGTTGATGGTCCTCGTCCCCTTGTTGCGATATGCAAAGGCGAGCGAGATGTAATCCTCGTAGCGCTCCTGCTCGGGGTCCTTCGGGAGAAACGCCTTGTTCACCACGGTCACCACGAGCGTCGAGTCGAGCTCTCGTCTGACCAAATCCTGACGCGCCCGCTCAGCCGCACTCTGCTCGGTCTCGGCCTGTCGTTTCCGTGCGGCCTCCGCGCGGGCCCAGGCGAGAATATCCGTGATGGTCATCGTGTCCTTGGGTGCCCGCGTCGCGAATGCGGTGTCCGCGGCTGCGGCGAGCAACGTGCGCGCTGCGGCGAGCGGTAGCCGGAGGCTATCGGACGCCTGGAGCACGGAGTCGAGGCGCATGACTGGCACGCGCGTGGAGAGGAAGGCTTTCTCCTGGGCGTGGGATTGGCACGCGGCGAGGAGCCCCGCGAAGAGGATTACGGCCGCGACGGTCGGTCTCGAGGGCAGAACGGGCATCCGAGGATTCTAAGCCATCGCACGAAGGGACCTGTGACCGGGATCACGGTCGAATGCCGAGGGCAGGACTCGAACCTGCACGGGGGTTGCCCCCCAAGGGATTTTAAGTCCCTTGCGTCTACCGATTTCGCCACCCCGGCCGCCGGAAACATAGCGCGGGTTCACCGCACCGGCTCTCGTCGCAGGCCGCCCGACGCGCGTACCGTCGAGATGGCCGGCTCGCGTCCGTAGGCATCCTTGAACCCCCGCCGAACCTGGCGCACGACCTTCGCTTCGACCGCCTTTCCCCTGGGGAGCAAGACCAGCACCGCCCCGCCCCACCCTGCACCGGTCAGGCGAGCGCCCAGCGCGCCCGCGCGTCGCGCCGTCGACACGACCAGATCCAACTCGGGGGCGCTGCACTCGTACAGGCGACGACACGACTCGTGCGACTCGAACAGCAATACCCCGAAGCGCTTCAAGTAACCGCGGGCGAGTAGCTGCGCGCCGAACCGCGTTCGGGCCGTCTCCCCGACCACATGCAGCGCGCGCGAGCGCAGCGGCTCGGGCAACGCCCGCTTAAGCCGCGGCAGCCAGCCGGCCGGCCAGCTCGCGAGCCAGCGCAACTCCGGCAGCTCCAGCCTGAGCCGCGCCACCGCGGCTTCGCACTCGGCTCGCCGTTCGTTCAAGGCGCCTGAGGCGAGCTGGTGCCGAACGCCTGTATCCACGAGCAGCAGCGGCGCGCGAGCTGGAACGTGGCGCGACGCGAGCGACGCGCACTCGAGAAACAGCGCCCGGTCCGGACGCGCGAGCGCCGCGCTCATCTGATCCATGATGCCGCAGCGCACGCCCACGTGATCGTGCTCGGCCCGAAACGCCACGCCCGCCAGCTGTCGTGCGGTGAGACGGCCGCTCCCAAGCAAGTCGAGTGCTCGGGCCGCCGCCACGGTCAGCGCGGCCGACGACGCGAGGCCCGCCCCGACCGGTACGTCGCTCGCGATGGCGACGCTGGCGCCGCCACCCGGCGGGCCGGCGCCCGCTGCCGCGAGCTCGCGCATCACGCCAGCGACGTACGCGCCAGGGCCCGCCACGCCTCCGCTCCGGTAGTCGATCCGCTGCATCTGACCGTCACGCGTCGAGATGAGCTCGAGCATGCCGGCATCGGCAGCGCCAGCCGCGACCACGGTGCGCACCGCGATCGCGATCGGCAGCACCGGACCGCCGTTGTAGTCGGTGTGTTCGCCAAGCAGGTTGACGCGTCCCGGAGCGGACGCAGCCACGAGCGGCGCGACGCCGAACGTCGCGCGGAACAGCATTGACGCGTTTTGAGGCACAAGGTTTGACAAGGCTTCGGGCCAATGCTACCCTGTACCAGCCGATTCCACCATCTCGCGAAAAAAAGCCACCCGGAGACAAATCGTATGCGGCAGTCCGTGGGGTATGCGCTCTCAGTGCTGATCGGCGCTCCGGCCGTGCTGGGAGCCCAAGGCTTCGGGATCTACGAGCTCGGCAGCTGTGGGATGGGCCGGGCCGGGACCGGGGTGGCTGCCCCGTGCGGGGATGGCTCGGCCATTTTTTTCAATCCCGCGGGGCTCGCCGGACTCACGGGGTGGCACATCAGCGGCGGGGGGACCCTGATCAAAGCGGTCGGTAACTTCACGAGGGACTCGACCCTGGCCAAGACGGACCTCGACAACCCCTGGATCCCCGTTCCGAGCGTGTACGTGGCGTACGGGGCTACGCCCAAGCTGGGCGTGGGCATCGGGTTGTTCGCACCTTACGGGCTCGAGACCCGCTGGCCGTTGAGCTTCGACGGCCGGTACACCGGTTACGACAACATCATCCGCAACATCTACATACAGCCCAGCGTGGCGTATCAGGTGACCCCATGGCTGTCGCTCGGGGGGGGTCTGGACGTCGTCAATGGACACGTGGAGCTGAACCAGCGGCTGGATCTCTCGCAGCAGGTGATCCCGCTGGCCGGCCTCCCGCCCGGAACGACCTTCGCCCAGTTCGGCATCGCCCCTGGTACCGACTTCGCCAATGTGCACCTCGAGGCGAGCCACACCAAGGTGACCGGGGGCCACTTCGGCGCGATCGCCAAGGTGAGCGACCGCTTTTCGATCGGCGCGCGGTTCCTGATGCACGCCGAGATCGACTATGCGGGGACGGCGACGTTCACTCAGGTGCCGACCGGGGTGATCATCCCGACGACCGTGATCGTGGGGCCCGACACGATTCCAGCCGGGACGCCGCTGGACGCAGTACTTCAGGGCTTAGGCGTCTTCACAGGCTTACTCCCGAACCAGGCGGTCACGACGACGATCACCAACCCGGAGCAATTCGTCGTTGGGGTCTCCTACAAGCCGATGCCGGGCTGGACCCTGTACGGGGACTACCAGTACACGTGGTGGGGGACGCGGTTCGCGGCGCTCCCGATCAACTTCAGTAACCCGGCCACGCCCTCGCTGCTGCTCAACACGTACTATCAGAACACGAGCGACTTCCGGCTCGGCGCCGAATGGGTAAAGAACGCGAAGCTCACGCTGCGGGGTGGATACCTCTACAACACCGCGGCGGCCCCCCCCGAGACGGTGACCCCGCTCTTGCCCGAAGGCGCGCGCAACGAGCTGACCGCAGGTGCCGGGGTGGCGCTCTCGCCCAAGTGGTCGGTCGATTTCGCATACCAGTTCATCAAGCAGAACGACCGGCGTGGGAGGACCCGTGATCTGAGCGGAGCGACCTCAGGCCAGCTCCTGGAGCTCAACAACGGGCTGTATTCGTTCTCCGCCCATCTCGTCGGCTTCTCTCTGGCCTACACGTTCTGACGGGAGCCCGACCGTGACCTCACGCCATGTCTTCCTGCTTGCTTGCCTCGGCCTGACGCTCGTCGCCGCCGGTTGCGAGAACGACGACGTGTTCCCGCCGACGCCGCCCCGGTACGCGGGCGGCGCCATGTTCGCGCGCTACGTGTCCTTCGGGAACAGCATCACCGCCGGCATCCAGTCGTTTGGCCTGAGCGATTCGACGCAGCGGCTCGCGTATCCCGTGCTGCTCGCGCGGGCGATGGGCACGCCGTTCAATTATCCGAGCCTCAACAATCCCGGGTGCCCGCCGCCGATCACGAACATCTTCGCGAATCCGCCGACACGTGTGCTCGGGCTCCCCGACACGTTCTGCGCGCTGCGCAGCGCCAACGTACCACCGTTTCTCAACAACGTCGCGTTCCCGGGCGCGGATGTGCTCGAGTTGCTCAACACGAACTACGGTCCGCCTCAACCACCCGCGGCGGCCACGGATGCCTACAAGCTGTTCCTGCTCGGCGGCCGCACGGAGCTGCAGCGCGCGCGGGAGGTTCTTCCGACGTTCGTGACCGTGTGGGTCGGCAACAACGACGTGAGCGGGGCTATCCTCGACACCGGTGACGCAGGCCAAGCTGCCGACATCACGCCTCCGGCCACATTCGCCACGCAGTATAACGCACTGATGGACAGTCTCGATTCGTTCGGGAGCATTCAGGGTGGGGCGCTGATCGGGGTGGTGCAAGTGGTGGGCGCCCCTTACGTGTCGCAGGGACGGTATTACAAAGCTGCCTCCGCGTCGATCCCGATGTTGACGGTGCTCGATAACTGCCTCGACAGCCTCGTGATCGCCCCGGGGGACACCGTGAGGGTATTAGTGCCGGTCCACTACGGCGCCCCTATCGTGGAAACGGCAGCAGCCGGGACCCCGCAAACGCTCGACTGCTCGAACTACCACGTGATCTCGGTGACGGAAGCGGTCAACATGATCACCGCTGTGGTCCAATACAACGCGACCATCCAGGCAGCCGCCACGGCGCGGAACTGGCTGTTCGTCGATCCCAACCCGCTGCTCCAGGCGCTCGCGGCTACGCCGGGTGCGATTCGGCCGTTCCCCGCGTTCCCACCCGACCCCAATTCCACCGCCGCGCCCTTCGGGACAGCGGTCAGCCGTGACGGCGTTCACCCGAGTACGTCGACGCAGAAGGTCATCGCCCAATCGTTGCAGCAGGCGATCAACGCCTTCTATCAATCCGCGATTCCGGCTATCCCCTGAGACGAACCTCGCCCGTGGTGGGGGGTAGCGAACACGGCATCCGCCTTCCGGCGGGTGCCGTTTCGCTAATGCGACCGGCCGCCCTCCTCATCGTGCTCCTGAGCCCCAGCCTGACGCTGGGGCGAACACTGCCCGCCCAGGCGGTCGAGCGGACCGACACACCGGAGCGCGGGGTGCTCCGGGTGACGTTCGACCCCCGCGTCATCACCTGGAACGACCAGTTCACAGCAAACGGTCGGATGCGGCTGGGTGCCGGGCTGAGCGGCGACACGGTGGGCGGGCGCTACATCCCGGCGGTCGCACAGATGGAGCAGAATGTCCGCTTCGCGAGCGGGCTCGCTGGGTTCGTGGCGAGCCTGGGTCAAGGTCTCTTGAGCGTCCGCCAGGAGCGGCGCGAGTACCCCGTGAAGGCCGAGCTCGGGCTCACGCGTCGCCTGTCGGTGAGCTTGCGCGTCCCGATCGTTCGCGTCGCCACCCGCACGTCGTTCCAGCTGTCGAGCAACGGGGGAAATCTTGGCCTCAACCCCCGGCTCCTCAGCGGGGCCACGGCGAACGCCGTGTTCCTCGCCCAGTTCGACACGGCCCTCGCGCACTGCGCGTTGAGTCCGTCGTGCGCGGCTCGGAGCAGTACCGGCCAGTGGAGCGCGATCCGTGACGCGCTCCGGGCTGTTGCGATCGCTCCCTTCGTGCCGCTCGACAGCTCGGCCGCCGGCAAGGCCATCGACAGCACCGTCGCGCGCATCCAGCGTGCCCTCGATTCGCTCGGCGTCATGAGCTTCGACTCAGCTTTCACGTTCTCATCAGACAGCCTCACGGGGGCGCACGTGGAAGCCGCGATGCTCGACAACACGGGCATTGGTTTTGGATACGCCGGCCTCCCGTTCCGGAGCAGCTGGCGATACGGCCTGGGGGACGTGGAGGTCGCGGCCAAGTACCGCATCGTGGCGGGCGCGCATTACGCCGCCGCCGCGCAGGCGCTCGTGCGGCTGCCGACGGGAGCCCGGGACTCAGCCGACGATTTCCTGCGACAGTCCATTGGGGATCACCAGCTGGACCTCGAAGGGCAGCTCACGCAGGAGCTCATCGCGGGTCCCCTTTGGCTCAACGTGGCTGTCCGCGCCGGGATGCAACGCCCAGGGACGCGGATTCAACGCGTGGCGCCCTTCGACGCCCTCCTGGTGCCGGCGACGGCGACCGCGAACCTGCAATGGGATCCGGGGGACTACGCGGCCATCGATGTCGCGCCGCTCGTCAACCTCTCGCACGAGTTCGCGGCGGGCTTCACGGCGGGGTACTTCTCGAAGACGCGGGATCACTATGCCTATCGCTCGGCGCAGGATTCGATCGACCTGGCGGCGCGCACCGGCTTTCCCACAGCCGCGAGCGTACTCGATGCCGGTACGGCGCAGCGCTGGTTGCGACTCGGGTTTGCCGTGACCTATCACGCCCCGGGCGTGGAGGGCGGCTTTTCGATCGAGCAGACCGTCACTGGCGCGGGGGTCGTCCCGGCGGCGACGGTATACCGGATCGTGTTTCGGACGTCGAAGAAGCTTTTCTGATGAGCTCGGCGGCGTGGCCGAGCGCCGACTTCATGTCGGGATCGCCGAGCATGCGCGCCAGCTCACGCCTCCGGTCTTCCCCCTCTACCACGCGCACGTCGCTCGTCGCAATCCCGCCATGCGCTCCCTTCGCCACCACGAGGTGATGGTGGGCGTAGGCAGCGATCTGGGGCAGGTGTGTGATGACGAGGACTTGCCGGCCCGTGCTCCGGCCCCGTGCGATCGTGGCGAGCGCGTCGCCCACCCTGCCCCCGACCTCCCCGCCGATCCCCTGGTCGACCTCGTCGAACACCAGGGTGGGCACGGCGTCGTGCTCGGCCAACACGACCTTCAGGGCGAGCATCAAGCGGGACAGCTCACCGCCGGAAGCGACTTTCGCGAGCGGGCGGGCGTCCAGGCCGACGTTCAACCGAACCTCGAAGAGGACGTCTTCGGCGCCCTTGGAACGTGCAGCGGGGAGCGGTACCAGTTGTGCCGCGAAGCGCCCACCCTGCAGGCCGAGGGCCGGTAAGAGCTGATTGACGGCTTTGGACAGGCCGCCCGCGCCACGCGTCCGTTTTGTCGTGAGCGCGGCGCAGGCTCGGGTGAAATCGCCCGCGGCGCGCTCGCGTTGCTCAGCCAGGTTGCGGAGGTCGAGATCGGCCGTGTCCAGCAGCTCCAGCTCCCGAGCCGACCGGTCGCGCGTCGCGAGGACATCGGGAAGTGTCGGGCCGTACTTCTGGGTGAGGCCGTAGAGCACATCGCGCCGCTGCTCGACCGCCGCCAGGCGGCCGGGGTCGTTCTCCATCCCGGCGGCGTAGTCCCGCGCTGCCTGCCGCAGCTCCTCGAGGTTCGCGAACGCACCGTCGAAGAGCTCCTGCCACTTGCTCGTCGAAGGGTCCAGTCGCGTCAGCCCGGCAAACAGCTTGGCCGCGCGGGCGAGGCCGGTGGTGTCGAGTGCCTCGCCCAGATCTCGCGACAGGCGACCGAGCTCATCTGCGTGCCCGAGCCGCTTCGCCTCGACCTCGAGCGCCTCCGCCTCCCCTGCCTGCGGCGCGGCGTGCTCGATCTCGTTCACCACGTGTCGAAGGTAATCCGCCTTGCGGCGAACTTCCTCGCGTTTCGCTGTAAGCTGCGCCTCGCGACGTTCCAGCTCCTGGAGACGATCGTACGCATCCCGCACGGTGGTCCGCTCCACGCCTGCGTCCGCGTAGGCGTCAAGGATGTCGCGCTGCGCGTCGGATTTGAGGAGGGACTGCGTCTCGTGCTGGCCGTGCAGGTCCGCCAGGACGCCGCCGAGCTGTGCGAGTACGGCCACCGTCGTCGGGCTCCCGTTTACCCAGGCGCGCGAGCGCCCTTCCGCCGTGATCTCGCGCTTGAGAATCAGGCGCCCGTCTTCCAGCTCCACCCCCAGGTCGGTGAAGGCGGGTGGAGGACGGTGGAAGATGGTGGAGGTGAAGTCGAAGGCTCCCTCGATTACGGTCTTCGCGGCGCCGGGACGGACGACGTCCGCCGAGGCGCGCTCGCCCAGCAGCAACGAGAGGGCGTCCACCAACATCGACTTGCCGGCGCCCGTCTCACCGGTGAGGACGTTGAGGCCGGATGTGACGGGGAGCGCGACGTCGGCGATGACGGCCAGGTCGCGAACGCGCAGCTCCGTGAGCACTAGCGTCGCTCGCGGTCGGAGAGGTCGCCCCAGTTCAGCTTCTTCCGCATGCGCGCGAAGAAGCCTTCGGGGCCGAGGCGCACCAGCAGGACGGGCCGGGCGGCGCGTTTCACCACCAGGCGCTCGCCGGCTCGCATAGTAGTCCCGACCTGGCCGTCGAACGAGACAAGGACGTCCTCGGTCCAGGGAGGGATCGGCTCGACCGTCACGGCCGCGTCCGATGGGAGCACCAACGGTCGCACGGCGAGCGTGTGGGGGCAGATCGCCGCGACCACGATCGCGTCCACGCTCGGGACGACGATCGGACCGCCGGCGGACAAGGCGTAGGCGGTCGATCCGGTGGGTGTCGCGATCACGATGCCGTCGGCCGAGTACTGGCCCACTTCGTCGCCATCCACGGAGACCCGCAGCCGGATCACGCGAGCCACGCCGCCCTTGTGCACGACCGCGTCGTTCAGTACGACCGGTTCGGCGCGGCTCTTTCCCTCCTTATTCTCGATGAAGGGCGCGAGGGCCAGTCGCGCCTCCGTGGCATACGCGCGCCGCACCAGAGCATCGAGCGCCCAGTCGAGGGTCTGCGACGTCGCGGTGGTGAGGAAGCCTACCCGGCCGAGGTTGACACCCAGAATCGGGGTGGGGGCCGGAGCCGTGTCGAGCGTGCGCGCTCCCCGCAGTAACGTGCCGTCGCCGCCGAGGGTGATGAGGCAATCGAGCTGGCGAGCGGGCGCCCGGTCCAATGCAGGCGGGGCGGGCGGAGGCCAGAGGGGACCGATCTGTTCCTCGGTGAATAGGGAGACGCCCAGACGGGGCGCCACCTGGGCCAGATGCGCGAGGATGGTGTTGAGATCGCGGTAGGTCGGGTTGCCGACGACCCCAACGTTCATGAGTGGGTGAGCGATTCCTCCGCAGCCAACGCGCGAACCCGCGCCGCGATCCCAGGACCGGTGAGGCCGACCTCGGCGAGCTGCTGCGCCCGTGGTGCGTGCTCGTACGTTCCGTCCGGGACGCCGAGCGGCACGACACGACACTCGGGCGCAACGCTCTCCACGAGGCCCGCGAGACAGGCCCCGAACCCGTTGGTCACCGTGCCGTCCTCGACCGTAACCAGCAAGCGGTGCGTATGCAGCAACACATCGAGGGTCTCCCGATCCACCGGCTTCAGGAAGCGACAATTCACGACGCTGACGTCGAATCCAGCTCCACCGAGCTCCTCCGCCGCGGCGAGCGCTGGCTGGCACATCGTCCCGACCGCGAGCAACGCACACTCACGTCCCTTGCGCAGCACCTCCCAGGTGCCATACCGGATCGGAGCCACCTCGGCCGCGCGCGGGGGCTCCCCCGGGGCCTTGTCGCGCGGGTAGCGGAGTGAGAAGGGCCCGCTCGTGTGCTCGAGCGCGCAGCGGAGGAGGCCGATCAATTCGGCGCCGTCCTTGGGCGCGGTCACGGTCATGTGGGGGACGGCCAGCAGGTACGCGATGTCGTACAACCCCATGTGCGTCTGGCCGTCCTCGCCCACCATGCCGGCGCGGTCGAGGCAGAAGATCACGGGGAGCTGCTGAATGGCGACATCGTGGATGATGCTGTCATACGCGCGCTGCAGAAACGTGGAGTAGATCGCCACGACGGGTCGCACACCCTGAGTGGCGAGCCCCGCCGCAAACGTGGTCGCGTGCGCCTCCGCGATCCCGACGTCGAAGAAGCGCTCCGGCCATTTCTTTTGAAAGATGCTCGTCCCGGTGCCCGACGGCATCGCCGCCGTGATGGCCACGAGCTTGGGATACTCACCCGCCAGCTCGGTGAGCGCCTCCCCGAACACCTTGGTCCACTGCGGGGGCCCCGCCTTCACCGGCAGGAGCTCACCCGTCACCGGATCATAGGGGGCGCGCGCGTGATACTTCTCCGTGTCCGGCTCGGGGAGCGGGAACCCCTTTCCCTTCTCGGTGATCAGGTGCACGACGCGTGGGCCCTTGAGTGTCTTCACGAGCTCGAAGGTCTGTACCAGCTGCGCGACGTTGTGCCCGTCGATCGGGCCGAAGTAGCGGAAACCGAGCTCCTCGAACAGCATCCCGGGCGACCAGAGGTTCTTGATGCTTTCCTCGAGGGTTTTGGCAAAGTCCACCAGCTTCTGACCGCCGGCGATGTGCGAAACGGACTCGATCAGCCCCTTCACCCGCTCGCGGATCCGCACGGTGATGGGGCTGGCGATGATCGAGCCCAGGTAGCGATTGATGGCCCCGACGTTCGGCGCGATGGACATCCCGTTGTCGTTCAGCACCATGATGATGTCGCGGCCGGAATGGCCGGCGTTGTTCATCGCCTCGTACGGAAGCCCGCACGTGAGGGCCCCGTCCCCCACGACGGCCACCACCTTGTACTGCTCGCCCAGGAGGTCGCGCGCCATGGCGATGCCGAAGGCCGCCGAGAGTCCGGTGCCGGCGTGCCCCGCTCCGAATTGGTCGTGCGGGCTCTCGCTGCGCCGGAGGAATCCGGAGAGCCCGCCAGGCTGGCGCAGTGTGGGCAACCGGTCGTTGCGGCCGGTGAGGATCTTCCACGGATAGCCCTGGTGCCCGACGTCCCAGACGATCTTGTCGCGAGGCGAGTCGAAGCAATAGGCGAGCGCAACGGTGAGCTCGACCACGCCGAGCCCGGCGCCAATGTGGCCTCCGGTCCGCGAGACGACATCGATCAGGCGCTTGCGCACCTCGTCCGCGAGAGGCTGGAGCTGGTCCCTCGAAAGTCGCTTAACGTCCGCAGGGCCGGCGATCGACTCAAGAAGAGTCACGGCTCCCCTTTCGACCGATTGCGGATTTCGGATTGCGGATTGCGGGTTGGATTCATTGTCTTCGAATCCGCAATCGACAATCCGCAATCGCCAATTGCCTCAATTGGGCCTCGTGACGACATAGTCCGCCAGGTCGGTGAGCGTAGGAGAAGCTAACCCCGCTTGCCGCAACCGGTCTACCGCCCGTGCCGCCAGTCGCTCGGCCTCCGCCCGGGCCGCACCCACGCCCAGGAGGGTGACGAAGGTCGATTTGGCGACTGCGGCGTCCTTGCCGGCCGTTTTCCCGAGCTGATCGGAGGTGGCGGTGGCGTCGAGCACGTCGTCATAGATCTGGAAGGCCAGGCCGACGTCCGCACCATAGCCGCGGAGCGCCTCGCAGGGCGCCGCGGGCGCCCCTGTGGCGAGGCCACCGATGACGCACGCCGCGGCAATCAAGGCGCCCGTCTTACGACGATGCACGTCCTCGAGCTCATGCGGCGGCAGGCGTCCCCCCCGCCCCTCCGCCTCGAGATCCAAGGCCTGCCCGCCGATCATGCCTCCGGCCCCCGCGGCCCGGAACAATTCGAGCGCCACCGCGCGGCGCCGCTCGGGCTCGAGATCCAGCGCCGTCATCCCCGCGGCGAGGACCCGAGCACCAAGCGCCACCATGTGATAGCCCGCCACGGTGGCCGTCCCGACGTCGAACGCACGATGCGTGGTAGGTCGCCCGCGACGGAGATCGTCGTTGTCCATACAAGGCAGGTCGTCGTGAACCAGCGAGTACGCGTGGACCACTTCGATCGCGGCGGCGAGCTCGGCCATGCCCGGAGCGCCGCCGGCACCCCCGACTGCCTCCGCCGCGGCAAAGACGAGCGTTGGTCGCAGCCGCTTTCCGGTCGAGAGGAGGCTGTACCGCATGGCCGCCGGGAGGGGTGCCGCCCACCAGTCCTCGGCGCGCGCGCCCCACGCTTCGAGGGCGACATCGACCCGGGCGCGGGCGTCCGCGAGGTAGACCTCGAGGGCGCGGTTAGGCGTCGAAGTCCTCGACCTTGAACTGGCCCGCCCGATCGGCCAGCACCTGCTTGACCTGCGCCTCGGCGGCGGTCAGCCGCTCCCGTGCCTCACGCAGGCGCTCTACCCCTTCCTCGAACAGCTTGAGCGCCTCGTCCAGATCGACGTTCAGGTCCTGGCTCTCGAGCCGGCGCACGATCTCCTCGAGCCGGTCGAGCTGTTGCGCGAAGCTCAACGGCTCACGAGCGGCCATTACGACTCTCCCGCGCGTGCCGCCACTTCACCATCGGTGACCCGCAAACGGAATGCGAGGCCCGCCGTGAACTGCGCCACGCGCTTGAGCACGTGTCCCTGCGGATCGCGCGCCACTGCGTACCCGCGGTCGAGGATCTTGAGGGGCGAAAGGGCGTCGAGTCGGCCGGCGAGACCAGCGAGCTCGTGCCTGTGCCGCTCCAGCCGGCGCTCGAGCGCGCCCGTGAGCCGGTCGAAGCCTCGTTCCAGGCGTTCGGCCATGCGCCCCGACCGGCCGCCGAGCGCCCGTGCCAGCCGCGTCCCGAGGTGGTCTAGCTCCACCAGGACGTCGTCGCGATCCGGCGTGGCGGACTCTGCGGCGGCCGACGGCGTCGGAGCCCGCAGGTCGGCGACCAGGTCGCACAGCGTGACGTCGGTCTCGTGGCCGACCGCGGAAACCACGGGCACCGGCAACGCGGCCACCGCGCGGGCGACGCGCTCATGGTTGAACGTCCAGAGGTCCTCCCGTGAGCCGCCGCCGCGTCCGATGATGACCAGATCGAGCCCCTGAATCCGGCAGACCAGGCCGAGGGCAGCGCAGATCTCGTCCTCGGCACCGTCACCCTGCACCCGGGTCGGCACGACAAGCAGCTCGGCCACCGGCCAGCGACGCCCCGCCACGGCGATGATGTCGCGCAGCGCCGCTCCGTCGGGACTCGTAACCACCGCGATGCGGAGGGGGTACGGCGGCAGGGGCCGCTTGCGGGCCGGGTCGAGGAGGCCCTCCTTCGCGAGGGCCGCCTTGGCCTTCTCGAAGGCCAGCTGCCACAATCCGCCGGCCTCGGTCGAAAGAAGATCGACCACAGTGAGCCGGAACTCGCCCTTCTCCTCCCACACAGTTGGCCGGGCGAACACGAACACCTGAAGCCCGTCCGCTGGTGCTGTGGGAAGCCGGCGGTTCTCCTTCTGGAACATCACGCAGCGGATCTGCGCGCCGCGGTCACGCAGGGTGAAATACCAGTGACCGCTCTGCCACGCCTTGAAGCCGGAGATCTCCCCGCGCACCCACAGCGGCGCTAGCCCGGCCTCCACGACGGCGCGGGCGCGCCGGGTCACCTCCGTGACCGTCCATGCGCCCTCGGGCGCAACGGCGGCGAACAGGTCTAAGCTTGAGCCCATTGGCGTGCCGCCTGAACGGTATTGTAGAGCAGCATGGTGATCGTCATCGGGCCCACGCCGCCGGGCACGGGCGTGATGGCGCCGGCCACGAGCCTCGCCTCGGCGAATTTCACGTCGCCTACGAGCCGGTAACCCTGCTTCGTGGTGGGATCGTCGACCCGGTTCGTGCCCACATCGACCACGACCGCTCCCGGCTTGATCATCTCCCCGGTGACGAACTCGGGCTTGCCCATCGCGACGATAAGGATGTCGGCCAGCCGTGTGAACGCCTTGATCTCGCGGGTGCGCGAGTGGCAGACCGTGACCGTCGCGTTGCCCCCGGGGCCGTCCTGCAACAGCAGCGCCGCCATGGGCCGCCCGACGATGTTGGAGCGGCCCACGATCACCGCGTGCCGACCCGTAGTGTCCACGCCGCTCCGCAGCAGCAGCTGCTGGACGCCGTACGGGGTCGCGGGGCGGAAACCGGTGGGATCTCCGATCGAGACCTTGCCCACATTCTCCGGATGGAAGCCGTCCACATCCTTCGCC
>Ga0209378_1000602_pt1 | contig 26473 bp, 33 predicted proteins | sample GraSoiAngelo_156_FD_186170 | JGI IMG/M metagenome (GOLD analysis project Ga0209378, IMG submission 186170) | Grasslands soil microbial communities from the Angelo Coastal Reserve, California, USA - 14_1009_13_40cm (SPAdes) (version 2) | ecosystem: Environmental > Terrestrial > Soil > Grasslands ...
GGGACTGGACCCCACACTCTTCTATGGCTTGATTGGACTACTCGCCATCATCATCATCATCATCGTCGTGGCTTTGGCGGCCTTCACGGTAAGAATGAGAAGGAAATCCAAAAAATCAGTTTAGGGACTTACGATCTGAGTTCACCGGCTTGGACTAACGCAGAGTCGGTATCCTCTTTGAGGATCTTGCCTTCTTTCTGCGTTTGCGGGGTTGCTTGGTTTCCTTCGTTTGCCGGGTTTGCTGGGGTATTGGCTGGCGGAGGTCATTCAGCCACATGTCCCAGAGTTTGCTCATGCCCAGAGCATGTCTGACAAGATGGATGAAGGAAAGAGACCGGACCGAAATGCCAAACCGAAACTAATCCGACTCTACGAATATTTCTTCTCGATCTCAGTGAAGAAGGCTTTGGAGAGCCGGACGAAGTCCGCTTCGGTCAGCTTGACCTCGTCTCCCACCTTGGGCTTCAGCACAGACCCCTCTGGCATGAGCGCTACCCAGAACCGGCAGAGTTCGGCCAACCAGGAAGCTTGTCGACCTGGAGCTTCCCCTTGTTGAGCAGGATCGAGTTGCACAGGACGCGAACCTGGTTCAACGGATTGCCGTCCTTGCCCTCGATGCCAGTGAGCCTGTGCACGAACATGTAGTCCAAGAGCAATACCAGGTCGTTGAGGAAGCGAGCCTCGAACTCCTTGGACGGCGCCTTCGCCACCTGCTTTCGGTCCGCGCGCAAGTTGGCGTCGACCCTCGCCTGGCAGGCGTCGATATGTTCTTGGCTGTAGGTCTTCATTCCAAGCATTAGTTAATCACTCCTTTGGTAGGGCCGGATATTTTCCTTGGACTTCCGAGAAACGTTTCTTCATGTCAGGCATCGGCCGCCCATCCAGCAGAGCTGTAAGGCGGTCCAGTAAGACATGCGTGGCCGGCGCGACACCGATTGCGGTCGCACGGGTCACGTTCCGGTGCGTGAGCGTCAGTACCGTCTCCGTTCCGTCTTTGATGAGTTCCCAGCGCACAACTGCATCCTCGCCGGCAGGCATTCCCGGGCGCGGACTGATCTTCCATTCGTATTCCAAGACGAAAGGTGGGTCCCAACGGAGAATGCGTCCCTTGACGTGGAAGTCGCCTGGACCGCCACTGAACTCGATAGATCCTCCTGCTCGTCTATCCACGGACGCGCGCATCATGTACCACTTTGAGAGCTGCTTGGGGTCGGTGATAGCTTCCCAGATGGCTTCGGGTGGATGCGGGAGGCGGCGTTGGAAGGTGAGTGTGGCGTGTGCGCCGGCGAATGAGACCTTGCCGACATGGGATAATTCCTGGCTTGCCATTGGTCTCACACTCCCCTCCGATTCTTTCCCGGTCTTCGGGTCCGATCGAGGTGTTTAGCGAGCGCGTCTAGTTGCTGAGGCCAGAACTGTCGGTACGTGTCCAGCCACTGGTCCAACTCGCGCAGGTGATCAGGACGCAGCGCATAGATTCGTTGCTGTGCGTGTACGCGTACCTCGACGAGGCCTGTCTCTCGCAGGACCTTGAGGTGGCGAGAAACGGCAGGCTGGGTTAGTCGCGGAAACGCCCTCACCAAGTCACCTGCCGGCCGTTCGCCCCTGGCCAACATGTCCAACATTCCGCGTCGGTACGGGTCAGCGATGACTGAGAACACGTCCATGAGTCTAATCTCTCTTCCAGTTTTACACGATTAGCGGGAAAAGAATGGTATTGATCCAATAGGTGAGTTTCCTCGTCTTCATGCTTCTGCCTTTTATGCTGTCTTCTGAGCCGGCTGGAGCATGGACAGGTGGTTACCGTCTGGGTCGGTGAAATACGCGGTGATGCCGTAGGGGGCATCCACCGGCTCAGGGTCCTTGAACTTTACACCACGCGCCTTGAGCGTCTCGAAGTCTTTGCGGCAATCGTTCGTTAGGAATATCCAGTGGTTGCCGCCGCTATCAGCCACACGCGGTGGTCGCGGATCGACCACGTAGTCACCTTTGACCAGTACGAGTTCGACTTCCTGTCCTTTGGGTGCGACGGTGAGCCACCGCGGGCGGCCGGGTTGTTGGTAGTCCTGGCGCTTTTCGAAGCCTATGACTTCCGTATAGAACTCTAGGGCTTTGTCTTGATCGCGCACGACGATGGGCACGTGAGTCGCTTTCCCGATCATCTTTCCAACCTCCTTTCTTTCAGCTGGTCCCTATGGTTGTGGGGCCGCTGGCCGCGGTCAACACTTTGCCGAGGGTGTTGGGTTGGATCAGCGCGAACTGGTTGCCGTCGGGGTCTTTGAAGTACACTGAGGTTCCCCACGATTGCTTCTGAGGCTTGGTATATGTGCCCACGTTGAAGTTCACGCCTCGCGTCTTCAGCCGCTCGTAGTCTCCCTCACAGTCGTCCGTGGTGAACGCATAGTGGGTGCCGCCTGTTCCAGCTTCGGGTGGTAGATGGGAATCGATCTTGAATTCGCCCTGAACGAGGATGAATTCGAGGTCTTGCCCCTTGGGCGCAACTGTGAGCCAGCGGGGCTTCCCTGGCTGCTGGTAGTCTGCTCGCTTCTCAAACCCGAGGATGTCGGTATAGAACTTGAGTGCCTCGTCTTGGTTGCTCACGACGAGGGGCGCATGGGTCAACTTCTGAATCATACTATATCATATGTTCGAATTGTTATATAACGTTTGCTGCATATAGCATACTCGGCAAAGGACTCAATCTGCACCAAGAATCTTTCGGACAACTTGCAAACGATGGCGTAGCAATTCTCGCCGAACGTATCAGACCCATCTCAGATCATGGTTACGTAAGGCTAAATCCACTCTTTCTCGGAGGTCCACTTGTCTTGAAGCATACGACGCCACCGAACCCTGTTTCCAAGTCAATCGAGAGGGATAGGTGCAGGTGTGGATGCGGATGCAAACGCAAAGTCGTGCTAGTCAAGGGAATGTACGGCGAGCGCTTCCAGCTCGCTTTCTGTCGACAGTGCTCTGAGACCCATCAGAAGAGTGGCAGGTACCGAGCAGTGCCCCTCCAGGACCACAAACGGCCTGCTAAGCTAAGTCGCTAAGAATTCAGGGGTCCTTTTTTGTCCGGTCGCCAATCAGGTGACTTACCCTTGGAACTTTCTCTTCTCCATCACCTCGTCAATCCGCAGGCTAAAGGGTATCATTCTGCGACATATCAAGATCCGATAATGTCGAATTTCGAAAGTATTGCCGGATGTAACATTCCATATATTCCAACATCGGGCGAAACCAGGTGAAAACAAAAGTGATGAATCTGCGAAAGCTAACAGTTCTCGCAATCACAGCGTTACTGGTCACCGGAATCAGCGGGCTATCAACCGTCGCGGGAGTGCCGAAGGGCGAGACAACCAGTATACCTCTAGTCAACCCCGTCACGGCCCTCATCAACACTGTCGGCGACGATTTGTTCTCAACTATAGACTTGACCACACTCGTCGACCCAGCGACTACTGCAGCCCCGACACAGCACTACGGGCCATATGCAAGCGGCTCAACCAACTCCGGCACCTGCGGAAACGACTGGGCCGACGACCTGTTTAATCAGCATTTCACTGTGTTCACTCACCCGAGCGGTATCACTATCGTCGAGCAGTTCAAGGACGGTAGCTTCTCAACACTAGCGATCGATTCTCCCCCTGTCAACTTTAGTCCTGGCGCGTGTGAATCTGGTCCTGCTTCAGGAGTTGTGAATCCCGGGATAACCGGTACCTTGAACGGATACTTCATCATCCCACTTCCACCCACTGAAATGCAGACGTCGAATGATACCTCGTGCGTAGCAGACTCACCTAGCACGCCTTGCACGACTACCGGCTTCATTGACAGCCACTTCACACCTTGCTACCTCGGAGGGGAGGGAACGTGTCCGGTGACCACGTTCTTCTTCCACTATGCCGCAGGCGACCAGGGCCTAATCATCAACGAATGGAAGAACGCCTCAACGGATCGCGGCGGGAACCACGGCGACATCCGCAGCGCGAACACTGTTTGACAATAGCTTAGGCATCTCTAACATCCCCATTTTTTCATCTGAAAGATTCTCTCCCTCTTTTCGAGCTAGAGATTAGCTTAGCATGGCCATTTTCATTTTCACGCCGCGCTTCCCAAGCCGGTCTAACACATACCGGAAGAGCCTCGGATCTTGAGCGATCCTCTCCGGCGTAATTATTCCGGTCTCTTTGATCTCCCCACGCCCCATAAGAAGAGCGACAGAAGTGCACGGATAGGCAGTCGTCCGGGCCATCGCCGAGACCCCTGATTTTCGATCAAAGTGATCCAAGAGCTGGTATCGGAGATGAATACTCTTTCCACCTGACATGCCCTTCACGTCAACCCTCAAAGCCAGAAAATCCTCAGGAGAACCTTTTGACATTGCCCCGCGAAGCAGCTCGATCGACAGATGCCGCGGCTCCACCACAACACCACCAACCCTGACCAGTTTACGTTCAAAGAAGCCTAGGACACGAAGCGTGCTCATCATATCAGCATGCCCCGGATACCTCAGCGTAAACTCGTGCATCTCTCTAGTTTCCGGATAACTTCTCGGAAGAGAACCTAGACCGTCAGTCAGAAAATATTCCAATTTCCCAACTCCAGGAAAGCTTGTGAAACCGCGTCCGGATAGCGCCTCAACCTTCTTCCGCATACCCGCCTCGATAACCTGCACCGGTCGCGAGTACTCGTTCACCACATCTTCAAGGGAAAACACAATCCGATAATTCAAGGGAGGTTCAGGCTTCTCCGGAAGACCACCCACAAAGATCTCCACCGAATTCATCTGGTCTAGCTTCCTGGACGCATCACCAACACACATGTTCGTAAAACCGGGAGCCACACCACACTGAGGCACAACCCGACAACCAACCCCTTTCGCCTTACTCTGAAGCACGAAGGCGTCTCGCGGAGTATAGGAAATATCCACAGTATCTCTACTCGCCTTGACAGTTTCAGTCATCAATTCAAATCCAAGCCGGCCTGGTAGAGCACCGCATACAAGGTCGACTTTTCCTAGAAGAGCATGGAAACGCGGTTTTTGCGATGTGCTCAGCTTAACAGTCTGGATCCTCCTCGTGACCCGTTTTCTCAGGAGTTTCAAGTTCTGAGAACTGACATCCATCGCAATGATACCGTCAACCTCGTCGGATGCCGCTAGATCCCGAGCGATCTCTGAGCCTACTTTGCCGCATCCCACAACAAGGATTTTCATATCCAACGTGTCTGAGGCTGGTGCTGAAGCTTCTTAAGCCGGACGACAAGGGGTCCGGAGTTCTCTTTCTACTCAAACGTTGCTAGAAAGACTCTAGGCGATATAGGAAAACTCTGGACAAGATATAGTGGGATTAGAAGTGGAAGTTGTAGGTTGATGGGTTGCCGCTATCCATGAACTGTATGGTATAGGTATCGTCTGTCTTGAACGTTAAGTTGCCCGTGGCGGAAAACTGGTTTACGTTGGAGTGTTCGAGACGGTGCAGGTCTGTCCAGACGGACAATTGTTCGTGGAAGAGGCACTCGTAGTAGTATCGGTCACTACCATAGAGTTGCCGTTAAGCGAGCTAGACCGACCCTACTGCTTCGATGGTAAACGAGAGGTTAGTTGAGCTCGTTGCGTTGACCTGATCTAATTTGACGTAAGGCGAAGACGGGTTGCTATTGCCAGTAATGATTCCCTGCAGACACCCTGTTCCACAAGTACCGCCCCCACCGCTTCCACAATTGCTGGTGCAACTATTGTTCCCACCGTTGTTGTTATTGTTACTATTGTTGCCACTGCTGCCTGAGAGTTGGGGCAAGATGATATACGCGAAGGTAACGTAGGTCCCGACAGCAGCTCCTGCGAAAGCTCCTAAAGAGACCAGAAGGACGAGAACTGCACCAATACCTTTTCTCGCGCCTTTTCCAACAATCGGCGTGAGAGGCGGATTGGGCGACGAATTACCTTGCTGAGACATTAGCGCAGAGAAACGCGGCCCAAGAACATAAGTTACCTGTAACCCAGGGTCGAGTCTACGTGTGACTTTACAGGTTCGCATTCCACGACAGATGAATCTTGAGAGACTATGAGCCACTCAACGTGAGACGAAGCCCTAGATTAGGAAAATATTGCTTTGACCGCGTCTGCGGCGACGCGCGGGAGGAGGGTTGCGATCTTTCTCTTCTTCAGCATTCGAGTGATTATTTTGCCTTGAAAGTCCATATCCCCTTCCGCCTCGATTTCTGAAACATTGTCCCGCAAAACTGAGAATAATCGATCGAGAGTCTCATCGGATAGACCTGCAAATAGTTTCCTTGCTAGACCCATCTTTCGCAGGTCTGACCCGAATTTCTCTCTCCACTGTGCGTCATAGTTTCTCAGAAACTGTTCGGCCTGTATTCCAACGTTGGTTGCAGCCGATGCCGCAGCTATTCCAGAAAGCTTTCCACAATAGCCTCCGATAACGATCCCTCCGCCAGTCGTCTGTTTCACCTGTCCAGCCGCATCTCCTACCACGATGAAGCCAGGGGACCAGCATCGTGATATCGGCCCAGCGACAAGAACTGATCCTGATTTTGTCGCATCGATATTAGCCTTCGGCCACTGCTCCTTGACAAGGTCGTCTAGGAATTTCTTGACATTACCCTTTTTCGAGGCGAGACCTACTCTTGCGCTGTTCTTGCCAGTGGGAATGCTCCACGCGAAGAATCCCGGGGCTCTCTTGGACCCGAAGAAGAGCTCAACTAGATCACTCTGCTCCTTCATATCGACCAGTTCATACTGCAGACCCGGCAGGATCTCTCCCCAATCAGGTGCTCGAAGACCAGCCTGCTCCGATAACCTACTTCCCACACCACTCGCATCGATGACGACTTTACTCGCAACCTTCGACCCATCTGCGAGTGAGAGAGAATCTCCATCAGCTGTCCGTTCGAACTTTGAGGCCCGAGTCTTCGCCCGAAGCTCCACACCAGCCGCAACAGCCTGCTTCGCAAGAAACTGGTCCAATTTCATCCTGTTCAGGATAAGCGCAACAGGATCTTTCTTCCGAATTTCTATCGATTCACCACGAGGTGGAAAGAACCTGGCGCCATGGATCAGCTTCTGGCTAAAACTGGAATGAGCATCCAACCCCAGAAGTTCGAGTCCTGAGAGACTCACAACCCCAGAACAGTGGCTTGGCAAGCCGACCTGTGGGTGTTCTTCTAGAAGTAGAACGCGCGCATTCATCTTCGCGGCCCCTAGTGCGGCTTCACAGCCTGCAACTCCCGCTCCAACCGTAACCACATCATAGCGATCGGAGGTGCTTCCCAATAGGAAGATCAGTCTTCGAACTCTATTCTAAGCGTCAGACTCTTCAGTTCACGCGCGAGCTTCTTGACGACCTCAAAATCCACAGGGTTCCGCCACGGCCTCCGCCCGTTCAAGATAACCTTGGTCTCCCGGCTCCCATCCGGGAGCCAGATAGTGTTGATTGTTAGGATCGAGAATGGTATGAAGAGGCCCTCGAGAAAGTCTCTATCATCTCCTCCTTGGCTGAGGACCTTCACCCGTCTACCGACGCGGTCACCGAGATTCTTGGCCAGCTTGGCACCGCTCGCCAGAAACGTGTCCATCCCCCTCCGGTCAACCATAAGCGCCATAATATCACCCGCCTCGACAGCCTTATGGAAAGTAACGTTCTGGAGAGTCGGATTCTCCTTCTCGAGCTCAGTGATACTGCGAATAACCCTGATGTCTAGGTCAGTGATCTGACCCTTCTTCAGCTTCTCCTCGCACCTGGAGCAAAAGATTCCGCTCTTGACACAGAAACTGTCCAGGATCGTCTTTACCATTGAAACCTCGACCCGTCCTGATAGACTGATAGGGTCTCTACTGCTTGAGTTTCTCGACCCTTGGGAATCTCGCGCCCGAACAAGCGTTGACCTATCCCAGTCGTCCTAAACCGACTTCTGAGCTAAAGAATCCCCTGCTTCATAAATGCATTACCCTCAGCGGTTCTATCGAGTCTGTTGACGCTGGAGAGTGAAGTCTGCTCGGAACCGTCCGGCAACTTAACAATGCCCTCCTTCCCTTTTGGGGGTGCCATGGACGAGATACTCAAATTCCAATTGGCAAGTCAATGGGATAAGTGGCTAGCCTAGAACTTTTCCAAGTCAAAGGGGATACGGATTCGCTTTTTCAAGAAGGCTTCTGCAGTTTCTTCGGTAAACACTTCCGAAGCGCTGGATGTGGCGTTGTGCTACGGGTGGATCACAGGCCAAGCACGGCCTTACCATGAAAGGTCATGGCTAGGCAGATTCGTGCCTCGAAGACCAAAGAGCATCTGGTCAAAGATCAACGCCAAACGCGCCGAGACGCTGATAAGCCAAGGAAGAATGAAGCCAGCCGGCCGTAAGCAAGTACATGAGGCGAAGAGAGACGGCGGGTGGAACCGAGCCTACAGCCCGCCTAGTAGTGCGAAACTGCCCGAGGATCTTATCAAGGCACTCAAAAAGAGCAAGGATGCGGAGGCCTTCTTCAGGACGCTGAACCGCGCCAACATCTATTCCGTTGTGTTCAGGCTTGAGAATGCAAAGAACCGAGAATCGAGGAGGATGAAGATCAATAGTATGATCAAGATGTTCGAGAACGGGGAGAAGTTCCACTGATAAATCTGGTACGATTTGTGACTCCCGTAACAGCCAAATACTAATGGGAGTTGCTCACCGAGCAATCTTCGGACCAGATCAAGTTGAAGCTGTTTGAGTATGAGGCGAAGTCTATCGCACAAAATCTAGGCATCAACACTCCCCGAGGTGCGGTGGCTTCTACATCGGAGGAAGCTAGGGATATTCACAAGCGTATCGGTGGAGAGGCTGTAATCAAGGCCCAGGTTCTAGTGGCGGGACGCGGAAAGGCCGGTGGAATAAAGTTCGCCAGCAAACCCGACGAGACACGGGACCGCGCAACCGAGATTCTGAATATGACCATCAAAGGCGAGAGAGTCAAGAAAGTCCTCATCGAACAGAAAGCTGCGGCGAAGAAAGAGCTCTTCGCCAGCATCGTGTTAGATCGTGCGAACCGGTGCCAGACCGTTCTCGCCAGCGACCAGGGTGGAATCGACATTGAGGAGGTCGCCCGACAGACACCTGAGAAAGTTCTCAGACACCGCATTGACCCCGTCTTCGGGATGAGGGGCTACGACGCCCGACTAATCGCTTTGAAGCTCGGATATCAGGGCGCTCAGCAAGGCACCTTCACTGAATTCCTCTCCAATCTCTATCGACTGTCCGTGATCTATGATGCGGAGCTTGTCGAGAGTAACCCTGTTATCGAGATGCAAGACGGCCGGTTTGTCGCCGCAGACCTGCGAGTGATAGTTGACGACAACAGTCTTTTCCGACATCCCGAATTCCAAGAGAGATCCAAAGAGATCAGCAGTGAAGTTACAGCCTTGGAGTCCAAGGCTCGCGATAACGGTCTCGCCTTCGTTGAGCTAGACGGCGATATCGGCATCATCGGAAACGGCGCAGGGCTCGTCATGGCAACACTCGACCTGGTCAAACAGTACGGTGGAAAGCCGGCCAACTTCTGCGATGTTGGAGGAGGAGCTAACGCTGAGCACGTCGCGACAGCGCTCCAGATCATCCAGGGCGCTGACAAGGTTAAGGCCGTATTCGTCAATATCCTAGCCGGAATTACTAGATGCGACGAAGTCGCGAAAGGAATCGTTGATGTGAAGAAGGTCATGGGTCTCAAGAAACCACTCGTCATACGGATGGTTGGAACTAATCAGGAAGAGGGAAGGAAGATACTCCAGTCCGCGGGCCTGAGGGCTATGGACAAGATGGATGAGGCAGCTAGACTCGTCGTAAGTGAGGTGGTTGCATAGATGGCAGTATTGATGGGGAAACAGACCCGGGCGATTGTCCAGGGAATAACCGGCAACCAAGGATCCTTTCATACTCGCCTCATGCTGGACTATGGAACAAGAATCGTCGCAGGGGTAACCCCAGGGAAAGGAGGGACAACTGCTGTTGGTCTTCCGGTATTCGACACAGTAGCCTCAGCCCTCGAAAAAACAGACGCGAACGCCTCGATAATCTTCGTCCCCGCCCCATTCGCCAAAGAAGCAGGGATGGAAGCAATCGACGCTGGCCTTAGCCCTGTCGTGATAATTACAGAAATGATCCCGGCAAGAGACACCATGATACTCATAGAGTACGCAAAGAACCGCGGAGCAACAATCATCGGCCCCAACACTCCCGGAATAATCACCGCAGGAGAATCCAAGCTGGGCATCATGCCCGGCGACGTTTTCAAGCCGGGGAAGGTCGGCCTCGCTTCTAGAAGCGGGACCCTAACCTACGAAATCGCGGCATCACTGACCCACGATGGAATCGGACAATCCACCTGTCTCGGAATAGGCGGCGACCCATTCACGGGACTCAACTTCGTCGACGTTCTCAAACTCTTCCGAGATGATCCCGGAACCGATACAGTCGTTCTGATCGGAGAGATCGGAGGTTCTGCTGAAGAGGACGCTGCAAATTACATTGGCGACACGAAATATCCTAAGCGAGTCGCAGCGTACATTGCTGGCCGAGCGGCGCCCCCGGGCAAGCGAATGGGCCATGCTGGCGCGATCATAACCGGGACAGAGGGAACAGCCGATGCCAAGATGAAGAGCTTGAGGGAAGCTGGTGTCCTGGTCGCTGAAGTTCCGTCCGAGCTTCCTAGACTACTACTCCAACAGGTTTCCCCGTTGCAGTAGATCGTTGCCTAGCTGTTTACTTAGCTCCGAGTTCTCTTTTCTTCCAGCGAAGGTTATCTCCACGGCAGCGGCGGCATCTGTAGGCGTTAGGCGAGTTCCGTGACCCGCACGTCCTGCATATTTTGAAGAAGAGCCTATGACGTTGGGCAAGCTGTTTCTTCATCACGTCAGTGATCGGCATGGGAGATACATCACGAGTGTTCTGCCTACAATATATTATTGCCGTTGAACTGTGTCCCGAAATAGACCCTCAAGCAAAAGGTTGACCATGGCCGAGAGCCTTGGAGAGTTGCTGACAGAGCTCCTCAAGATCGCTGACAGTCAGCTGAAAGACTCTCTTTTCAGGCAGAGTCATAGCTCCCAGACTTGTTCTGGCTTTTTCGCGGCCGATTTTCTTGGATAGATAATGGAGGAAAGAGCTTCTCACAACCCGTCTACGCTGATTGAATAGCCCACGGACCAGCTCTTCAAACAGATCCTCGTTTACGGTTGTGTTGACATCGTTCGGGGATATTCGTAGGAGAATCGAGTCCACCTTGGGGCGGGGTCGAAAAGCGGTCGCAGGGATGTTCATCATTGGCCTAATCCTCAGATAGCGTTGCGCAGTAATGGACAATCTTCCATATTCTGCAGTTCCCGGCTCGGCTAGAAGTCTTTCTCCAAACTCTTTCTGGAGCACCAGAGATGCAAGCTCGAACTTTCTCTTTGCTAGAAAGAGGATTAGCTTTGACGATAGGACGTATGGTGGAGTTCCCACTACCTTGTTGAACTGGGGAAGAGGGATCTTGAGCACGTCTCCCTCGATGACAGAGATAGTTGGACTCTTCTCGAATTCCTTCCGTAGATGCGACGCTAACCTCCGGTCTTTCTCAACGGCTAATACGCGACCCGCTTGTTCCCCTAAAAGGTGGGTTAGGGTCCCGTATCCGGCTCCAGGCTCTAGAACGGTGTCCGTCCTAGTCAGCTCCCCGGTCGATACTACTCTTGAGGCGATGTGTTTGTTGGCCAGGAAATTCTGGCCCAGTCTCTTCACCGGTCGATAGAGGACGGGCGATGCCACAAGCTCATACACTCCTTGTGAAAAGCCGGTACTTCGACTCAGTGCTCAGCTCTTCCATGACTCTTTTCGAGACTATCTTTGGAATGTCACTGAGCCCGGTTCGTTCCTGGACATCCTTGTAGCTGGTGAACGGTTTCTTCTCTCTCACGTTGACGATCTGCCACATCGACTTCTTGCCAATACCCGGCAACAACTCGAGCGAATGCATTCGAGGAGTGACAGGCTGCGAGTTGTTGAAGAATTCTACGAATCTTTTCTCTTGACTTTTGACCAATTCCGCGATCAAGGGCACGATCTCGGCCTTTGCATTCGCCGTGAGCTGGTCGTAGCTGATCCTGGTAAGAATTCTGTCAACCTTCTCCCTACGCTCGCGCCCGATGTAGATTCGCTCGTGAACCAGCACAGTAGCGCCAATCTTGAGCTCTGCCTCTAGCAGTGTGAAAAACTGTTCGCCCATAATCTGGACAGTCGGAACCGCCAAGTGTCTCGACTTCTCCGACGACCTGCCATAAGGGAGGAAGTCCAGGACGTATGCGTGTTCCTCGTAAACATGTCTTCTCTGTAGGTACTCGTCTTCGTGAATCGCCAAGAATAGGCCTCCTTTCTCCCTAGAGGTTCTCTTGCAATTGGGCAGTTAATCTTCGTCGGTTGCTAGGGTGTCGGAGAACCAATGGTGGTCATTTAGGACCACACGTTTTCTGCTTAATTGGGTATCGGTCAGAAGCTTCTATCGGCTAGACATACCGTTTCATAATTTCCAGAATACCGTTGAGCTGATCCGTGCTCACGAACCTGCCCTTTACAGTCAACACGGCCCTAAGCTCCTCAATCGTCTTTGGAAGTGAGTTCACGATCTGGATAGCATCAGCCCTATCCAGCTGAAGCTTCGATGACAAGTCCTCAACGAGCTTCTCAGCTTTATCTGGCGAGATCTTCGAGAACTTCCGCGCATAATCAAGAGTCCTACGCTGAAACTCTCCAAGCTCTTCCTCCTTGATTTTTCCCAGGATCTCCTGGGCCTCAGCATTCGTCACGATTTTTCCTTCGACAATCTTCCTAGCCATATCAGCTCGACTCTTCTACCGAGGTAATGTGCTCAGGCCTCGCGATAATGATACGAGGCGTCTTCGTCCCGGCTACCTCGACAACATAGCTGCGGCCCCGCTTCTCCGCAATAGTTCCAACGCGGCCATGATACCGGCGATGTGGCATCCCCTTCTGGACCGCGGGATTGATCATGATTTTGACCATCTGGCCTGGAGTATAGGCGATAAGGAGTCTTCCAAGAGGCTGCTTGCCTCTGTCCCGAGGCTTTCTGCTGATCAGGGTTCTGGTCTTCGTCCTGAAACCCTTGGAACGTCTCAACAGCAAGATCTCCGTATGGAGAAAGTTGGGGGCCCGGAGGTTCCGTATATATGTTCGCGACAATCCGCTAGTACATGGCCGGCAACTCTGCCAGATTCTTCTTCATTCTATCCGGAGAACACCCCACGCTGCCGCTCGCAGAACTCAAGGCCATACTCCAAGCCTACGCGATAAAATACAAGATAGTAGGTAATTTCTACAAGCTTGTAGAACTGGAAGCGGATCGCACCCAGCTGGAAGCGATTGCCGGTCGCGGAGGATATCTTGACGAGATGGGAGAAGAAGTTCTTCACACAGAAGACAACCTAGCCAGCATCAAAAGGGAAGTTGAGTTCACTGATCTCGAACCACTTCTCTCCTCGCAAGACAGTTTCAGCATACGAATGTTACGCTTCGGTGGAGTCTCGAAAGAGCTCTCAAGAGTCCACCTAGAGGGCTATCTAGGAAAACTACTCGCGGAGAAGACCGGCGCTAAGGTCGATCTTCGATCCCCCAAAAAGCCCTTTCGGGGAATTCTCGCGGGATCACTTTTCCATCTGGGACTAATCATGCACCAGCGCCCGAAGGGGAGCATCCATCGCCGACGCCCCCGAAAACGAGCTGTCTTCCATCCCAGCACTATGCCCCCAAAACTGGCCCGATGCCTGGTGAACTTGTCGGAAGTTAGAGATGGAGAGACATTTCTCGACCCTTTCTGCGGGGTCGGCGGTATCGCAATAGAAGCAAGCCTTCTCGGCTGTAATGTCGTTGGCATCGACGCACTTTCACGAATGGTCCGATCGGCTCGAAGAAACCTGGCTCATTTCGGACTCAAATCATACGGCCTACTCAGAAGCGACGCCCGGAACATTCCACTGCGCAGGGTCGATGCCATCGCCACGGACCCGCCTTACGGGACCGGGGCTTCAACTCTAAGATCCACAACGAAAGATATCCTTGCCAGCTTCTTGCCGCAGGCAAAGAGTATCTTGTCTCCTGACGGGAAGGTTGTATTTGCATCTCCGTTGGGAACAGGGGCGATTGATCTGGCAGAGTCTCAGGGGTTCAAAGTCTTCGATCGCCATGAGTTATACGTTCACAGAAGCTTGACAAGAGAGATTCTGGTGCTGGGAGCAAACTAGATGCCTGCCGGTATCGATGTCATTTTCCTGGGCACTGGGGGCAGTCTCCCTACTAAGGAGCGGGGGCTTCCCGCAGTAGCCCTGCGCCGTGACGGGGAACTCTTTTTGTTTGATTGTGGCGAAGGGACACAGCGGCAGATGATGCACGCGGGACTCGGCTTCAACCGTCCAATGTCGATCATGATCTCACACTTGCACGGAGATCACATTCTCGGATTACCCGGACTCCTCCAAACCATGTCATCATTGATCAGAGACAAGCCCCTCGACCTGTATGGTCCCGAAGGCATCTCCAGTTATCTAGCCTCCCTCCGTCGAACCCTAGGTTTCGCCGCAAACTTTCCCGTACGAGTCACAGAGCTCAAACCCGGACAAGACATATCGAAAAGCGCCTACAAGATCAAGACAACCAAAGCAACGCACGACATAACCTGCCTCGCCTACGCCATCGTCGAGACAGACCGCCCCGGCCGGTTTCACCCTGAAAAAGCAAAACGGCTAGGCGTCCCCGAGGGACCATTGTGGAAACAGCTTCAGATGGGCAAAGAGGTCAACGTCGAAGGGAAAACAGTCACGCCTCGACAGGTTATCGAGGACCCACGCCCCGGTCTGAAGATCGTCTATGCCATTGACACCCGTCCCTCTGACGAGGTGAAAGCACTGGCAAAAGAGGCGGATCTTCTCATGCATGACGGCGGGTTCGCTGAGGACAGGCGAGATAAGGCGAAAGAGTACTTCCATTCAACCGCCCGAGAAGCAGCAAGGGTTGCAAAAGCTGCTCGAGTTCGCAAACTTGCCCTGGTTCACATCAGCGCAGTTACAAGGGATGATTCCATTCTCCTCAAACAGGCGAGGAGCGTGTTCAAACCAACGATTGTTCCCAAGGACCTGATGGTCTTATCGCTGAAGCGGTCCAAGTAGAAGCGACAAAGCCAATCTTCCGATTCTAGTCTCTTCTTCGTTCTTCTCGCTGTCCCGCTAGCCAGTCAATCAACTGGTCTGTGTTTTCCGTCTCAACTATCACCTGTATTGGACCCAGAGGCGATTCGCCCTCAGGCGCAGAGAACGACACGTGGCCCGCGTACGCTGCCTGCTTGTTCAAGTAGAAGACTATTCGATTGCCTTCGACAGATCGTCTTAGGACGGATCTCGCCGCGGCACGAATTCTGTCACGCTGAAGAATCATCCGAAACCTCTCAAGAGAAGGCTGATTCTTCCCGTCGAGAATCACTTTCCCGCCCCACTCGTCTAGTTGTCGAAACTCCACCTCGCCTCGAAGGACGTTCGTTACGGCTTTCTTGACTTTCTGGGGGTCCTCAGTTGGCCGGACTTCCGCTTCGCTGTGGACGAGGAAGCTCAGTTCGGGCGTGTCTTCAGTAGACGCGCTGTCCGCCTCTTGAGGTCGTTCCTCGTATCTTCGTTCTCAACGACTCGGTCGGCGATGGCGATGAGCTTCCCAACTCCAACCTTCAGCTCTCTCTCATCGCGCTCTAGAAAGTCTGCCCAGTTTCCGGGCCGGTCAGACCTTCCCCTCTTTAGCAGTCTCTGGAACCTGCTCTTAGGGGAGGCAAGGATGGCAATGGTGAAGACCCTGTACTTCTTGTTCAGCTCCTCGATCTCTTCGATGTTCCTAGCACCTTCATAGACGAAAATGTTTCCGTCGATCTTGTCTATGAGCGGAGCCAAACGCTTGGCAACGGCGCCCATCCCCTCCTCCTCTCTGATCTTCAGCATTATCCTTCCGATGTTCTTTCTGCTAGGTGTCAAGTTCCGCCGCTTCGCCTCGGCCCTGATAATGTCCCCGGACACGAATACCGGTACTCCACGTTTTGCCGCAACACTGGACGCTAGGCTCTTGCCGGCGCCCGGCATTCCAACAATTACGATGACTGTCTTCGACTTCGAGTTGTCCATGCGGGTCAGCGCACATTCGCGAAGAGAGTATTATAGCTCTTAAAAATGGACCAGATTATCCGTAACAAGGATTTGTCAGGGGACCAAGTCCGAAGCTTCATTTCAATCGACCTAGAGGATCAGCAGGTTCTATCCCGCATAGCTTCGATCTTGTCCTCGTTGCAGGCGTTAGGTGGAGATTTGAAACCTGTCGAGGGAGATAATATTCATCTCACATTGAAATTTCTAGGAAATGTATCCAAGTCTCGACTGGCCGAGGTCAAGTCGTCCCTCCAACAACTCACGTTTCCATCGTTCACCGCGGAGATCAAGGGAGCAGGCGCCTTCCCAAATCTCAAACACATGAACGTAATCTGGGTCGGCGTAGACGAGGGCTGGACTTATGTTGAGCAAATCTACGAGCTAGTCGAGAAGCTCTTGTCCGGCATCGGTTTCAGAAGGGAGAACCGTCCCTTCAGTCCTCATATCACGATAGCCCGGGTCCGGTCAGGCAGAAAGAGAGACGAGATCGCCGATTTTCTTCATCACCTAAGCGACGAGAGTTTCGGCACGATCACCGTGGACAAGGTCCGGCTCAAACAGAGCATCCTCTCGAGTTCGGGACCGAAATACTCGACTTTGCTGGAAGTTCCCTCGCAATCACCATAACCCGTCAAACGGTCCACTTTCAAATACTGACCCGTTAGGTGGAGCTGGTTGATGCCGAATTCCATTCAAACTGTCTTGGACCAAGTTGCGAAGAAGGTCGTTCCCAGTATGCCTGAAAGGGAACGAATGTCTCAGTTAGCTGAGAGACTGAAAGGCCAAGTTCAGTCCATACTGGACAAGGCAGGATTCAGAGGCAACGTCTCGGTTCAAGGGTCCTTCGCCCGGGACACTTGGCTAAGTGGGGAAGCAGACCTGGACATATTCGCCAGCTTTCCTCCAACAATGGAAAGGCGAGAGTGGACAGAGAGGGTCCTCCCCGAAATTCGGAAGGGGATACGCGCCAAGACTATCGATCGATATGCTGAGCATCCCTATCTGGAATTCCATGTCGAGAGTGTCAGAGTAAATGTAGTCCCTTGCTATTCCGTTGAAAAGGGCCAGTGGAAAAGCGCAACCGACAGGACACCATACCACACCGAGTACATGACAAGGCACCTAACACAAGAAATGCGACTTGAGGCGCGGCTCCTAAAGCGGTTCATGAAAGGAATCCTATCATACGGCGCCGAGATCAGAATTGGAGGATTCAGTGGAATGCTCGTTGAAACTTTGATTCTACACTACCGATCATTTCTGGAGACACTCAAACAAGCTTCGACATGGAAGCTCGGTATCTCTCTGGATATAGAGAAGTCCGCTGCCGGTCAAGATCTTAGAGCTCGAGAGTTCGGCTCTCCATTGATCGTAATCGACCCCGTCGATCCGAATCGAAACTTGGCAGCGGCCGTCAGAGATGATAAGCTGTGGGGATTCGTGGGCGCTTCAAGAGAACTCCTGAAGAATCCCGGCATATGGTACTTCTTCCCACCGAAGTCCAAACCAAAAACAAAAGCCCAGTTTTCCAAACTCTTGGACGGTCAAAACAGGGATATTGTAGTCATATCTTTCGAGCATCCCCGGATGGTGCCTGACGTTCTCTGGGGGCAATTATTGAAAATCGAGAATTCGATAGTGGAGCTGATGACTCGACAGGGTTTCCACCCCGTCCGGTCAACAGCTTGGAGCGACGAAGCCCGATCAAGCGCAATCCTTGTCGAGCTAGACACTTCGATCCTACCCGAGGTTCAATTGCGCGAGGGTCCACCCGTTTCGAAGATGGACGACAGCCAGGGATTCCTAGATCGACATCTGAATGCGAGTGATACTGTTCGCGGTCCTTGGATAGAGGCCGACCGATGGGCGGTGGACAAGAAACGAAGAATCCTCTCGGTCAACCAACTTATCACCGTAGCCATCAAGGATTCAAGGCTCGGTCTGACCGTCCCTGATCAACTGAACACCTCCTTCCATCAGAATGTGAATGTTCTGGAAAACAGGAAAATTCTCGCGTTGCTGGGACGAGAAGGTTTTGACCAGGCGTTGTCAGAGTTCTTGGCGGCGAAGCCGGCTTGGCTGAAAACCTATCACTAGCACCGTTATCATCTCTAGCAAATCCGCCCTTCAATCGTCTCGTAGCATATCCTAGTGGTGACCCCGATGAGGTCGAGTCCAGAATTCATCAGTTGCACCAACTGGAGATAACCGCGCTAGACTTCCAGGGCCCGCTGAGAACCGATCGTCTATCAGTCCTTGGCAAAGGAGTCGTTGGAATTGTGGTCATAGGCGTAAGAGGCAATCGACGAATCGCTGTCAAGATTCGAAGGGTTGATGCGCGACGCCCGAGCCTGATTCACGAGGCCGAACTTCTTATGGCCGCAAATTCGCTCAAGGTGGGACCCGAATGCTTGGGCGGCACAGCCGATGTATTAGCGATGGAGTTCATCGAAGGCTTGTCCCTTCCACTGTGGCTAGAGAGCCTCACGGGCAGGGGGCGAAGAGCCCGGGTCCGGAGCGTCGTGAAACCCCTGCTGGAAGAGTGCTTCAGAATGGATGCTTACGGGCTCGATCATGGAGAACTCAGTCGGGCTCACAAGAATGTGATCGTGTCGGATGACGGTGCTCGGATTCTGGATTTTGAAAGTGCCAGCCTAGTGAGGCGACCTAGCAATTTCACGTCTCTAACCCAGTACTTGTTTCTCGGGGGTAGCATCGCCAAGAAAATCGCTAAGGTGTTGGGACCCGTGGATAGAGACGAGCTGCTGAAGTGTCTGAGAGACTACAAGGCCGGTGGATGGAAAGACGCCTTCGAGGAAGCAACCAGAATACTATGTTTGAACTAACATTCGGAATTAGGCTGTCTTTTTGTCGATGACACCGAGCCGTCTCGCTCGGTTCTCGGCGTACCTGAACGCAAGGAGTCCCAATGCCAGGACGATGATGCCTCCGAGGATAGCCAATCCGAGGTAGGAGAAGTAGGAGTACATGTCTCCGTAGATCATCGCCTGTCGAGACGCTCTCATGAATTCAGTAAATGGCAGCACGTTTGCCACGTCTGATACGGGATGTGGAAGGGAGGACACAGGGAAGAGGGCTTCTGAGAAAACCATCAAGAGTCCTGCCACGTAGGTCGGAAGTGCCCATTCAAACTTCGTCGCGAACAATGCGTAGGCACTGAGCAAGAGTCCAAGTCCAAGAGCGGCGAATATGTTCACCACCATTGCCAGAAAAAGGAGACTGATAGACACGGGGTTCACAATGAAGGGTATGTTCGTGTGGAATACCGACGAAAGAATGTAGAAGGATAAGATGAGAGATACGATGACCGTCAGTGTCGATGTGACGAAAGACGCGAGGGTCCTCCCCGTCAAGTAAGGTAGTGAAGAGTGTGGAGAGATGTAGACTTGCGGGAACACGTAGGTCCACTTTCCCTCTGCTATTGCTAACGTAGGAACCCAAGAGTAGGCTGCGACGTGTGCGTAGAGAGCGGCACCGATTAGGATGAAGGCGAGCAGCCTCGGACTAAAACTTGGCGGGATATTGTTGATGGAGCCGACGTAGTAGACTGTTGATGCGGCGATAACGCTTGCGAGAGGTCCAACGGTCCGGAGGATAAATCCCACGAGAGGGTTCGTCCAATTGAATTCTCTGTACCATCCAACTCGTACCGAAGCAACCATCGCTCTGAGGCTGCTCATCTTTGTCTCACCGCAATTGTACCTGTTCTTCTGCCCTTGTTCTCAAGGAACTTTAGTGCCTTAGATGACGCGAGGAGGAGAGCCACTCCCATCACGGCGAGAGCCAACAGCTCGAGGTCAAGGTAGAACTCTCCGAATCCCTGGCCGAAAAACAGTGTTTTCCTAAGCGCATCCATGCCCAGTGTGAGAGGAATGAGTGATGCTCCCGCCTGAACTGCAAGGGGAAACGGAGAGAACCCTCCTGTCGAGGGGAAGTAGACTCCGGAAATCAGGGATACTGGCTCGTGGAGAGCTTCGTTGACGGAGTCTGCCTCCCTACCGTACGCGAGGTAGAGTGAGGACAGTGCCATTCCCATGGCATAGAGTGACGCGAGAGTCAGAGCGAAGACTGAGACTACTGCGGGCCAGACGGCGTTGATCGGGGGATGGAAGATCGCCCAGCCGAGAAGCGCGACCATAGCTGCTGAGGGCGCGGTCCCGAGAATCCCGCCGAGTGACATGCCGACCAATATCGCTGAGATTGGCGCGGGGGAGGTGATGTAGATTTCGAAGAGTCCAACTTGTTTGTCCCAGTTGAATTGGCTAGCCATCGACCATAGGACGTTCCCCCAAAATGAGATCATTACTCCACCAAGGATGGCGAATCCCGTGAATGAGTTTAGCCCGTAAGCTCTGTAGACCATTGTCAGGGAGAACGAAGTGAAGAATGGGAATCCGATGTTGACCGCTACCCAGAGGGGTTCCCCGTAGATGCTCTTCGCTCGGACCCATAATCGGGCGTATGCGGTTCTGAGCCATGGGTTACTGGGAAGCTTCGTGTTCTCTCTCCCTGAACCCTCTGCCGACCAAGGCGACGAAGACTTCTTCTAAGGTAGCCTGTTGTCTCCAGTTTGAAACGACCGTCATTCCTGCCTTCCGAACTGAGTCGATCACGGATTGGGCTGATCCATCGTCGTCAACGACCACTTGAATTCGTGACAACCCTCTTTCTTCATCGACCGATGCAGTATAGCCTTTGACTCCTTCAAGCTTGATCAACGGTTCAAGGCTTCCAGGGGGAGGAGGAGGTGAGACCTCTAGGACGAGCGAGGGGGCTCCTAGGGATCTTTTCAGGGCAGCAGGAGTGTCGCATGCAAGAATCTTGCCCTTGTCGATAATCGCTACCCGATTGCAGATTGCGTCGACTTCGGCCATGTTGTGAGTTGCAATCAGAATTGTTCTGCCATACTCTTTTGCCTGTTTCAGAATGTACTCACGTATGCTCAGTGCTGTCATGACGTCAAGACCTATCGTCGGTTCATCAAGAAAGACGACCTTGGGATCGTTGATGAACGCTCTCACCAGCGTTACTCTTTGCTTGTACCCCGTGGAGAGCGCGTAGAATTTCCGGTCCAGATAGCTCTGAAGCCCTAGCATGTCTGACAGCTCGTCTATTCGCCTGTGTGCCTCTTCGGATGGTATTCCGTAGAGCTGGGAGAAGAACCAGAGATTTCCACGAGCGCTGATAAAATCGTAGCCCGCCCGCTCCGCGCCACTGGCCATGTTGATCACCGCCCGAATCTTCTCCGGCTCCTTTTCAACATCAAAACCCATCACTCCAGCTTTACCCGAACTCGGCAACAGAAGTGTGGAAAGTATTCTGATCATAGTTGTTTTTCCCGCCCCGTTAGGGCCGAGAACGCCGAATATCTCGCCCTTTCGAACTTGCAGATTCACGCCATCGAGGGCTGTGACCTTGCCCTCTTTGCTGTCGAACTCGCGTCTAAGTCCATCTACTTGGACAGTGATTTCTGTGTCGACGCGATTCATGACGTTCCGTAACCCTGCTTGGTCTTCCCGGATTTTCGGTGCTTGATTTAACCGTTCGTCGAGTACGTTCAAATTCTCATCGATCGTCGTGTTGCTCGGGCACGTTTCAAGCGAGATTACCAGACCCGTTGAGATAAGGGTTGTTTGAACGACTTCACCAGAAACGTTCTTTCAAGGCTTCTCTTTCGGCCTCCATTATCGCTTCATAGAAGCCGTTTGTGGGCTTTCGGTGCTTTCGGAGAATGTCCGCAGCTGCTTCGGGGGTCACTCTTCTCCCTGCAAGGGTGTAGACTGCGAGTCTGCCGTACTTGTTGACAAGTTTCGCTGTCTCCTCTGCCCTCGACAAGACGTTCTTTTCTCTCTCGGACAGGTGCGTCCCATTCTTGGAAAGGATCTTTCTCATGTCTTCGTCGGAGACTGCCAACGCTGCAAGAGTCTTCGATCCGCATTCCGGACATTCAAGAGTAGCGGGAATATCCTTGACTCTTTTCATCTCTACGTATTTCCAGCAGTTTGTACAAACGATGGTCTTGACCTCGTTGAGGATTCTCGCCTTCGCCGACCCGACTAGGATCTGGCCGAGTTTTTCGGTCGGAATCAAGTCAGTCTTTCGACTGATCCTCTCAAGGCCAATTCTCGAAATTGGCGTCGCTTCTCCCGCTACCGTCTTGACTACCTTGATCTGAATCTCGTGCTTCGCGATAGCTTGCAGAACTTCTTTCGTGTGGGGAATGTCCATGTCCCTCTCCAAGGTTTCACGAACAGCCTCGTCCATGATGACTGTTCCTTCGAAGCTTTTCGCGAGCTGGCGAAGCGTTATGCTGCTGAAATCCGTCCATCTTGAGATTGCTCCAAATCTCCTCGCGACATGGACGAGCCTTCGCTTGAACAATCCTGTTCTCTTCGATGCAGTTATCGCCACGTCGTCCACCTCAATCTCGGAGAGTCGGCGAACCATTTTCACAACATCATTCGCATCTACTCCGCCGACGGCTTGGAAAACTATCCTGTAAGGATCTTGCTGGATCCCGACGCTGACTCCTGCTTCGTCGGATAACAAGTGTCCGATTAGACGGGCGAGTGTCCTGTTGACCAGCGTTCCCATATGGGAGTTGACGATGATGAAGTCATCCCACTCCTCGACAGTAAGAAGGTGGTCGTTCGGAACCGGGAGGCCCTGTTCATACTGTTCGTACGTCTCAGATATGGATCGTTCTAACGTCTTAGGGTCCGCAGGATACTCTTGACTCAGTGTCTGCGCTACCCCATTGATCTTCTGGCCTGCTCCGTAAAGCTCTCCAACCTTCCTTCTAATCGCCCCGACTTCGCTCGCGACCTTGTGGGGGACAGGTATCTCCTCTCCCACCCAGCTCGGTATAGCCCCTGTCGGGTCGGAGATCGGCTTCACGAAAATCTTGTCACCTCGGATACTCTGCATCATCCACGGTGTTCCTCGGACAATGAACTTCGTACCGGGTTGGCCGTACTCAGCTACGAAAGCCTCGTCCAGGACGCCGACCGCTGCGTCGGTCTCCTGCTCGATGACGAGGTATTGTTTCTCGTCAGGTATCATTGAAAGCTTGTTGAAGTAGTACGTGTAGAGGTCTTTGACTCTCGACGGCCTCATCACCATCTTGTCCTGTTGCGAGACCCAGGCGAGGCGTGGAAAACGCGAGTGCATATAGTTCGCGACAGATGCCACGTCCTCTTCGGTCAGGTTGCGGTATGGATACGCTTTTGATATCAGTTCAAGAAGCTCGTTAAAGTACCATTTTCTGTTCTGTATCAAGAGTCCTGCAAGCTGGTGGCAGAGCGCATCGAGCGGTTTCTCGGGAACCGACACTTCCTCCAAGTCCTCGCTGAGAGCTCCTCTAGAAATCACGAGTGCTTCGAGAGCGTCGTCCGAGTCGCTGGCGATGATCACTCCATCGGCCATCTTACCAACACTATGGCCCGACCGTCCGACCCGCTGGATGAGCCGCGTCACCTGGTGAGGGCTCATGTACTGGATAACGTAGTCTATCCTTCCAACGTCAATTCCCAGCTCTAGACTTGATGTGGCGACAAGGCCTCTGAGTTCACCGCCCTTCAATCCTCGCTCAGCGGTTATCCTAGATGGCTTGGCCAGGCTTCCATGATGGATCGAGATTGGAAAGTCAATGTCCCAGACCTTGAACCTGCTCGCTAACACTTCGGCGATCGATCTTGTGTTCGTGAAGAGGATGACTGACTTGTGGTTCTTGATCATCTCCTTCATTATCCGGAGCCTGGCCGCGACCTCGGGATGAGTGAATATTTTCGAAGCCAGTCGATGATCCGGCCCGGTCGGTTCGGGAAATAGCATCTCCAGCCGCATCTTTCTCGCCACAGGAATCCGGACGATCTCGACCGGACGTTTGCTTCCGACTAGGAATGATCCAACCTTCTCAGGGGACCCGATTGTTGCCGACAGCCCGATGACTTGGAAGTCTCTCTGTGTAATCCACCTTAAGCGTTCGATTGCGATAGCTAACTGGCTGCCCCTCTTGTCCTCCGCCAGCTCGTGCATCTCATCGATGATCAGGAACCTGACTGGGGTTGTGATTAGCATGTCAGGGGGATTACGGGCGTGGGCGACTCGTTCACGGGTTTCTGTGTCCCCATGCCTAACGGCCACACTGAGGTCGATCTTCTTTCCCCACCACTCTAGTCGATCCAGAAGGTCTCGGTTCAGCGCTCGAAGCGGGGTCATGTAGAGAATCTTGACACCTGGACCTCTATCCGTACTTACCAAGAAACGGGTGAATACTGGGAGGATTGCGGACTCGGTCTTTCCGCTTGCCGTGGGCGATATTAGAAGGACGTTTTTTCCTTCGAGGATCGGGGGAATGGCCCTTTCTTGGGCTTCAGTTGGTTTCTCAAATCCTCTTTCCTTGACAGCTTCCGCTAGGGGTTTCGGGAGAAGGTCAAAGACCGTCGAAGACAACTGGACAGGCAGGTCCCTTGTTTGTTCGATAAAAACCTAGAAAGCGTTAAGGGCAATTGTTTGAGGGTTGTATGTTTCAAAGGGCTTTGGTGCTGCTTGAATAAGGATCTGGATAAGGCGTGGAGAGAGAGATTGGTGAAGAACCATCTTGACCTTATTATTCTCCGGCTCCTCAAGAGCAAGCCGCGCTGGGGCTACGAGGTTAACCTCGAAATCCGTGACCGATTCAAGGTATACTTGAGCGCTGGAACACTCTATCCCCTCCTCCATTCAATGGAAGAGAAGGGCTACTTGCAAGCTGTGTGGGAGGCCGAAGGCGGGAGAGGCCGAAAAGTCTACCGGATCACCCCTAGAGGCGAAGAGTTTCTGACGGCAGGTGCCCGGGCTGCAGAAGAGTTTTTGAGGCGGATTCAATACGAGGCCGAGATAGGACCCTTCCAGCAAAAGCACGCCTAGACTAGACTTGAGACATTGAGCACGTATATTCGCAGATTCTGGAAATTTATCAAGAGAAATGAAACCGCCAGGGGACTCCTTCTAGTAGGCATTGTGATACTCGGTGCTCTGGCCGTGTGGGGTGGAGTCCGGCTTGCCCTTAACACGGAGTATCCGGTTCTAGTGGTCTCATCGGGAAGTATGTGTCCTCCAACCAACTGCGTATTGCCGATTGGTTCGTTGATCGTTATCCGGGGTCAGGACCCTTCAACCATCGTCCCAGCTCCACCTCCCAATGGATCGATCATCGTATTCCGACCTTATGTCTGCGAGCCCGATTATCTCGTTGTTCACCGGGTAATCAATGAGGTCAAGAACAGCAACGGTTATTCTTTCCAGACGAAGGGTGACGCGAATCCAGGTTCCGACTCTTGGGATGCCCGATGCGGCACTGCACTGACAATGATCTCGAGTTCACAAGTTGTTGGGGTATACCAAGGAATGGTTCCCGTCCCATACCTTGGTTCGGCGATTCTCGGAATCAGGAGTTTCATGTACGATGATAGCACGGGGCAGCCGAAACCTGAGGGAATCCTTGTGATTGTAATATTGATCATAGCCTTGTTTGCCTTCGAAGTTATTGAGCCTTCGAAGAAACCCAAATTAGACGCACCAACCTCTGCTTCCGACGCGCAACCGGCCTCGACGCAAACCCAGAGTTCCTAGAGCTCCAGAGCAAAACGGTAAGAAAGAGTTAGCGGTTGTTCGGTGAGTGGAATGCCTCTCTACCAGCTCGGGTCGAAGAAACCCAAAGTCCACCCTACGTCCATTGTCGCGCCCAATGCGAGCATCATAGGCGACGTTGTGATTGGTGCTCGCACCAGCATCTGGCCGGGGGCCGTTCTCCGCGGTGACTACGGCAAGATTCGGGTAGGAGTAAACTGCAGCTTGCAGGATAATGTTGTCGTTCACTGCTCGTCCGAAAATGCTGGAGTCATTGGTAATGGAGTCACTGTTGCTCACGGTGCAATCGTACACGCTTGCAAGATCGGAGACGAGTGTCTTATCGGAGCAGGAGCGATCATTTTCGATGGAGCAAAAATCGGCACTCACTCTATCATTGGTGTAGGCACAGTGGTTCTTGAAGGCAGAACCATTCCTCCCCGGTCGGTCGCTGTGGGTGCACCTGCCAAGGTGATGAGGAGGGCCACCGACAAGGATGTTCGGATGATAAGAGAATCCTACCGAGCCTACGTGAAAATGGCCCAAAAGTACGCGAGTACGGGAGCTTTTGAAACCCCGATCGGGTGACGGGGGCCGTTTTCGGGATCGGCGTCGGAAGT
>Ga0209378_1000603_pt1 | contig 26450 bp, 24 predicted proteins | sample GraSoiAngelo_156_FD_186170 | JGI IMG/M metagenome (GOLD analysis project Ga0209378, IMG submission 186170) | Grasslands soil microbial communities from the Angelo Coastal Reserve, California, USA - 14_1009_13_40cm (SPAdes) (version 2) | ecosystem: Environmental > Terrestrial > Soil > Grasslands ...
TGAGTCTGGTGGCACAGTTTGTGTACTGGTCGCGGATTGTCAGCGGCCTCAATCAAGAGCACGCCTGAAACCTTGACGGTGACCTTTGAGGAGTTCAGCCCTACGCACGACTTTTTTGACTATACGGGATGTGAGTGGAGCAAGAAATCCTGACTACTTAATCGTAGAACTGACACTCTGGTGCGTCACGGTTTCAAGGGCGGCGGGGAATCGGACATCTGGTGAACAATGTCCACTTGGTCTTTTTCGTGCAGCTCGCGAACTTTTGCAAACTCCTTTTCGGCGGCGGCAGAATTCCCCATTTGCTTGTAAACCCTCCCTATGCGGTAGTGGGCATCGGGCTGAGAGGGATCAAGCTCTTCTGCACGACGGAGAGCGGTGAGGGCTTCGGGAAATTCTTTCCGATCGGCAAGAACGCTGCCCATGTCCAGATATGCGATGCGCAGATCACTTTTCAACTCCACTGCTTTCTTGAGAAGCGGAAGCGCCTTTTCCGGATCGCTTTGCTTCATGGCGATATCCCCAAGATATGCCATCGCCTGCGGATTTCCAGGGTCGACGGCCAGCTCGCTTTCGAACGCTCTCTTTGCATTGTCGTATTGATGGGACTTCCAATACAGATAGCCCAGGCCGAAATTCACTTCCGGCTCACGCGGAGCAGCCTTTGCTGCCGCCTGAAATTCGGCGATGGCTTCCGGAGTCCTCCCCAGGCCATCCAGCGCCTCTCCGGTAAGGATATGCGTCGCCGCGGAATCCGGGTCCCGTTCGAGGATGTGGCGAAATTCTTCCAAGGCGCAGGAATAGTCCTTCGCCCAAAGGCAACTCTGCGCCAATACCCGCCGCAACTCCGTATTGCCCGGGTCGGATTTTGCCGCTACTTGAAGCGATTTCACCGCCTCCGTAAACCGCTTTGCTCCGTAGTAGCTAAGCCCCAACAACGTGCGCGCTTGCATATTGTCAGGTTCCGCCGCGATAGCAGCGCGAAACGGGGCGATGGCAGCTTGAAACTCTCCCTGTTTGAATTCGGCTAGCCCGAGATTGAGCTGGGTTCCGCGAAGCTTGGCGTTCACGGCTAGCGCTTTGCGGTAGGCGGCCACTGCGCCTTTGTACTTTCCTTCTTTGGAAAGAAGGACTCCGAGACTCGCAAAAGCTTCCGCATCCTTAGGATGATCCCGCAGCCACAGCTCCCACTCACGCTCCGCGCCAGACAGATCACCTTGCTGCTCGAGGGCTATGGCTCTATCCGGAGTCGGGGTCTGAGCTTGGACTGGAAACCATGACATCAGCGCCGCGGCAATGCCAAAGAGGCATGGTTTCATCCTAGTTGACGAAAGGATCTTCGGGGAGCGTTTCATTTCTTGCGGATTTTTCCATCCGCGGCGAGCCGATCGAGCCAGCGGCGGGCGGTCGCCGCCCCCTTGTCCTTAGGATGGTTTTTCAGAAAATTGCGGAGCGTTTCGGCGGAGTCCTCATACTTGCCGACGGCGGTTTGCGTTTGTGCGAGCAGAAGCTCGATGGCGGGCTCGGTGCCGTGCGACTGCGCAAGGGCCAACTGCGATTCCTTGAGCGCGTCGTCGAATTGTTCCTGATGATAGAAAGCTTTGGCGAGCGTGTAGTGCGTATCCCAACTGTCGGGGTTAAGCTGCACTGACTGTTGCAAGGGCGCGATGGCCAGGTCGTAGCGGCTTTCGTTGACGAAGGCCATGCCGAGCGCGGAAAACGCGTGCGCGTTTTTCGGGTCAATCTGCGTGGCTTTCTCGAGCACGGGTTGGGCCTTCTCCGACTGATTGCGGCGAAGAAAAATGACGCCCTGGAGATAGAGCACGTCGGGATGATTGGGCGCGAGTTTGGCGGTTATGTCGAGAAATTTGTCGGCCTCATCGAGCTTGTTGTCGTTGAGGGCCTGCAGGGCTCTGTCCATCGCTTCCTTGGCTTTTGGAGCGAGAAGGGGGCGAGCAGCCACACCCAACGCTTCGGGAGCGGAGTCCCGCTGCAGAACGATTTCTTCCTCGGCTTCGACGGCGACAGGGATGGAGATTTCTCTTTGTCCAGGGCGGTAGCCGACGGCATCAGCAGTGATGGTGTAATCGCCGAGCCGGTTGAGGATGAAGACGACGCGGCCCTTGGAGGTAGTCATCTGCTCAGTGAGCGCCCCGAGATAATACAGCTTCACGGTGACCAGCGGCCCGATGAGCTGGCTGGAACCCTCCTTGATCGTGATCGCAACCTCGGCGCGATTCCCGCGGATGCCGCCTTGGTCCGCGGAGCGGTCCTGGCAAAAAGCGGGCGCAGCGAAAACGAGGAGACACAAGAGTCCGGAAAGAATCTGAAAGCGAGAAAAAGTGCGCAGGGAATTTTGCTGCATCATGCCTCACGCTTGAAAGCGGTCTTCCTCAGTTAAAACTTACAACCGAAAGCTTAAAACGCGAAAGAAAAAAAGCCCCGCTCGCAGGGGTGTTTGCGAGCGGGGCTGGCTGCGTGCTTTCTTCTAGGAAACTCTAGAAGTAGATCTTGCCTCCGAGCTGTAAGATTCTGGCGTTGTAAGCGGAAGTGAATTGGCCAAAGCGGTTGTCGCCGAGACCCGTGTCAATATTCTGGAACTGAGTATGGTTCCAGGTGTTGAACGTCTCGAGGCGCAACTCGAACCGGCTGCCACGGGATTCGCTGAGCGTAAAGTTCTTGAACAGGGACATATCCCAGTTGTCGCGGCCCGGCCCACGCAAAGCGTTGTGGCCGAGATTACCCCAAGTTCCTTTAGCTGGAGCTGCAAACACGTTTGCGAAGTATTGGATTTCCTGGTGGCAGGTCGGAGTGCACGTGACCGGCGTGTGCGGATAGGAGATCGTGCCGACTAAGTCAGGCCGGCTGCTCGCCCCGCTGCCAAGGAAATCGGAAACGCCGGTGCCGGCGCTGAGATTAATTGGCAGACCAGATTCGATGGTTACGATGCCCGACACTTCCCAGCCACCCAATGTCGAATTTACAAGGCGGCTCGAGCTGTGGCGGAAGACCGGGATATCGTAGATAAAGTTAGTGACGAAGGTGTGAGTCCGGTCGAGACCGCCCGGACCCAGGTCAAATCTCCACCCCGCATAGGGATTGGATACGTTAGCAAGATCTCCAGAACTGCCTCCGGTGGAGGAGTCAATGGTGCGCGAGTAGGTATAGAGAACTCGAAGTTGCAAGTCTTTGATCTGCGAGTTCAAGTCCACCTGCAGGGCATTGTAATGGGAGTTTGCTTCATTTTCTGACATGGTCATTTGTGTGAACCCCGGATACGTCAAGCCTGTTGCAATCTGGTACGGAGTTCCAATCAGGCTGGGCAGGGCACTTTGCGTCGGCAGGTTGATGTTGCGATAGTCGTTCTGGTGCCTGTTGGTGTTGCCGACGTAGGCGACAGACAAGACGGTCTTGGAACTCAGTGACCGCTGAACGCCGAGGCTATATTGATAGCTTGCAGGGTTCTTGTAGTCGGCCCGGTCGAGGCCGGTAATGCTGGCCGGATTAATTGGGCGCGTAGCAGCAGTACCTGTGTTGATTGCCAGGCTCGGGTTCGTGAATGTCGTGTTATTCAGCGTGACGTTCAAGCTGAACGGAATATTGGGACCGGCATTGTACATGTCGTTGCCCTGGATGCGCTCGTACATGATGCCAAAGCCGCCGCGAACAACGGTCTTGCCCCTGCCGTTGAGGTCGTAGGCAAAGCCGAGGCGAGGACCGAAGGAAGCCCAGTGGTTATCCACCAAGCCTTTGGGCACGCCGTTTTGGCCGGGAATCCCGATGCCATTCAGGTAGAGCGGAACACCCGCAAGGATCGCGTTCGGACTAGATCCCAAGCCCGGACTTGCTCCGCCGGGGCAGCCTGTTGCTGCGCTGTCTGTCGGCCCGCAAATAGTATTACCGTGTTGGCTGCCAGTGAACGTCGCGGCCATCGCGCGATCGTAAAGGGATGGGTAGAAGTTCCCCATCCGATTGTTGGCTTCATACGTGTGGGGAGCGCCATCCCAGCGAAGACCGAGGTTTAGGGTTAGCCGATGGGTTGCACGCCAGTTGTCCTGAACATAGGCGGCCCAGGAAACATTGTTCCAGTAGCCGTGGTCCTGAACGCCCAGTTCCTGGTAGCTCTGCGGCAGACCGAGAAGGTAGTCCGCGAAACTATCTCCCGTGTAGGAAGGCGCTTTACCGCTAAAGCTGAATGCGCCTTGCGTGGTCCCGAACAGATCCTGAACCTTCTTATAGATGGCCCAGCTCCCGCCAAAGCGAAACTGGTGCGCTCCCTTCGCCCAGGAAACGTCGTCACGGATCTGGTAGTCGTCTGCTTTGTTCTTCCACGGCCAGCTTGAGATCTGGAAGTTTGCTCCGCTCTGCCCGTCGAGCGAAATATTCGGGATGCGGGTCAGGTTGTTAGGCCCCGAAAACAAGCGGGATGTTGTGCTGTCGTATCCACTGGGGAGGGACAGGCTCTTCAGGCCATTCGCCGCAAACGGGATGATGTTAATGCGGTTGCCGTTATAGTTGAAGGCCACCTCGTTGATCAGCGATGGGTTGATGGTGTATGTCGTGTGGATCACGCCGCTATAGGAGGGATTTCCAAACGTGTCTCCAACTGTAGGAAGGTTATCCCCGCTCCACTGGGCGGTAGCGTAGCCCTGCGAGATCTGTTCCGCAACGAAGTGACCGAACACCGAGAACCTGCTGGTGAAGTTGTGATCGATGCGCACAACCTCTTCCTTCAGATCCGTCGGAACACCTGAACCGCCTCTAAATGTACCAACGCCATCGCTGACATTGGCAAGTCCGGTGCTGGGGAACATTCCGGCACCAAGAAGGGCCGTGGCATTTGGATTGACCATGCACGACGGGATCTTGTTGCCGGGAAACGCTGAACCCTGCGTGATCCCCGGCGGAGCCGTTCCTCCAGGGCAGTTCGCAAAGAGCACAGAAGGAGCCACACGGCTGGAACTTGGAACGATGATGTTGTGGGAAGTAAGAGAGCTGAAGTCCCCGCCATAGGTGGCAGGATCAGGGACGGTCTGGTTTGAACCGGCGCCGATGATATACTTGCGCCACTCCATGTTGTAGAAGAAAAAGGTCCTCTTCTTGTCCGGGTTATAGAGGTGCCCCAGCGTAACCGGACCACCTACGTTGAACCCAAAAATGTTCATTCTCAGCTTGGTTTTCGTGCTTGGGGCAGGATGGAAAAAGTCGCGCGCATCGAAACCGTCCTCCCGGTTGAATTCCCAAGCGGAAGCATGAAGGCTGCTGGAGCCAGACTTGAGCACCATGGTCATGGTTCCAGCGGAAGAAAGGCCGTACTCTGCGCTGTAATTCGACGTCAGGGCGCGGAATTCGGCGATGGCATCGCTGGAGGGCGCGATGCTCATGTTGCCCGAACCGCCGCGGTCAAGATCCTCACCACCGTCCAACAGGTAAATGTTGTGGGCAGACCGCAAACCATTGAAACTCACGTTGGAGTCGCCGCCAACAGGAACGTTGAGGAGACCGGTGATGTTGCTGGAGGCACCAGCCGTCAACCCCGCAAGCACATAAATGCTGCGACCGTTGGTCGAGATCTGTGACAACTGCTGGTCGGTAATCAGGTTGCTGACTTCTCCCGTATCTGTCTGTACGCGGATGGGCGTTGCTTCGACGGTGATCGTTTCCGAAGACGCGCCCACTTGCATCTGGAAGTCCACTCGGGCACGGTCGCCGACTTGGAGGACGATACCTTTTTGCTCCGCGGCTTTGAATCCCGTGGCCTCGGCCTTCACGTCATAGTGCCCTATGTGAATATCGGGCAGCACATACTGGCCTGCTTCATTGGTCGTAATCGAATGTACCAAGCCTGTTTCCGCGTTCTTCGCGGTGATTTTTGCTTTGGCGATCACTGAGCCGCTTGGATCGGTAACCGTGCCTACCATCGTGGCTTCTTGCCCAAACGCCTGGAACGAGATGCCCAGGATAATCGCGACAAGAGCGATAACATGCCGCTTTCCAAACCATTTCGCCAGAGGGGGGATACTCCGAACGCACAAAGAATTGAGTAGAAACATTCCTTTGCCTCCGCACCCCGACTAGATTTTTGTGCACCGACCGCGTTAACGTACACGGAATTTCTAATATCACCCTTGCTTTGTCAAGCAGTTTTTTCGATTTTATGAAACTATCTTGCGTTCAGGGCTGGTTCTGGCTGGAAATGCGACCTGCTGCCGGGCACGGGAGGGCGTTGCTGGAGCAGAGCGGCAAGGAAGTGTGACAGCAGGCTCCCATGGATTGCTAGCCCAATCATTTACCGGGTGGCCGTAAAGCCTCGGCGTTTTTAGGCCGAGGATATAAGGCCCCTCTTTCTTTTCCTTCCGAACTGCTCCATATTTCTTCTGCCCGAACGACCTATGGGCGGGCAGCCCAAAAGTAAAGCCTCTTCGTGGTCCTCCGCTGAAGTAGAGCGGTTGTGGGAGGAACCCACCGAAGCCATCTCGGGAAAAACAAACCGAGAGGCCGTAGGAACCCTCGCCGCTTGCGGCGGGGAGGATGTCAACCGACCTACCCAGGAGCACCTAGGCTGAGTGCATCCTTGGAAGCGGAGTCCCACAATTGGCGGTCGGTATTTTTCATTTCGCGGAACAGATTCAAGTTGGAGGACATCACGACCCCTGGGCTAAGATGCAACGCCGGAGGGAAAGACGCCTTATGCGTGATGTGGTCCGTCATGAGGCGCACAGCAATCTGTCCTTGGCGATGGGGCTGCTGGTAAATGGATGCGGTGATGGTGCCCTTCTGGAAGTACATGGCCATTTCCGAAAAGAGGTCCGTGGTGATTAACTTCACTCTCCCAGCTAGACCGCATGCCCCCAAGGCCCGGCACACGGGAAGGCAGTTCACGGTATTAACATAGAGGCCAGCGATGCTCGGAACACGCCGAAGAAGCTCGAACGTCTTCTGAAAACTCTCGTCCTCGTCCTCGTGGCCCTCGATAACGGAGATCACTTTGCCCCCAGGGCAGTGGCGAGGGAATGCCTCGGAGAAGCCGTCGGTTTTCTTCCGGTGGTCTTCAGCACTGAGCATACCTGCCACAACGGCTACCTTCGAGCCTGGAGGAACAAACTTACCCATCAGCTCGCCGGCGAGGCAGCCATTCAGCCGTGGCTCGACGCAAACGATACTCGATCGACGACTTTCGGGAGCGTCGGTTGAAAGGCAAACGACCCGTATACCCTTCTCCTCCGCGGCATTGATGAGCGGAGTGAGCCCTTTGGGGTTCCCCGCCGTGACGATAATTCCGTCCACCCCTGCCTGTAGGAGCTCTTTGACAGCACTGGTATCTCCTTCGCCCAGCGTGTGGACAGGGCGATGTAGAAATTGGACGCCGAGGTGTTCGACGCGGCGCGCTTCGTCCAGGATCCCGCCCCATAGTTGGTCGTAAAAAAAATGGATTTCCCGCGGGACACAGACGCCTATGCGCGCGCTAGCTTTGGCTACGGACAAAGCCCGGGCGGCGAGATTAGGCGTGTAGCTGATTTGGCGGGCGATCTGCAGGATCCGCTGGCGTGTAGACTCTTTGATTCCGTCGCGCCCGTGTAAGGCGCGGTCCACAGTGCCGATGGAGACATTCGCCATTTCGGCGATCAGATGAATTCCGCGTCTTGGTTTCGTCACCTACTTCGCTCCGGTGCTACTCCGCTGGCGAGTTGCCGTTGCTCTTCTACATTTTAACGCGAGCCAACGGCAACACCACGCTGAACGTGCGGGCCTGCTGAGGGCAGAGCATCCGCGCTTGCAATCCAAAAAACGCGTGATAGGATACCACCTCCGTTAACGTAAACGGCAGAGATTCTTGACGATTCTAGGCGGTTAAGATCGATCGGCCCCGCCGGGCGGACCCGCATTCTTAGCCTCGTGCCAAAGGGGAAAGACACACTGCAAAAACGCCGAATACGCCGTCGCGGGATCGATTTTGCCTGCGCAGGCGATTTACGAATTTATGGGAGATAAGGTCCATGACACGCCAAGATGATCTATATCAGCCCAAGCCCGAACACAAATTCTCCTTCGGACTGGACTGTGGGAAACCGCGGCCGTGATTCGTTTGGCGATTTCGTTCGATCGCCCATTTCGCCGGTCGAGATTGTTTGTATGCTTGCGGAAGTTGGGGCCTGGGGAGTCAACCTTCACGACAATGACTTGGTGCCAATCGATGCGACGTGCGCGGAGAGCGACGCAATCATTCGCAATTTCAAGAAAGCCTGCAAGGAGAGTGGCCTGGTCGTTCCGATGGCAACGGTCTCGTTGTTCTTTCATCCTAATCTTCCGCGATGGTGCTTTCACCGCAAACGATCCCGAAGTCCGGGCGTACGCCCTGCAAAAAACGATGCGCGCGATGGATCTCGGAGCGGAGTTGGGCGCTAAGATTTTCGTCCTGTGGGGTGGGCGCGAGGGCGTTGAGACGGATGCCTGCAGGCGTCCGGACGAAGCCGTGAAGCGTTTACGCAAGCGGTCAACTATCTTTGTGAATACAACATCGACAAGAAATATGGATACAAGTTCGCGCTTGAGGCCAAGCCAAATGAGCCGCGGGCGGACATCTATATGGCAACGACCGGCCACTACCTGGGCTTCATTCTCACGCTGGATCGTCCCGACATGGTGGGCGTCAATCCCGAGTTTGCCCACGAGCAAATGGCAGGCCTCAATTTTTTGCATGGGGTCGCGCAAGCTTGGGAGGCGGGCAAACTGTTCCATATCGACCTCAACGATCAAATGCCGGGCCGGTATGATCAGGACCTATTATAAGATTCGGGTCAGTGAGCCTCAAATCTGCGTTCTGGTTGGTAAAGTTTCTCGAGGATGTGAAATGAAATACGAAGGGCCGCGGCATTTTGACGCCCACGCCTACCGCACCGAGGACTATGAGGGAGTGAAGGAATTCGCCCGCGGGTGCATGCGGACGTACCTAGTGTTCAAGGAAAAGTCACGCCGATGGAACGCCGACAAGGAAATACAGGCTTTGCTAAAAGAGACTTCAGTGTCGGCGGACGGCACGCCGAAGTTAGGGCGCTATTCCAGAAAGCAAGCCGACGCTCTGCTTGCCCACCACTTCGACAGGGATGCCATCCTGAAAAGGAAGCTGCCCTATGAACGGTTGGACCAGCTAACCGTGGACATCCTTGCCGGAGTGCGATGACCTTGCGCGACTTCCTCAAGAACCATTGCAATGATCCCGCCACATGCGGCGCTTACTCAATCAAGCGGCCAACGCCGCAGTCAAGGCTAAAGGAAGCCCATCGCGGCCCATATCGAAAGCCAAGAAATATGCAAAGGTGGGCAAGGAAGAGGTTGAAATTATTGGGTGAACCCCACATCTTGGGCAGGTACAGCCGACGTCCATTAATCAACCGAAGTCTGCGCATCTATCACCCTTTCATTCTATGGTGTGGCGGAGCTTTCCCGAGCCGAGTCGAGATGCACTCTAGCAGTAATGCGGAGGGCCGGAATGGTAAATTCAGTGAAACCGCCGCGTTCAACAAAAGGCACCGAAACGCAGCAGGGTTGCTCGGGGGATTCCAATCGAACGCGGGCGAAGCGTCCTTTCACTTGAACTTGCACGCTGTCGGGCTGGTTGGCGTAGTTCACAAGGTACAGCGTAACGTCGGAACGACTTTGCTCGCGATAGCCGGTTACGAGTGTGGTCAGTGAGTTCCACAGAGCGAGGGCTGATCGCTCTCTACCGATCAGACGGCGCAGGTCACGGGCGAAATTTTCCGGATCGACAACCGGCTCGGGGAGTTCGACTACTTGGCCTGCGCCGATGGAGTAAACGGTCGCGCGAGATTCCTGGCGAAGCGGTGGAGCCGAGTGCCAGGAAAATTCATCGTGGGTATTTACAAAAATGACGATCCCGCCACTCGCGGCAAAGTCACGAAGCAGTGCGACGGCTTCCTTGTTCAAAGGGCAAAAGACAACGACCGAGTTCCAGCTACTGAGGCGCGCCAGCGTGACACCCGAGGGGCGAACGGATTCGAAGGCAAGATTATGACGGGCCATCAGATTAATGGCCTCGTAGCTGGCCTGTCCGTCATCGACGATGACACCGAGATTCGCCACCGGCAGCATTCTCTCCGTTGCCGCGTGAGAGGAGAAGTCCAGGTAAGGCATGATGCCTTTCCAAAGCGTCCAAGCCCGCGGATCGCCCGCGACGAGCGCCCTTTGCAGCGAGCTGGGAAGATCGATGGTGACGTCTGAACGGATTGCGTCCGCTTCGGCAATCGCCACGGCATAGGCTTCGGCATCCGGGTGCCATGCATCAGGTAGAGCCCCCGACGTGTCCCAGTGAAAATCGTAAATGATCGGAAGTGAATCCGGATCCATCGATTGCGCGAGCCTGACCAAAGCGAGATTGGTATCGAGCCAGGGCTGTGAGGAAGGACTTGAAATTTGCAGGACGCCGTCACGTTCGACCACCAAACGTCCCTTCAGTTGCGGCTGCTTTCCCCCGGGGACCAACATGCGGAATGTCAGGCTCTTATGTGCGGCGAAGTAAGGATGAAGCCGTTCGGCGGCGTGAAATTGGCTTGAAGGCACAGTGTTGGTGACGATCATGCCTGTGACTGCTGCACGATCTGCAGTAGCGACGACGGCGGCGAGGTCTTTCGATTCACACTGTAGAAAAACGCGGTAACCCTGGGAGTGGAGTTTGGCGGCGACCGATGGATCCCGCAAGGGCCAGAGCAAGACTACATCCTGGATCCCTGTTTTGTCGGCGGGAGGCAGGGGCGATGCCTCCACGCGGAGAAAGACTTTCGCAGTTACTGGGGTGCACGCGGCAATCGAACCGAGAAGCAGCACGCGGAGGAAGGATATACGCTTCATGGGAGCAACTCGTTCGCAGCTTTTGAAGTTGCGGCGATTCTATTTTTCGGTGGCGAGACCTGGATCGGGCGGTTCTCTCCGGTCAGAAAGAAACTGACGCCGTCGCCGACAATTGTTCGCTGGCCGTCAGAATCGATCCACATGGCAGACACGTTATGCAAAGTCTTCACCAAGGCCGCCCCTTTCGTGGGGCCGAGCAGCAGCAGTGTGGTTGAGAGTGCATCGGATGCGGTAGCGGATGGCGCGGCAACACTGATCGCATAGCGTGTTTGCAAGGGCTTGCCCGTCCCGGGAACAATGATGTGGCCCGGCGCATCCCCTTGAAGCGAGCTCGGAGCGCTCTGCTCGGAGGTGGAGACGCTGTTATTCCTCAACATCACTTCTGGCCCCAGCTTACGGGAGGGGTCACGCAAACGAACGCGCCATGCAGTGCCTCCTGGCGGCGCGCCCAGAGCGTAGATGGTGCTGCCTCCGGCGTCGATGTAGGCCCGGTGAATACCACTGGCGTTTAGTATTTCTGCTGTGCGATCGACAGCGTAGCCCTTCCCGATCGCACCCAAGTCCAGTCGCATACAATCCGAATGAAATTGAATGCGGTCAGGCGGTGTCAATTCGATTTTCTGATATCCGACACAACGCCGGGCAGAAGCCTGGTCGGCGGCCGTAGGCAAGGGTCCGCCGGCGAGAGCCGCTTTCCATAGATCGACCAGTGGCCCCACGCTGATGTCGAACTGGCCATCGGAATGACGCGAGTAATAGAGCGACTCTTCGATGACTTCGTAAATCTCGCGCGGAATACGGACCGGCTGAAAATGCGCAGTTCGGTTCATCCGGCTCAGGTCGCTTTCCGGCTTGTAGTTGCTCATCATACCGTCGAGGCGGACAACTTCATCAAGAGCGGCGCGCGCAGCAGCATCTGCGCGCGGCAAATCCTCATCGTAGATGACGATTTCAAAGACCGTACCCATTGCGTAGCGCTTCTGGTGGACAAACGAGCTGTTCTGGGGCGAACAGAGGATTGCTGGGAGCGGCAGCATGGCCAAGGTCAGGGACGGCAACGCCGCAGATTTAAGCCAGCGCATAAACGTTGCCTTCTATACCGGTCAAATAAACCGCTGCCTCTGTAACTACTGGCGCGGATTGCAGCGAATTTCCGAGGCTAGCCCGCCAGAGGATGTTACCGTCGGCCAGGTTCAGCGCGTAGGTCATTCCCGACTGGATCCAGACTGTACCTCCACTGATTACGGGCGGTGCCGTGATCGCTTGGCCGAGACGCTGCGCCCATATCACTTTTCCGGTCTGCACGTTGAGCGCGCGGAGGACGCCGGCCTTGCATCCGAAAACAACAAGGTCGCCAGAAATGGCGGGCGACGAGGTTATACCCAACTCGGCTCCGTGCTGCCAACGAATGGCCCCGTTCACCGTGTCGATCGCGTAGAAGAAATAGTCGAGCGAGCCCACAAACAACGTTTCTTTCGCAACGGCTGGCGAGCTGTCGATGCCGTCTCCGGTGGGCGTCTTCCAGAGAATGTCACCGGATTTGGCATCCATGCTGTAGACTCTCCCGTCGCTGCTGCCTACGAAGACCCGTTGTCCCGCAATGCAAGCAGTCGAGTAGATCTTGCCCCCTAGCGCGCGTTTCCATTGCAGCGTCCCGTTAGTAGAACTCACGGCCTGCATGTTGCCATTTGTGTCGCCGAAGAAGATCGTGTCTTTCGAGACGATCGCCGAGGTCCAAACCTCCCCGCCGGCTGGCACATCCCAAGTCTTGGTGCCACTGCTCGAATCAATCGCATACAACGTGCCGCCGTCACAACTGACAAGAACTTGCCCTGAATTCAGTGAGGGCGTTGAGTGGATCGGTGCCGTGGTTTTGAACCGCCATCGCACTTTGCCGGTGCGAGTGTCGAGCGCATTTAGAAAGCCGGCCAGAGAAGAGACATAGAGGAGTCCGTCGTATAAGATCGGAGCGCTCCTCACTGAGCCCTCAACGCTAGCCTGCCATAGAGATTTTCGTGGAGCTCGCCACGGCTGCGGGAGTTGGCCGCCGCTGCGCCTATTGTCGCAGAGCAATGTAGGCCAATCGCTCACCACTTTTACTTTAGCCTCACAACGAAGTCCGTCGCGTCCATCAGCCAACGCCGAGCACACGATGATCGATTTGCTTGAGGTCGGAAGTGCCCAATCCGAGCTTTCCCGCCGCGGCGATGTGATGGGGCTGGCGGTAGAACAGATTCTTAGTGGCATCCTCGAAAAATTCGTCACCATTGTCGGTCAGACTTTTAGGATCGCGTGACCACACGCTGGGCGCGCCTTCTTTGCGGCGTTTCGCCTCAATCTTTTCGAGTTCAATGGTGTCCATTGCGACAGGGTCCGTGCCGACTATCAGTATGCCCGCGGGAAAAATAAACTTCGGGTTCTGACTCAGCGGCCCCCCGTGCCAAAGCATTCTCATGCCGTCCATAATGTGAAGCACGGCCTTCGAGCGCAGGGGTTCAACCGAACACATGATTCCAATCAACGGGTCCGTAAAGGAAAATGGACGGCGGTGAGAGCGATCCACGTTGTTGAACGTTCCATAGCCAATATTTTTTAGGCAGCCGGTGACCCCCGCCGCGGAGTGATCCTTCATCGTGGGAACGCTGATGATCTTCGTTAAACTGGAAGATACAATACTGGCCATGTAAGAGCGCGTTTCCCATTCACCAAAAAAGTTCGCCTCGCAATATATATTGGAATCGTAACCGGAGGCATCCAGCTTGCGATCTTCTACGCCGATGACGCGCACACCGCTGGGCACAAGCGTTTGGTAACTGCCGATGTCGATTTCGTAGGCATAACGATCGTAGACATGAATGTTTTCTACCGGAACTCCGACGGATTGCACCCCAGCGACAATTTCCCTCACGATTTCGGGGGAAGAGCAGCAGGCCGGAGCTCCTGACGGATTGATCTTGATACCCACAATGTCCTTCGGTTCGATGAATTTGCTCCACGCTTCACGGACGTCTTGCGCTCCCGTCAATTCACGCAACGCACGCTCGAGCATTCGACGGACGACGGGCTGCGAAACACGATTGGCCACAATAGCTTGGGGATCCCCGATTTCTACAACGTGGCCCGGAAAGAGCCCGGGCATGCGCAATGGAGAAGGCTGCGTTCCCGCCGGTTCGTTTACGTATATGGGTGGCACGGGAGGGATTAAGTCTTCGCTGTAGGCTGGCGAGGTCGCCCAGTGGTCCAGGCAAAGTACCAATCCGCCGAGGAAGGTGTGCTTCACGAACAGACGACGGTCGATCATGCGGTGTCCTCGGGACTCGAACACGCATTTTACCAGACCGGCGGTCTCTGACGTCTGTCCCTGGCGAATTGGTACGGTGTCATGTCAAGGTTCGGCGCAATGTCACATTGTCCTATTACACCGAAGCGGTGTGACGGAATCGCCCATTACTTGGCATCGGATGGCGAAAAGTTCTCCGCTGTGACCTGGGCGGCTTTCTTGGCGAAGTCATACGTGGCTCTCAGATTGCCGCCGAAGAAGCGCACTTTGCCGTTTACGTCGCGCGCTAGCAGCGGCCGCCCGTCCGCATTCGTGAACTGGCAATGAACCGTAATGGAAGTGGCGCCCGCGACTGTGGTTACCTGCCGCAACCTCTCGCTCCCCGCTTTGAATCCGCGAACTAAGCAATGAAGAACAACAACGTCAGCGGCGGTCGAGGCGTTGCGATCGCCGTCGCGATAAATATGCGTAAATTTCTCTTCCTTTTCCAGTTGACGAACAAGATTTTCGTAGAGTGCAATCTGAAATTCCGCCGGTAGCTTGATTTCGTCAGATTGGATTATCTCCACTTGGATCGCCGACGCCCTGATCTTGGCAGACTTTTCTTCCGGGCTTGCGGGGACGTTGTCTTCCTTCTCGCGCGAAGCGTTTGAGGGAAGAGGAGCCGCATTTGCTTCCGCTACCGGCAATGTGTGGGCTCCTTGTGCCACCAGGTCTTTCTTAATCACCTCGGCGGCGCCAACTGGCATCGAGAAAATAGCGCCGTGCGCGCCCCCGTCAGCATCCTGATATTGAATGGTCAGAGTGTCGATCTTCCTGCGGAATAAACTCAGGAAGCGACCGCTCTCGTACGGCGCAGCCATGCTAAGAATTCCAATCGTGTTGCCCACCGCCTTGACCGTGTCAGCGCCCGTGACAACGTCTTGCACCGACGCGATGGTGAGGTCGGAACTTGTTTTAGCGTGGACAAAATGCAAGTTCCCTTTGTCGACGTCCAACCTTCCTTTCGCGCCTCGTTTGACTCCGTCGAGACCCAGAAGCTGAACCACCTCAGGTGGCGCTGTAGGCTGTTGCGCTTTCGCGATGGAGATGGCGAAAAGCAAACCAACCGCAGCAACTCTGGTGCGTTTGAGCGTCATGCCGAATCTCCTGAAGTCGAAACAGCCAAGGTGCATATGGATCAATGGAACGATCCGTGTGCGTCGCCAGCCCGTCCGCCAGCCAGCAGGCGCCACTGAGCATACATTGTTTGCATCTCATTGCCAGAGAGAAGTTTGTGCAGCGAGGCGCATTGCAGCTCGGAACACCGGGCACTTAGAGACGTCTCCATCGTACCGTCGACCCGCGGTAGGTGAACCGACGAAGTCGAGGAAGCTGGACTATATAAGGCTAAGTTCCGGAAAATCGCGCTCATATCGCTTCGGATCAAGCGTCATAAAACGATCCGAGTGCGCCAAGGCATGCGATCCGATGATGAAATCAGCTAGCAAACGCTTCGGACCTGACGCGCGGACCGTCGTTGCCGTTTCGCATGACGTGCAAAACGTCGGCCAGCCTCAAGCCATACCGACTGTTGAGACTCAAAGTCCACGGCGATGCCGGTATCCGCGAGAAGGTCATTCACGAACGATTCTGTGGCCTTCGGATAGGCCAACAGTTCTGCGTACACGCGTGCGCTGACAACAACACCTGCTTCCCTCTTCGCGTTCCCAAGGTTCCTAGCCATGTCTGAAGCAAGAGGCTCCTTGGACCAGAGGGCGGAGAGCACGTTGGTATCGATCGCCGTTCTCATCGTCCTTCAGTTTCTTGGTCACGCAACTTCCGCACCCATGCATTTGCCTCATCGACGCCGGAGAAGGCGGGAAGTGCCCCGGCATATTCCACGAAGGGATTCTCAGGTGCACGTGCGGGGCGGATGGTCGTGTGGCCAACGACAAATTTCACACGATCTCCTTTTTCAGCCCGAGCCTTTTACGAATCTGAAGAGGGACGCTGATCTGCCCCTTGCTACTGATTGTGCGAGAAGGTGTTGCCGTTACTCATATAGTATGTCTTATAAGGAGCTAAACGCGCTATATGGTCCGACGGATTTTTCGCGGATGAAGTAGTGACGGGGCAGGTTAGCTCTGACGATCCCTGCCAGTTGCCGATGCGAGCATGCGGAGAAATCACGAATTGGGAATGGGCGATCTTGGAGCCGCGGTTGTGGTTTTCGCGGCCACCGGACGGGCGCAGACGACCGCTGCGGGACGCGGAAGCCGACCTCATTGATTGGAGGCTCGATTGCTGTCACCGTTTCAATCCGAGCAGGAAGTCATCTTCAACGCGCCTTTGGAAGCAGCGTGGTCGTTCAAGATGGATCTTACGAAAATCCCCGAATTCCATCCTCGCGTGTTCAAGGTCGATCTCCTTGCTGGCAAAACCTTCCGCAAAACAGGCGCGTCGTATCAATGTCATCTTTCGGGTGGGAAGCACACGTGTATCGAGAAGGACAGCGAGATCATCCCGCTGCAGAAGATCGTCACCGTGTTACCTTGGCACGCGGGCGACGCTGCACGTGATCGAGGGAGCGGACCACTCATTTCATGTGCTGAAAGAAATCCAGCCAGACGGATTCCGACGTGATACGCGAGTTCGCAGAGTCACGGCAAGCTGGGCCGAGCTCGCCCTACATCAGAAATAGAAACTTGCCATTCCTTGTTGAGGAGATTCGAAAAGGAGATCGCGCAAGGAGGAATCTCAGTTGTTGGGAACGTCTCAGAATTTTGTTCATGCTTCTGTGACCGAAATCGCAGTTTGTCCACAGCATTAGTTTTCTGTCAAATTAGTTTACTTGTTTGATCCACTGCAAGAACGCCCGCGCGTTGTAAGGGCACCGTAAAGATGTTGTAAAAAGCCACCGCGCTCCACTCATATTTGAGGCAACGCAAAGTCGGCCAGCATTGAACACGCTAGATTGTGCCGAAGTCCTACCGAAGGGCCAGGTCGCCGTACGGTGTTGTCGTAATCGTGGCGATAGCCTGCGCCAAATGCTTTGGAATGAGGATATGAGGCTAACAAACAGAACTCGCAGCCTGTACTTCGCAGGTATCCTGCTCGCCTTTTGGGGACTGATTGCTGTTCCTCGGGCAGTATTTGGCGGGCAAAAGGCGCAAGAGCCCTCCAGCTCTGCTAGCGCGTCACAAAGCAAGAAGCTGAGCGAAAGTACCGACGAAGGCTCTCTACCTGCGGAAATACAAGCTTGCCAAAGCTGTCACGGTGACATCACCGCGAGTTTCGAGAAGACGCCGCATTGGAAAACCATGAATGACACGCGTGGCGGGCACGCGATGCAGGGGTGCGAGGCTTGCCACGGCCCTGGCGGCGATCACGCGGATGATCCGAGCAAATCATCACTGTTCGACTTCAAGAAAGCTACATCCGAAGACATTACCGAGCGGTGTCTGACGTGCCACGCGTCAGGCGCGGAGCACATGAGCGCTTCGAATTCTTTCCACCGGCAGAACGATGTGAGCTGCACGTCCTGCCACTCCATGCACCACGCGACGACAAAAGAACACATGCTCATCAAAGCGGAGCCCGGGCTTTGCTATTCGTGCCACCTGCAACAGAAGGCTCAGTTCAATATGCCGTTTCGCCATCGCGTGAACGAGGGACTGATAACGTGCACCGATTGCCACAATCAACACGGAACGAGCAGCGTCCTGGAAGGGGACCATCTGGTTCGGCAAGTGCGCGCGTCGGCTTCTGGCGACGTGGTTTGCTTCAAGTGCCATACGGACAAGCAGGGGCCCTTCGTCTTTGAGCACGAGGCGGTGAGGATCGAGGGATGCGCTGCGTGCCACATCGCACACGGAGGAGCGAATCCGCGGATGCTGAAATACAGCAACGTCAACCTGCTGTGCCTGCAGTGCCACACGAATTCGCCTGGTATTCACGCGACGGTAATGGACGCGAACCAATCGCACTATGAGCAAGCGTGCGTCAATTGCCACGTGAAAATCCACGGATCGAACTTCGATGGTTTGCTAGACCGATGAGCTTGATGGAAACGCGTGTTGCGCCTGATAAGCGGTGATGAATACGAGAAGATTCGTAAGTGCAATTTCTATGGGGCAGGGAGAGAAGCCATGAATAGTCGTTCGGGGATGAGAGCGTTGGGTTTGTCGTTGGCAGCCGCTTCGTTGCTTTTCGCGCCTCTCTCCCGCGCACAGGAAAGCAGCTTCGAAGCGCAGTCCAAGGGCGTCGATTCCGGCAACTACAATACGCAGCAGACGATAGAGATAGGCTATCGGTCGACGTGGATTGACGGGAACCAGGGCAACTATGGGACTTTCGTAAATCTAAATTCCGGGCCGCGATTGCTGGACTACACGCTAAGTATGAGGTCGCTCGACCATCATGGATCTCTTTTCGATGGCCTGCACTTCAGCAACTTCGGTTACGGCGGTGAGCCGGACAACGTCTCGCGAATGCGAATCGATAAGAATAAGTGGTACGACCTGCAGGTGATGTTCCGGCGTGACCAGAATTTCTGGAATTACAACCTATTCTTGAATCCGTTTAACCCGACAGTGATGCCGCCGACAAATCCTGCGACGAATCCGACGTTCGCAGTCAACTCCGCAACACATCAGCTAACCCGCCAGAAGCGACTGCAAGACTACAATCTGACGCTTCTTCCTGAATCACGCGTGCGGTTCCGGCTGGGTTATTCGCACAACGTGGACGTTGGGCCCGCGTTCAGCACCTTCAACGGTCCTGCGGCGCGATATCTGCTGGACGAAAACTACCGAGTCACGATGAATGGATATCGCTTCGGAGTGGACTTCCGGCTGCTGCCGAGGACTACATTTTCTTACGATCAGATCCTTGAGTACGACAAGGACGACACCAGAGATTCGCTGGCATTCAAAAACGTATTGCCGATGGCGCCCGGCAGCGTGCCCGGACCGGTGGACTTTGGAATCGAGTGGTTTTACCCACCGCAGGGAGCAACGCGCCCTTGCACTCTGGTAATTTTGGCCGACGGGTTCGGCAACCCCAATTGCAGGGTGTTCATGGGCTATTCCCGGTACAGCAATCCGCGAAATTTCATGCCCACGGAGCGAGTCAGCTTCCAATCGAAATACTTCAAGAACCTCGAGATGTCCGGGTCGGGCAGCTACAGCACAAGCGACAACTTCTTGAATACGTTCAATGAAAACATCAACGAATGGACGGCCAGCGCGACCGTAAAGACCCGGGGCATTCTTAATTCTGGTCCTGCGGAAGCGAAGATGGTTTCCGTGCACGCGAATTGGTCGGGGGTTTATTCGCTGACCAGTAAGCTGCGGATTATCGATCTCGTGCGATTTGACAATTGGCGGAATCCGGGACTGTCCGATCTGCAGAGCGGAACTCTTTTCGCCACCGCACCGCAAGTGCCAGGCCAGGTTGGCATTCAACTGCCGCAGGCCCAGTTCTCACCAATCATGACGGGCGCGCCGACGTTTGAGAGCATCTGCCAGGGACCGCAGTTCAATGCATCCACTTGCCCACAGCACACCGCGGCAGCGCTCCCAGACTTCACGCGCACATTGATATCGACTTATATCGGCCAGAAGATCCAATCGAACACGATTCAGCTCCAGGCCGATCTCACCAAGCGAATCACTGCTCGAATCGGATACCTCTACGGAGACCGGGTGATTACGAATACCGGATATTTTGGCGGGACGGTCGATTACTACGAGCAAACGAATCACATCCCGCCGTACACGAGCGCCATTTACTATCCCGGCGGAGCTGGAGGCACGGCGGCAAACTACTTCTTTGCAGCGCGCGGATTCTGTGCCATTCCGTCCGGATCGACAACGCTTCCCGCTGGCTGCACGCTGAATGGCGACGGCACGATCTCTTACGTCAATCCTGCTCCTCCTACCCGGAATCGTGTGGACCTGCCCATCAACGAACACGTCGCTCTCGCGGGCCTCACGGTGCGCCCGGTGGATTCGCTGCGAATCTATGCCGATTTCCAGTTTGGATTTAATGACAAGGCATACACGCAGATTTTCCCGCGGCACTTCCAGAGCTACAAGATCCACGCAACCTACAAACCGAAACCTTGGATGACTATCGACGGAGCCGTCGATATTCGCGAGAATCGAAACAACGCCAGCAATATCAATGACCTCGAGCATGGGCGCACGTACAGCTTCGGAACTACGCTAATTCGAAATTCGAATCTGGCATTCAATCTTGGATACAGCTACAACGACCTGTACATGCAGTCTTACATCTGCTTCAGAAATACCGGCTATGGCATCGCGCCTTATGCACCTTGCGCCTTCTTCGGCGGCACGAAAGCGATCACTTTGGGGGCAATCTCGTTTTATAGCAATCAACAGCATTTCGCCTATGGCGACATCATGTGGAAGCCGTTCAGTCGTATCACCGCGACCGTCGGTTATTCCGGAACCTTTACCGGCGGCGACACGCTATTTTTGAATCCGCGAATTCTGCCTGGCACCCTGGCGTTCAATTATCAAAAGCCCTTCGCGTCGATTGAGGTGGTTCTGTACAAAGGTTTGAGCTACAAGAGCAAGTGGGAGTATTACGGGTACAACCTCAAAACACCCATGGATCTACCTGGCCTTCAGCCGATCGGATCACAGGACTTCAACGGCAGCACTGCTACCTTCGGAGCTCGCTACACCTTTTGAAATTAAATCAAAGGCGATGCGGCTTCCGATAGACGGTCGCTCGTCAGCATGACGGGAGAATGCTAGTGAAGAATGTGATTAGAAAGGCGGTTGCCTCTGCAGCGCTGGTCGTCGTTTTTTCGCTGTCGGCTCGTGCACAGAGCGAACCCGAAACGATTTACAAGGCCAAATGCGCGGGTTGCCACGGGCTCGATGGAAGCGCGAATACCAAGGCGGGCAAAAACACAGGCGCGCACGACTTTCGAGCGCCCGATACGGACACAGAGAGCGACGCCAATCTGGTCCAGATCGTTACCAAGGGCAAGAAAAAAATGCCAAAGTTTGAGGAAAAACTGAAGCCGAAAGAGATCAAGGAACTCGTTGCGTATATTCGGGGCTTCTCCAGAAAGGGCCAGTGAGTCGCAAGTGCAAGGACAGTCCGTTGCAACCCAGGCGCAGGTGAGGAACGGCAGTGAATCATTCAGACGAGATACATATCAGCTCGACCGCTGAGGAGTACAAAAAGCTCGGGGGCACAGCTTCCAGCAGGCGATCGTTTCTCGCACTCTTGTTGAGCGCTGGGGCGGCGAGTGTCGGTGCGCTTCTCTCTGTGCCGCTTTTGCGCTTCTTGCTTCATCCGCTGGTCAAGGCCAAAACTCAAGCGTCATGGAAGGAAATCGGATCCGTCGAGGATCTTGCTTCCGTAACTTCGCCGGTAAAGAAGCTCGTAAAGGTCGAGCAGCGAGATGGCTGGCGCAAGATCGTCTCGGAGAAAGCGGTGTATGTCTGCCGAGACGCGAATGGGCATCTTTGCACGTTGTCGTCGGTTTGCCCCCACTTGGGATGCTCGATCGCCTGGCACGACGACAAGAACAAGTTCATCTGTCCCTGCCACAACGGGCAATTCACGGCGGAGGGGAAGCTTTTGGGGGGACCCCCGCCGCGAGGAATGGATCGGCTGGAAAGTAAAGTCGAGGATGGAAAACTCGTAGTGCACTACCAGACTTTCAAGCAGCTCGTTCCGAACAAGGAAGTCATCGCGTGAGGGGCGGGCATCAGGGACAAAGTGTCGGTAGGTCTAAGACGGAGCAGGCATGGCCACACAGCCGTTAGAACCCGGAGCATTCAATCCCTGGATTGATCGGCGGTCCGGTATCAGCGATCGGCGGAAGGGCGAGGCCGAGTCGCCCCTCGGAGCTGTACTCAACGAGCCGATCCCCGGCGGCGCCAGTCTTGCCTATGTATTTGGATCTGGTTTGCTCTATCTGTTCTTATCGCAGATCGTCACCGGGATGTTTCTGGCGCTTTACTATGTTCCTTCGGCCGACCATGCTCACACAACGGTCGCTTATCTGACGAAGGAAGTGACATCGGGCTCTTTCATTCGCAGTATTCACGCCTATGGCTCAAGCGCGATCGTCATCGTATTGCTCCTGCACATCAGCCAAACGTTTCTCTACGGAGCGTACAAGGGACGCCGAAAACTGCTGTGGCTTGCCGGATGCGTATTGTTTGCTTTGATGCTGGGGATGTCCTTTACCGGCTACTTGTTGCCATGGGATCAGAAAGCCTACTTCGCGACCACCGTGGGCACCAACATCTTGACTTACATTCCAGTGATCGGAGGACCGCTCAAGAGCCTGCTGCGCGGCGGTGCGGAAATGGGCACGATAACCCTTTCCCGCTTCTTCGTGCTCCACGTGTTCCTGTTGCCTTCTCTCATCCTTGGTTTTATTGCTGCGCACGTTCTCCTGTTTCGCAGAGCCGGACCAGCGGGGCCATTTCAGGGAGATCCCCAAGCTCTCAAGCGATCGACGGAACCGTTTTATCCGAAGCAGGTTGTCTTCGATCTACTCTTTGCCTTGGTCATTATTGGCTGTTTGGGTCTGCTGGCTCATTACCTCCCCGTCGCGCTAGGACCGAAGGCAAACCCGTCTGACACTCACTACGTGCCGCGTCCGGAGTGGTATTACATTCCCGTTTTCCAGTGGCTGAAGTACTGGGAGAGCGGTTTCGCCGTCGTAGGTATTTTGGTGATTCCGGCATTTGTTGCTCTCCTATTCGTCGCGCTGCCTTTTCTAGACCGGAGGCCCGAGCGGCGCCCGTGGAAGCGGCCGGTCTCCGTATCGATTTACGCGTTTATCTTTATCGGGCTGGGCGCTCTGGGCGGTATCAGCCATCGAAATGATCTACGCGATCCGGCGATAGCGCCTCAACTGGCAAAGCAGCAAACAGATGTCGACGCCTTCATGAAGAAACCATTTGAACCCGAGTTGGCAGGAGTTTCACCATTTGCCGCCCAGTCGCTTAGCCCGATTGCCAGCCAAGGGAAGAGAGTATTCGAAGAGGAAGGCTGCATCGAGTGCCACGGAGCGGATTTGAGCGGAACGCCGTCGGCTCCGTCATTGCTCGGAGTTGGACAGAAGCATGACGCCGCAAAGCTGCGGAGCATTTTGAACCAGCCCACCGACGCAATGGCAGACGGCGGAATGCAGCCTGTGGACGTGAGAGAAGAGGACCTTGCGGCCTTGATCGCATTTCTCGAATCTCTTAAGTGATTCGCCCCGAGCGGGCAGAGTGTAGAATTGCTCATCGTTGCGGCCAGCGCGAGGACGCCAGAGCGGGCACTGCCAAAAAATCAGCGCCACCGATGCGGACCGGCCGGGACCGTGATCGTTGCCAGTATTCCGTAGACGCCCCGAGCCGCTTCGTTGCATTCGCAGTTCCTTGAATGTCAGCGTCAATCGTAGATCCCTGTTAGTACCGCAGTGTGAGGCTGAACGGCTCGGCACCATTAGGCAGTGCCCGCTGAAGTGATGAAAGCGTTTTCGAAATCCTCCGAAGCCCGGCCCACGCCGCGAGAAGCCGCTGCTCAGCGACCGTGGAAAAGAAATCGTTCAGCTACTCGCTCAGGGTTTTCGCAACAGTGAGCTCCGAGTAGGAGAATTCGCTGATCGTCAGCGCTGACGAAGCCCGCAAAGTCGTGCGGCAACACAAGAAATATGGCGCGGACTTAATCAAGCTAGTCCCATGCGGAGGTGTCGGCTCTATCTAAGGCTTTGGCTCACTCGCTGTTTGCGGGGCAGCCGCCTTTATCCAGCTCCTGCAGCTTCTTGGAAGCTTCTCCACTGTTCTTTTCTGACGCGACCAGCAGCAAGATCCGCGCTTGCTCGCAGTTCACCGGGACGCCATCGCCTCGTGTGTAGAGGCCCGCCAGCGCTACCACCGCCTTCATGTTTCCTGCTTGCACCGCAGACCACAACTGCTGCGGCGTCGCCGAAACCTTTTTCGGGTGCTGCACCTCCGAGGAAGAATGCGCCTTCGAGGCGGCAAGAGCGGGCGCTACTGCCGCCTGGCTTGCCCCAAGCGGCTGCTCCGCCTTCGCCGGCTGCGGCGTTGCCGACGGCGATGATGTGCGTGTAATCAGATCCGTGGAAGATGCTCCTGCTGTCTGTGGACTCTGCCTCTGCGGCGACCCTGTCGGCGCGGCCACGGAGACCGTCTTTACCGCCGCCGGCTCCGTCGCCAGCGGTTTCGTAGCGGTCGGCGCAGAGATCGACGCACTTGGTGACACGGGCTGTGCTACTGACGCCTGCGTCTGCTCAGCGCTGGATTGCGCCGCGCGGTTCGCGCTCGTCCGCACGGGGCTGCCTAGCTTCGTGCCGCCGGCATACCGGAAAATGGGAATCATCACCACCGCGCATATCCCGAAGCCGACCAATACGCCGCGGCGGAATTGCCAGCGCGTCTGCGCCAGGTGGCGTTCTATAGGAACAAGTTGTATGCTCGGAACGCGCATCTCCTGCCAAATCACCAGCTTCTCGGTCGCCGCGCCGTTTCTTCCACTGGATGCGGTAGAGGTCTCGCTCAGCCAGGCGCGGATCTGCTCGCGTGCCGGCGCGCTCAACTCCAAGAAGCGCAGACCTCCCGTGCGTTTTGCCGAGTCGATCCACGCCAACTGGACGGTGGCCTCGATCGCGCTATTCAGGTCGACCGACAGGCGCAGCTGCAGCAAGTCCTTTTCTTTGATGGGCGTGAGGCTCTCAAAGCACAACCCATCTTCGGAAAGATTCAGGACGGAACCGCTGTCTTCACCGCCGAGCTTACAGACCATCCGCTCGGGCTGCTTTCGCTCTTGCAACCGCCGATTTGCGTTCATCGTGGTGTAGGACTCCCCTCGTAGACGTTTTTTCGAGAGGGCCGGGTCAGCTAAGATATAAATAGATGAGCAGTGCGGTAATAAAAAATCTGGTCCTTAATGGATTCTCTAATCCGGTAAAGACCTTAGTGCTCGGAACCCGCAAGAGGTGTTGAATCCGAGTGCCCATATTTCATAGCGCGATAGCATCGGGCAGGAGCGTTTCAGCAAATGGCGGTCTATGGCCGGAGACGCCCGGTGGGAAATATTCACCGCGCACGTAGCCCAAGTAGCCCAACTGAGGGGCTGAAAATCGCTCGTGTTTCCCGGTAAGCGACACACGATAAAGCATTTAGGATTTCAACCACTTCGGCTGTTAACCGAAGGGTTGCTATACATCCGCGCATAATTAAGAGGACATAAGATAAGCACATCTGGCATACTCCTGGAAGGAGGTGCCATGGTTCCGCGAATCCTGTACTTACACCCGAAAACTTATAAACGTTTAATCCGCTTGCGCAAACAAGCAGAACGGGACGGAGCCTACCGAGTTGCCAAAAGATTGCAAGCAGTGGTGCTGAACTCGGAGGGACGGACCAGCGGTGAGCTGGCCCATCTACTCGGATCTCCACGCTCGAGGGTCTCGGAGTGGTTAGCACGTTACCAAACTTTTGGCGTGGAAGGACTGCTCGAAGGGCATCGTTCAGGCCGGCCATTAGAGCTGACATCGGCACAACGGAAACAGCTCGACGACATTCTCGAAAGCGGCCCGGTAGCCTACGGCCTGGATACGGGCATCTGGACCTCTCCCATGATCGCCTGGGTCATCGAGGAGGAATTCGACATTCATTATCATCCAGGCCATGTGCGCAAGTTGCTCCATCGTTTGGGCTTCTCGGTGCAGCGTCCGCGTCGCGTGCTGGCCCGAGCCAACGCGGACCAGCAAGATCGCTGGCAGCGCTACACCTATCCCAGTCTTAAAAAAAAGCGCAGCGGCAAAACCGGGCGTTGATCTTCACCGACGAAGCCAGCTTTCGCCAAGATTCTACCCTGCACGCCACCTGGAGCCGGATCGGTTGTCCTCCGGAAGTTCCCGTGACCGGACAGCGCAAGAGCGTGAAGATTTTTGGGGCCATTGAATTGAAGAAGACTCGTTTCCATTACCGGCAAGACACCGTCTTCAACGCTTCCACGTACTTCGCTTTCCTGCAACAACTGGCTCGCAGCTATCGACGGCAGGGAGCGGTGCTCATTCAGGATAACGCGACGTATCACAAAGACGGCGACGTATGGGCTTGGTTCGATGCCAATCGCCATTGGCTGGAAGTTCATCAATTGCCTCCCTACTCACCGGAGTTGAATCCAACCGAGCGATTGTGGAGATACACGCGCCAAACGGGGACCGTATGGTCAAAAATCTCAAACGTATTGAAAAGGCTTGGTTTCCGGTCTCATAATTTGCTCACACAGCTGCTTTCTGAAA
>Ga0209378_1000608_pt1 | contig 26370 bp, 25 predicted proteins | sample GraSoiAngelo_156_FD_186170 | JGI IMG/M metagenome (GOLD analysis project Ga0209378, IMG submission 186170) | Grasslands soil microbial communities from the Angelo Coastal Reserve, California, USA - 14_1009_13_40cm (SPAdes) (version 2) | ecosystem: Environmental > Terrestrial > Soil > Grasslands ...
CCGGCCGATCCGAGGAAGTGGTTGATCGAACTCTTGCCGAACGCCGAATCGGCTGAGTGGTAGCCTCGGGCTTCGAGGCGCAGGGCCAGGCGGTCGGTGATGAAGATGCGGTCGCCGATACCGGCGTGGAAGGCGTTGAGGGTGAAGTTGTATGGCGTGTTGAGCCCGTTGTCCATCCGGGTATACCCGCCGAGCAGGTACAGGATGTTCCTATCGCCGCCGGAATTGAGCACCAGGCTCGCGCTGGCCCACCGCATCTGCGTGTGTCCTGCGACGGCTGTCCGGTTCGGGTATGCTAGGGTTCCGTCTAATTCCAGGCCGAGCGCGTTGCTGAGAAAGAACCCGACCCGCCCGCCGCCGCCGAACTGGTTGTCGAGCTGGAAAGCCTTGTCGTACCGGGTGTAGGTGCCGAACCCCCCTAACTCCACCTGGTGCGCGTGCTGGGCGCTCAGCGTGGATGCTCCGCCCGCCAGCAACGCCCCTACCACAGTGACTGCCCGCATGGGACGACTCCTCCAGGACGAGACTTTCCCCCCGCTCAAGGCGGTGCGGGGGGGGACCACAAAATAGGAGGTTCGGTCGGAATGCGCGATACTCCTTCGGCTTAAGCGCATACACCTTGAAATTACTTCAAGCCAATTGACCCGAATACAACCCGAAACTAAATCAGCCCCAGCTTGGTACCGACTCGCTTGAACGCCTGGAGCGCGAAGTCGAGGTCGTCGCGAGTGTGGGCGGCTGAGAGTTGGCAACGAACCCGGGCCTGTCCTTGTGGGACCACCGGGTAGCCGAATCCGGTGACGAAGACCCCCTCGCGCAATAGCATGTCGCTCATCTGCATCGCCGCGGCGGTTTCGCCCAGGATGACGGGTACGATCGGCGTCTCCCCAGGGAGGGGCCTGAACCCGAGGGCGGCGAGCTGCTCGCGGAAGTAGCCCGCGTTTTGGCGCAGCCGCTCGACGAGTTGTGGGTGCGCCTCGAGATGGCGGATCGCTGCGAGGGCGCTTCCCGCCACCGTGGGGGGAAGGGCGTTGCTGAAGAGCTGGGGGCGGGAGCGCTGGGTGAGGTAGTCGGTGAGCGCCGCCGGGCCAGCCGTGAACCCACCTGCGGCGCCTCCGAGTGCCTTGCCGAGCGTGGATGTGATGATGTCCACCTGACCCAGCACGCCGTAGTGCTCGGCGGTGCCTCGCCCGGTCTGCCCCAAGACGCCCGTAGCGTGGGAGTCATCGACCGCCACGACGGCGTCATACCGCTGTGCGAGCGCCACGATGTCGGGCAGCTTCGCGATGTCGCCTTCCATCGAAAACACACCGTCGGTGAAGATCAGCCTGAGCCGCGCATCCCTCGCCGCCTTGAGCCGGTCGTCCAGGTCCGCCATGTCGGCATGCTTGTAAACCGCGGTCTGGCATCTCGTGATGGTCTTCGCGAGACGAATCGAGTCGATGATCGAGGCATGGTTCAGCTGGTCGGAGATCACGATATCCTGTTCGCCGAGCAGCGTGGGGCACAGCCCCTCGTTCGCGTTCCAGCAGCTCGCGTACGTGAGGGAGCTTTCGCAGCCCACCAGATGGGCGAGCGCCTGTTCCAGCTCACGGTGGATGGTGAACGTCCCGCAAATGAAGCGCACCGACCCCGTGCCGGCGCCGAACCGGTCGAGGGCGCGCTTGCCGGCCGCGATCACCTCGGGGACGTTGCAGAGGCCGAGGTAGTTGTTCGAGGACAGGATCACGACCTCGCCACGCCCTTCCATCTGAACGCGGCTGTCCTGGGGGGAGGCGAGGTAGTTGAGGCGCTTGTAGACGCCGTCGCGCTTGAACTGGTCGAGCTCGGCCTCGAGCCGGGTTCGCAAGCTCATGCGATCTCCAGGATGATCTTTCCCGCGCCCCCCGAGCGGATCGCGGCGAGGGCCTCGTCGATCCGGGCGAGGGGGAACTGGTGCGTGATGACGGGGCGCGGGTCGAGGAGTCCCGACGTCAGGTAGCGGCGCATGTGGTCCCACGTCTCGTACATTTTCCTGCCGATGACGCCGTAGACGGTGATGCCCTTGAAGATGATCTCGCTGGCGAAGTCCACCGGCACGGCGTCCTTGGGAATGCCGAGCAGCTGGACGCGGCCGCCCATCCGCACGGCGGCGAATGCCTGGTGCAGGGCGGACGGCACGCCGGACATCTCGCACACGACGTCCGCGCCCTCGCCGCCCGTCGCCTGGAGGACGGTGCGCACCACGTCGTCCTCGGCAGCGTTGATGGTCAGGTGCGCGCCCATCCGGGCGGCGAGCTCGAGCCGCCTGGCGTTCACATCCGACGCAATGACCTTCGCGGCACCGGCGGCGCGCGCGATGCCTACGGCGAAGCACCCGATCGGTCCGCACCCCGCGATGAATACCGTGCTGCCCGGGATGTCCGCGGTCAGGACCGTGTGGAACGCGTTCCCGATGGGGTCCATGATCGCCCCCACGGTGGTGGGGATGCCGTTCAGGGGCAGCACGTTGGTGACGGGCATCGTGATGTACTGGGCGAACGCCCCGTCCCGGTCCACGCCGATGATGCGGGTGTTGCGGCAGATGTGCCCGTTGCCGGTGCGGCACTGGAGGCAGTGGCCGCACACGATGTGTCCCTCGGCGGTGACGAGTTGTCCGACCTTCAGGTCCGCGACCTCCTCGACCCCGTCACCCATGGCGGCGATCTCGCCCGCGAACTCGTGCCCCACGACCACGGGCGGCCTGATCCGGTGCTGTGCCCAGTCGTCCCAATCCGCGATGTGCAGATCGGTGCCGCACACGCCGGCGTGGCGCACGGCAATCAGCACCTCCCCGGGCCCCGCAGTCGGCTTGGGAACGGTCGTGACCTTCAGACCGGGGGCGGGTTTATCCTTGACGACCGCTTGCATGATGGCTCGGGATGCGGGATGCGGGATGGGTCAGAAGATGGACCGCGTGAAGCCCCCGTCCACCTGGAGCACGGCGCCGGTAATGTAGCTGGCCCGCTCCGATGCGAGGAACGCCACCGCCGCGGCGAGCTCGTCGGTGCGGCCCATCCGGGCCATCGGGATGCCCTCGACCATCTCTCGCATCACGTCCTCCGGCGTGCGCTGCTCGCGCCGGGCGCGGGTCTCCGTCAGCTCGGCGATGCGCTCGGTCGCGATGAATCCCGGGCACACCACGTTCACCGTGATGCCGTCCGGGGCGACCTCGTCGGCGAGGGACTTGGCAAATCCCAGGACGCCCGCGCGCGCGGTCGTGGACAGGATGAGCCCGCGGATCGGCTGCTTGGCGGCGACGGATGCGAGACAGACGATCCTGCCCCACTGGAGCTTCCTCATGATAGGGACGGCGGCGCACGACAGGTGCACTGCGGAGAGCAGGTTCAGCTCGACCGCCCGCTGGAACGCCTCGCCGGTCTGATGGCTGAATGGAGCCGCCGGCGGGCCGCTCGCGTTGCAGAAGAGAATGTCGAGACGGCCGAGCTCGCGGTGGACGCTCTCCACGAGGCTCTGGGCTTGGGCCGGCACGCCGACGTCGGCCACGAACGGCAGCACGGTCTGGCCGGCCTCCGAGGTGAGCTGCGTCGCCGCACGCTCGACCGCATCGTCGTGCCGGCCGTTCACCGCGACGCGCGCGCCCTCCTGCGCGAGCACCTTCGCCACGGCGCGACCCAGCCCCTGGGTGCTGCCGCACACCAGGGCGACGCGGCGGGCGAGGCCGAGATCCATAGGTGGGGCAATCTACCTGTAGGGGGACAAGGTGTCAGGTGCTAGGTGCTAGGTGCCGTAACACCCAGCACCTAACACCTAACACCTAGCACCTCGACCGCCTCCACCCGCACCGCGCAGCACTTGAGCTCGGCCATCTTCGCGTACGGATCGAGCACGGGGTTGGTGAGCAGATTCGCCGCCGCTTCGCGGAAGTGGAACGGAACGAACACCTGGCCGCGCGCCACACGGTCCGAGATGCGGCACGAGATGACGAGCGAGTTGCGCCGCGACGTCACCCGCGCGAGGTCACCGTCGGCGAGACCCAGGTCCGCGGCGTCGGCCGGGTGGATCTCCACGATGGGCGTCGGCTCGCGCCGGTCGAGTCCGGAGGCGCGGCGGGTCATCGTCCCGGTGTGCCAGTGGTACAGCTGCCGGCCGGTGTTCATCACGAACGGGTATTCCTCGTCCGGCAATTCGACCGGCGGCGCGTACTCCACCGGCACGAAGCTCCCCCTCCCGTCCGTCGTGGGGAACCGGTCGGCGAACAGAAATGCCGTGCCGGGGTGTTCGGACGTGGGAACCGGGTACTGGAGCCCCGCCCCTTCGAGCCGCTCGTAGGTGACGCCGGCCCATGATGGGGTGACCCTGACGATCTCGCCCATCACGTCCTGCGCGGTCTTGAAGGGGGTCTTCAGACCCAGGCGCTCGGACAGCTCGATCAGGATCTCCAGGTCACCCCGCGCCTGACCCGGCGGCTCCGCCGCCTTGCGCGCGAGCTGGATGCGGCGCTCGGTGTTCACGAACGTGCCGGTCTTCTCGGCGAAGCTCGAACCGGGCAGCACCACGTCGGCGTAGCGCGCCGTCTCCGTGAGGAACAGATCGTGGACCGCGAGGAACTCGAGCTCGCGGAACCAGTGCTCGGCGTGGGCGATGTCGGGGTCCGAGATGATCGGGTTCTCGCCCATGATGTACATCCCGCGCACCCCGCTGTCGTCCTTTACGATCTCCGTCACCATGAGCCCCTCCTCGAGGGAGAGGGACTCCTCGGGAACGCCCCACACCTTTGCGTACTCGGCGCGGTGCTCCGGCTCCTTAACGGAGCGGTAATCGGTGTACACGAACGGGATCGCTCCGACGTCCGAGGCGCCCTGCACGTTGTTCTGCCCACGCACCGGCATCATCGCCGCTCCCCAGCGGCCGATCATGCCGCAGGCGAGCATCAGGTTGAGCAGCGACGTGACGAGGTCGGTGCCGTTGGCGTGCTGGGTGAGCCCCATCGCCCACAGCGTGCTCGTGTTCGGCCCCAACGCGTAGAGCTCCGCGGCCCGCTCGATCTTCTCCGCAGGAACGCCGGTGATCTTGGCCGCCACCTCGGGCGTCATCGCCTTGACCGACTCGCGGATCCGCTCAAAGCCCCGGGTGCGCTCGGCGGTGAAGGTCTCGTCTTCCAGACGGTTGGCGAGAATGTGGCTCAGCATCGCATTGAACAGCGCCACGTCGGTGCCGGGCTGCATCTGCAGGTGGAGGTCCGCCCGCGCCGCGAGCTCGGTCTTGCGCGGGTCGGCGACGATGAGCTTGGCGCCGCGCTCGTGCGCGCGCTTGATCGCCGCTCCGAACACGGGGTGCGACTCGGTGGTGTTGGCGCCCGCGACGAAGATGACGTCCGCCGCGTGCTCCACCTCGCGCATCGACCCCGAGGCGGCAGAGGTGTTGAGCGCCCGCTGCATCGCCGCCACCGACGTCGAGTGGCACAGGCGCGTGCAGTGATCCACGTTGTTCGTGCCCAGCGCCCCGCGGAACATCCGCATCAGGAGATAGTTCTCCTCGTTCGAGCACTTCGCCGACGAGAAGCAGGCCAGCGCGTCGCCGCTGTACTCGCGCTTGATGCGCGACAGCTCCTGCGCCACGAGCTCCGTCGCCTCGTCCCAGCTCGCCTCTCGGAACGGCTCATACCACGACGCAGGCGTGGCCACGCGGTCGCGGATGTCCATGTCCAGCCGCTCGAGCAGGGACAGCTCCCGCACCGATTTGCCGACCGACCGGGGGGGACCCGCCGGCTTGGGGTTCTGGCCTTCGCCCTGGATCGTCTGCCAGGGGCCGCCGCGGCGCGGCTCGCCGCTGGGGGCGCGCCACACCCAGCGACCGCCCTCCCGCACCCAACCCTTTCGGATCAGCGGCCTGGTGAGACGGTCGCGATGCTGAGGGAAGTCGTAGCCGAAGCGGCCCTTCACGCAGGTCGAGCCCTGATTCGGCGTGTCCAGCTCAATGTCGGGGGAGGTGACGCGGATGACGGTGTTGTCCGCCACGTGCAAGTCCATCTGACACCCGACGCCGCAGTAGGGGCAAACCGACCGGACCACTCCATCGGGGTGGCGGATCTTCTCGGGGGCGAAGCGCTCCTTCGGCATCACCTCGAAGATCGCGCCCGTGGGACAAACCCGGACGCACTCCCCGCACCAGGTACAGCCGGCCTTGTCCGGGTCCCCGTCGGCGCCAACGATGATCTCGGTGTGCTCGCCGCGCTGGCCGACGTCGAGCACCCCCACGACCTGGATGTCCTCGCACGCGCGTACGCACCGGGTGCACAGGATGCACGTGCTCATGTCGTGGCGGATCATCGGGTCGCCAGGGCGCTCGTCGCCGTGGCGGAGCGGGAGGTCGCGCCGCCCCATGGGCGTCGGCACGACTCCGTAACGGACTGCGTACTGCTCGAACTCATTGCGAGGCTGCGCGCGGCCGCCGTTGATCAGGTGGTCGCCGGGATAGCGCTCGAGTAGCAGACGGAGCACGCCCTTGCGGTTCTCGACGGCGGCGCGGGACTCCGTGCGCACGATCATCCCCTCCGCTACGGTGGTCGCGCAGGCCGGGACGAGCTTTGCCTGCCCTTCCACGGACACGAGGCAGATCCGACAGTTTCCCACGGTGGGCAGCTTGGGATACCAGCACAGCGCGGGGATGTCCGTAATTCCGGTGGCCCGGGCTGCCTCGAGGATCGTTTGGTGGGGCTCGGCTGAAACGGTGCGGCCGTCGACGGTGAGGCGGATCATGTGCTGAAGATTAACCCGACTCACGCGTGCGGCAACCCTAAGTGGTTGGCGCGCCTTGCAGTACGGGTGCAACCAGGGCCGGCGCTGAGCCGGCCCCGTCACAGTTTAGGGATCGACGTGCTCGGGGAGATGCCGATGCGTGTGGTCGCCCGCTTCCCCCTCGTCCGTGAACCAGCAATAAGCCCAGATCTTCGCCGGGCGCAGCGGCTGCTTCCCAGCGCGCAGGATGATGCCGATCGGCTCGTCGTCGAGAACCAACGGGAGGCTGGTCATTAGGGCGCGTCCCACGTTGCAGGTCGCGCGTCGCCCGAGCAAGGAGCCTGCCATGCGGGTACTCATACAACGTAGCGTCTTACAACGGCTTAACGGGCGTGGCGGTGCGGCGCTGGGGGTGGAGTGGTCACTCCGACACGCGCGCCGCCGTGTCGACCTGACGCTCCGACTTGACGGCGATGAAGCCCGCTCCGGCTGTGGCCCGACGCCTGCGGGTGACCTGCCAGCCGCCGTATTCGCTCTGGAGCGCTTCCGGACCGAGGGGGATGACCTGGCTCGCCGCCGGCACCGCGAGGACGACATGCTCGCCGCCGGGACGGGTGCGGGCCTGGAGCTCCGCGAGCAACGCGCGGCGGTCCCGGGCCCGCGCCGGAGCGAGTGCGGCGGGATCGACGACGACGAGGCTCGGTGACACGTCCGGAAGCCAACCACCGAAACTGATGACGAGGGCCTGAAACCGTCCCGCGAGCTGCTCCGCGACTGCCCGGCTCTCGGCCGTCTCGATGGGACCCAGGTCCTGGTCGAGGAGGAACACCTCGGCATCGTGAGCCGCCAGGAACAGCGCCGCCGGGAGGGCCGCCGCTCCCACGACGACGACCAGGTCGCCGGGCTCGAGTCGCCGGGCGCAGGCGACCAGTGGGCTGGCCGGCTCGAGGCCCCAGTGCATGGGCTCGCGCTGGGCCGCGCGCAACCGCCGGTGCTTCTGGCGCCACCGCGGGAACGAGGGCAGGCGCAGCCGGCGCGCGATGATCCGATCGACGTGCTCGAGCAGCAGCACTTCGGTGAGCAGGTACTGGCCGGCCGCGCTCTCCTCCAGCTCGCGCACCGCCTCGTCGCCGATCTCGAGCAGCTCTTCGCGCGTCAGCGTGTTCTTGTACTCCTCGATGCGCTGCAGCAGGAACTCCTGATACTCCTGTTTCGGCGACCGCGGCGGCCGGCGCGCCGCGCGGGAGCGCTCTGCGCGCAGGGAGCTCAGCATGGCTCGATGTGCACCGTCACTTCGTGCAGCCGGAGATCGCTCTTGAGACGCTGTTCCACGGCGTCGGCGATGCTGTGCGCGGCGGCCACGTCCGCGCGGCGGTCCACGGCGATGGTCACTTCCGCGTAACGCTGGTCCGACGGGCCCCGGGACCTGATGCCGTAGGCGCTCTTCACGCCGGGCACGGTTTGGGCGGTCGCCTGGATGTCCCGGGTCGGGACGGCCCGCTCGTCCACGAGCACCGGCACCGTGCGGACCAGGATTCCGTAGGCGACGAACGCGATCACCAGCGTCACGACGATCGCGACCGCGGGGTCGATCCACCACCACCCTTGACGGGCGAACAGCACGCCGACCAGCACGCCCGCCGTGAGGAGCACGTCGGCTCGGGTGTGCGTCGCGTCGGCCACGAGCAGCTCGCTCCCGAGCTCGACCCCGCGCCGGTGCTCGTACCAGGTGGTGACGACGTTCACGCCGAGCGTCCCGACGAGGGCCGCGAGCTGCGCATCGGTCACGGTCACCCGGCTCGCCCCCGCCCCTTCGACCAGGCGGTTCACCGCGCTGCGGACGAGCTCGAAGCAGGTGATGGACAGGAAGCCGACGATGCCGAGCGCGCCGAGGGTCTCGAACTTGCCGTGGCCGTAGGGATGGTCTTCATCGGGCTCCCTGGCGGCGACCCGCACGACGATCAGCGCCAGCACGTTGTTGAGGGCGTCCACCGCCGAATCGAGAGCGCTCCCGAGGATGGCGAGGGATCCGGACGCAGTCGCCACGAGGAGCTTGGCCCCCACCACGCTCGCGTTGATGGCGAGGAGGCCGAGGAAGACCCGGCGGGCGCTGGGCGAGGGCATGGGTGCAAGGTTGTGAGCGGGGCGTCCGGAGTCAACGGTGCTTCAGTCGACGGCCTGGAGCAGCGCACCCTTGAGATACGTGGTTTCGGGCACGGTCACGATCTCGGGGTGGTCCCGGCCCGCCCCGACCTGGGCGAGGAGCTGGAGCCGGCGGCCGGAGTCCCGGGCGGCCTCCGCCAGCATCTCGCCGAACACGCCCCGGTGCACGTGGTAGGAGCAGGAGCAGGTGAAGAGCACTCCCCCCGGGGCGAGAATGCGCATCGCCCGCAGGTTGATCTCCTTGTAGCCGGCGCGGGCGCGCGGTACGCTCTGTTTCGTCTTGGCGAACGCCGGCGGGTCGAGCACGATGGTGTCGAACGTCTCCTCGCCTCGGTCCAGCTCGCGCAGCAGGTCGAAGGCGTTCGCCTCACGCCAGGTGATGTTCGCGCGGCCGTTCAGCGCGGCGTTCTGCGCACCGCGCGCGAGGGCCTCGGCGCTCACGTCCACCGCCAGGACCGTCTTCGCGCGCCGGGCGAGGTGGAGCGCGAACGAGCCGTGGTAGGTGAAGAGGTCGAGCGCCCGGCCTTCAGCGGTGTGCGCGCCCACGAGCGCCCGGTTCTCCCGCTGGTCGAGGAACGCCCCGGTCTTCTGGCCGGTGTGGGGCGCCGCAAAATAGCGGATGCCGTGCTCCTCCACCGCTACCAGCTCGGGCACGGTCCCGAACGCGGGCACGACCTCGAGCGGGAGCCCCTCGTGGCGGCGGATGGGAGCGTCGTTGCGGAGCAGGACCCCTTCCGGGCCAAGCGCCGCGCGGATCCCGGCGATGACGTCGTCCCGCACGCGCTCGAGCCCAGCGGAGAGCAGTTGCGCCACCACGTAGGCGCCATACCGGTCCACGATGAGCGCGGGCAGGCCATCTCCTTCGGCGTGCACGACGCGATAACCGGTCGCGTCGAGCCCCGCGCGCCGCGCGGCGGCGGCAGCGATGCGCCCGCCCCACCAGCCGGCATCGATGGGCTCCCCGCCGTGCGTAAGCAGCCGCAGCCGGATCTCGGATTTGGGGGAATACAACGCCTGGCCGAGATGACGGCCGCGGCGGTTGGTCACGGTCACGATGCCGGGTGAGTCGCCGGGCTCGTCGTAGACGTCGGTGCGGTAGATCCACGGATGGCCGCCCTGCCAGCGGGCCGCGCCTTGCGCCGAGACGACGACCGTCATTGCATTCGGTCGGGTCGCAGCCTGGCCGCCTCCCGCAGGTACATATGTTTCAGCTCGCCCTGCGTCTTGGCGGTATAGAAGTGGAGCAGCACGCGGATGCAGCGGCGAAGACCGTCCGGCACGGCCACCTCGGCGGCGCCCAGCAAGGGGACGTCGCGCCACCCGAGGCGTCGCGCGGCGCGGGCCGGGTACTCGGCCGTGAGGTCGGGGGACGACGTGAAGATCGCGCTCTCGACGTCCTCCGGCTGGAAGTCGTTCGCCTGCTGCAGCGCCCGGAGCAGCTCTTCCGTCGCCGCCAGGATCGCTTCGCGGGTGTTCGCGGCGGCGCTGGTCGCGCCCCGCAGCCCGCGCAGAACTTTGCTCATGGCACTCGAGTCTAGCTTTCGCTTGATGGTGGTCACGGACAGCGCCCTCCTCAAGGGGCGCGATCCAGTCGAGGCCTGCCGCCGCGCGGTGGCGGGTGGGGCCACCATGGTCCAGGTCCGGATGAAAGACGCCCCGGCCCGCGAGATGGCCGCCCTCGCCCGGGCGCTGGTTGGCGCGCTCCCCGTGCCCGTCATCGTCAACGACCGGGCGGACGTCGCGCTCGCCGCCGGCGCCGCCGGCACCCACCTCGGTCAAGAAGACCTGCCGCTCGACCGGCTCCGCCCGCACGTCCCCCCCGGGTTTCTCCTCGGCCTCTCGGTCGGGACGGCCGCGGAAACCGAGCGGGCCGCCGGCTGGCCTGCCGACTACTGGAGCATCGGCCCCTGCTTCACGACCGCCAACAAGCCGGACGCGGGCCCGCCGCTCGGCCCCGCCGGGTTCGCCGCGCTGGCGCGGCTCGCGCCGACCGGTATCCCGGTGCTCGGGATCGGCGGGATCGACGCCGACAACGCCGGCGCGATCGCGGCGGCCGGCGCCGCCGGCGTGGGCGTGATGGGCGCCGTGTGGAACGCTACCGACCCGGCCGCCGCGGCGCGCGCGCTCCGCGCCGCATTTCCTTGACGTGGCGGATCGCCGCCAGGTGCTCCGCGTACGTCGCCGAGAAGATGTGTTTGCCGTCGGGCTGCGCGACGAAGTAGAAGAACGGCACCTTCGCCGGGTACAGTGCCGCGAGTAGGCTCGCCCGCCCGGGCTGCCCGATGGGGCCGGGAGGGAGCCCCGTGTGCAGATAGGTGTTGTAGACCGAGCTGACCGCAAGGTTCTTGTGCCATACCCGCCTGAGCCGTCGGCCGTAGGCATAGCTCACCGTCGGGTCGGCCTCGAGCCGCATCCCCCGCTTGAGACGGTTCTGGTATACGGCCGAGATAAACGGCCGGTCGGGATCGTAGCGCACCTCGGCCTCGACGATCGACGCGAGCGTGACGAGCTCGTGCCGCGAGAGGTGGAGGGAGTCGAGCCGAGCCTGCCACTCGGGGCTCCACTGCTTGGCGAACTGCTTGGTCATCACGCGGACCAGCTCCTGCGCCCCGATGTGGAGCGGCAGCAGGTACGTCGTCGGGAAGAGATAGCCTTCCGCGCTGATCGCCTCGTCGGGAAGGCCGAGCTCGGCGAGCAGGGCGGAGTCCTCCGCCGCCTCCAGAAAGGAGTCCCGCGGGATTCCGAGCTGGGTCTGGACGATGGCGGCCACTTCGCCGAGTCTCAGACCCTCGCGGACGGTGAGGCGCTGCTCCACGCCGCGACCGCGCTCCAGGGCCGCCACGACGTCGCCCCACGCCTCGTCCTGCCGTAGCAGATACACCCCGCTCTTGAGCGACCCCCCGAGTCCGCGAAGCCTGGCGTACAGGCGGAACAGGTCGCGATGGCCGATCACGCGGTTCCCGGTGAGGGAGTCAATGGCGGATTCGAGGGTGGCGCCGGGGGGGATCGTGACGGTGGCACGGGGTGCGTTGGGCGTTCCGCAGGCCGCGAGAGCCAGGGCTAGGCCAATGGGGAGTGAACCAATGCGGAATGCGGAGTGCGGAGTGCGGAGTGTACGGGGTGGTTTCGTAAGGGAAGGCAGCCTCAGCGCTCGAAGACGGCACGTCAATTCCGCATTCCGCATTCCGCACTCCGCACTATGGTTCACGTCGCTCCCCCCCGCCTCGCGTCGAGATAGTGCTGGAGCAGCAGCGCGGCGGCGAGGGCGTCGAGATCTCCTTTGCGGCCCCGTGTGGTTCCGCCCATTTCCCGGACCGATTGCAGCGCGCGCGCCGTGGTGAAGCGCTCGTCCCACAGCGCGACGGGGCGGCCCGAGCGCCGCGCGACGTCCGCCGCCAGGGCGCGGGCGGCGGCCGCCGCCTCTCCTTCCGAGCCCGCGGCGTCGAGCGGTAGGCCCACGATCACGCCCGCCACGCCGCGCTCCTCGAGTAGGACGAGCAGGCGGGACATGGGGAAACGCCGGCCCGCGCGGCGGGTGAGGGTGGTGAGCGGCTGGGCGATCGTCTGGGTCTCGTCGGACAGCGCGAGCCCGATGCGGCGCGCGCCCCAATCCACGGCTAGCAGCCTCCCCACTCCGGGCGGACCGGCGGACGGTCGGACGGGCGGACCGTGACGGCGATCTTCAACCAAATCTTCCGTCCGCCTGTCCGCCCGTCCGCCCGTCCGTCATCCCTGCGACATCGTCGCGAAGAATTCCAGGTTGGTTTTCGTGCGCTTCATGCGCTCGAGCAGGAACTCGATCGCCTCCACGGGCGGCATGTCGGAGAGGAAATTGCGCAGCAGGTAGACCTTGTTGAGCTCCTCCTTGGTGAGCAGCAGCTCTTCCTTGCGGGTGGAGCTGCGCTGCACGTCGATGGCGGGGTAGACACGGCGGTCGGCGATGCGGCGGTCGAGGATGACCTCCATGTTCCCCGTGCCCTTGAACTCCTCGAAGATCACCTCGTCCATGCGCGAGCCGGTGTCGATCAGCGCGGTGGCGATGATCGTCAGCGACCCGCCCCCCTCGATGTTGCGCGCAGCGCCGAAGAAGCGCTTCGGCTTCTGGAGGGCATTCGCGTCCACGCCGCCCGAGAGGATCTTGCCGGAGTGCGGCACCACGACGTTGTGGGCTCGGCCGAGCCGCGTGATCGAGTCGAGCAGGATCACCACGTCCTTGCTGTGCTCCACCATCCGCTTCGCCTTCTCGATCACCATGTCGGCCACCTGGACGTGCCGGTCCGCCGGCTCGTCGAACGTGGAGGAGATCACCTCAACGGTGGTCCCTTTCACGTTCTCCTCCATGTCGGTCACCTCTTCGGGCCGTTCGTCGATCAGCAGCACGATGAGGTAGATCTCGGGGTGGTTTTCGATGATGGAGTTGGCGAGCTTCTGCATCAGGATCGTCTTCCCGGCCTTGGGCGGAGACACGATCAGGCCGCGCTGGCCTTTCCCAATGGGGCAGAGGATATCCATCACCCGCATCGACAGATCGCTGTCCTTGCGCTCCAGGCGGATGCGCTCTTCCGGGTAGCGGGGCCGCAGGTTGTCGAACGCGACCCGGTGCTTGGCCTTCTCGGGTTCCTCGCCGTTGACCGTCTCGACCTTGAGGAGCGCGAGGTAGCGCTCGCCCTCCTTGGGCGGCCGCACCTGACCCATGATGGTGTCGCCGGTGCGCAGATCGAATCGCTTGATCTGGCTGGGCGAGACGTAAATGTCGTCGGGGCCATAGAGATAGTTCCAGTCGGGGCTGCGCAGGAAGCCGTAGCCCTCCGGAAGGATCTCGAGGACACCCTCGCCGCGCAGGACCGTATCCGAATCGAGCAGCGACTGCTCGATACGAAAGATGAGGTCCTGCTTGCGAAGCCCGGAGTAGTTGGTGATGTTCAGCGTTTCGGCCATCGCGTGTAGTTCCGCGACGGACTTCCTCTTTAGTTCAGCGATATCCACGTGTGCTGTACTCCGTTTGCTCTACGACGGGCGAACCCCGGGGATGGGAGACTGAACGCGGTGATAAATGGAATTCAGGGAGTTTGAAGGGGTGCTCGCTTTATATAGTAGGGACTGCCGGACGCACAGTCAAGAGCGCGCATGGACCTGAGCGAGTTCCTGCTCGCCTGGCGGACCACCGCCCTCCCCGATCGGGAAGTGATTGATGCCCTTGTACATCCGGCCCACGCCGGGCCGTCGCCGGAGCTCGCCCGCCGGCTGGCCCGGTGGGGCGGCACGTACTATTGGTCCGATGAGCCCGAAGGGCGTCATCTGGTGCTCACGCGGCCGGGCCCCCGGCGGCCCGAGCGCTGGGGGTGGCACGTCGCCCTGTTTCTCGCGACCCTCTTCACGACGACCTTCGCCGGGGCCGTGCTCGCGCGCACGATCGAGTACGAGAACCCGTTCGACCTGTTCACCGGGTCCTACGTGGTGCCCCAGCACTTCGCACGCGCCTGGGCCGCCGGATTCACGTTCTCGCTGCCTCTGCTCGCCATCCTGCTCTGCCACGAGCTGGGGCACTACGTCACGGCGCGCCGTTACGAGCTGGATGTGTCGCCCCCCTATTTCATCCCGGTGCCGCTCGTCCCCTCGTTCATCGGGACCATGGGCGCCTTCATTCGGCTGCGCACCATGCTGTCGGATCGGCGCCAGCTGTTCGACGTGGGCGTGGCCGGGCCGATCGCGGGATTCGTCGTCGCGCTCCCGGTGCTGGCCATCGGCCTCGCGACGAGTCACCCGCCGACCGACGATGAGCCGGTGACAGGGCTGCTCCTCCGGCTCGGCGACGGCAAGGCGCTGCTCGGCGATTCGGTTCTGACACTGCTGCTGCGGCATCTCGTGAATCGGTCGGCGTCCACGCTGATCGTCAACCCCGTCGGGTTCGCGGGGTGGGTCGGGATGTTCGTCACCATGCTCAACCTGCTGCCGATCTCGCAGCTCGACGGCGGGCACGTCTTGTACGCCGCGCTCCCGCGCTGGCATCGCCGGGTCGCGCTCGGGTTCTGGGTGCTGATCGTGGCGCTCGGCTCGCTCTGGCGCGGTTGGCTGTTCTGGGGTGCGGTCGTGCTCGCGCTCTCGCGCGGGAGATTCGGCCACCCACCGGTGTTGGACGTGCACCGCCCGCTGCCACGCTCGCGCCGCGGGCTCGCCTGGGCGGCGCTCGTCCTCTTCCTGCTCACGTTCGCCCCGGTGCCGTTCCGGATCTAAGAAAAACCATTGCGTAAGTCGTCGAGCCTTATATCTTTGCACAAACCAGCCCTAGTGGTCCCGCATGCCAGCTCAGCCGGCACGGTACAGCGCACCCGAGGCAGGCGAAGCAGTCGTTCACGACCTTCCTCCCATCAGATTCGACGGACAACTCATCCCCATTCGCCTCGTCGTGCGCCGTCACGAAGACGGCATCTGGCGCGGCCGGATCCTGTTCGGCGCGCCCGACACCGAGGCGGAGCGCTCGACGGCCGAGATCTTCTGCGCCACCTCGGAGCAGGACCTGTGGCAATCAGTGGGGGATCTGCGCGACCACCACATTCGCGACCTGTACCGCTCGCTGCTGTGATGGCCGAGGCCGGCAACCCGCTCCGCACGCTGCGACACGATTTGTCGAATCCTCTGGCGGCGCTGCTCGCCGAGACCCAGCTGCTACTGCTGCGCGCCGAGGGATACGATCAGGAGACGGTGACGAGCCTCAAGCAGATCGAGTCTCTCGCGCGCAAGATGCGCCAGATCCTGGAAACCGTGGGCAGGTGAGCCGGCGGCACCGACCCCGCTTCAGCGCTGCCCCGTGCTGGTGGCACGCCCGGCGCATCGCGGTCAGGACCCGTAGCTGGCTCGGCTGGCCCCGATACCGGCGTCGTGCACGGTTTTTCCCGACGCCTGCTGGTTCTTGAGGTACGTCCACCCGCTCCAGAAATAGAGGATCAGCAGAGCCACCGTCGTCGCGCTCACGGCGTACTTGAGCGATGCGGGGGCGTCGCTCGCCGAGAGCAGCCCCTCGATCGCCCCCGCGAGCGCGAGCAGGGAGACGACGGCCCCGATCATCCGCGCGGCGATGCGACCCTCCACGACCAGCGCGTCCGCGCGGGTGCGGTCCCCCGGCGCGATGAACGCGCCCGCGAGCCGGAACCCCGCCCCCGCCGCGATGAAGATCGCGGTCAGCTCGAGCCAGCCGTGCCCCGCGATGAAGGTCGCGAGATAGCCGCCCGCGTGGTAGTTGACGAACAGCCCGAAGCCCATACCGAGCTGGAGCCCGTTCACGACCAGCATCCACACTGTGAGCGTCCCGGCGAGCATCCCGCCCACGAACGCCCAGAAGGAGACCCCGATGTTATTGGTGATGATCGCCGACGCGATGACGGGCAGCTCCTCGGGACGCGACTGTGCGTAGCCGATCCCCCGGGCCTCGTTCTCGGCGGCCTGCTCGGCGCGGCTCACCATCACAGGCGACATCACCTCATCGGCGACCCCGGGCCGCGTGCGGATGATGGCGTAACCGATGGCGGCGGGCACGGCGAACAGCAGCACCGCGGCCAGGACGTAGCGGTGCGACTGCACGACTGCGGCGGGGAAGTCCCGGACCAGGTAGCGGATCAGCGGGGCTCGGGGGCGGCTCCGGGCGCGATACAGCGCGTTGTGGCCGGCGCTCACCACCCGCTCGAGATACTCGATCACGCGGGGATCCACGCCGTAGGTCCGGGCCCGGGCGAGATCCGCCGCCACCTCGCGATAGCGGGCCGCGAACGCGGGGATCTGGCGCGGTGGGAGCGCGCCGACCCCCGCGCGCTCCACGCGCCGCGCCAGGGCGTGAAACGCCTCCCAGCCGTCGCGCTTCTTCGCCACGAAGCGCTCCGCCGTGACGGTAGTGCGCCCGGCCGCACCGACCTGCGCGCGCGTCGCGAACCGGCTGCGGCGCTTGCGCTGCTCCTCGGCGTGCAGCCCGGCGAGATAGCTGTCCGCGTCCGCCGTGCGGCGCGGCACCCGATCCTGGAAGCGCCGCGCCAGCTCGGTGGCGAGCCGCACCTGGACCCGCGGGTTGAGGTGGTCCTGGCGGGCCAGGAACTGGTCGAGCAGCCGGAACTCGTCGTCGGAGAGCTCGGGGGGGCCGGCTTCGATCGGCTCCGCCGCCGCCGCCGGCTGTCCGGCGCCCAGGGTCCACTCGGTGGGGTGATCCCGCACGACGATCGTGCCCGCCGCCAGGTCGCCGAGACGCTGGTTACGGCGCTGCAGGAACACCATGAGCAAGCCGGGCAGGAAGGGGAGGAGCGGCAGGTAGCAGTCGATAAGGCGTACGAGGTTTCGCACCACGGCGGCCGCGGGCGTGACCGGGTGGCCGGTCTCCATCACCACGCGGATGCCCAACGCCTGCTTCCCGGGTGTGCGACCGCCGTTCAGCGCCTCGAAGAGAGCGAAATAGCCGAAGAAGGTGAAGAACGAGAGTAGAATGACAGCGGCAAGCGCCCAGCCGGTGGGCTCGCCACCGCCCGACAGCCCGCCGAGCGCGCTGCCGGCAATCCAGAGCGCGAGGAGCCCCAGGACGATGAGCACGGTGTCGATGATCGCCGCGGCGGCGCGTGAACCGACCCCGGCGAGGTCGAAGTGCACCTCGACGTGCTCGGGGGTCTCCACGCCCAACCGCTGGCGCAGCTCGGCCGGCGTGAAGCGGTCTCGCGGAACGGTCTCCATGGCCTCATCTTAGCGGCATCCCCCCAGCCGAGGGAGCGCGCATGGCGGAGCTCAGACCGATGCGTGTAGGTGAGATTCTGGATGCGGGTCTGGCCGTGTACCGGAGGCATTTCGGCTTGCTGCTGCAGGTGGGCCTGGTGGCCCTGTGGCTGCCGGTGGCGGCGAACGTCTACGTGCAGGTGGGGGGCGGCCAACTGGCGCACCCCGTGCTCTACATCTTCGCGAACGTGCTCCAGTACTTTGGGAGCCTCGTGCTCACCGCCAGCGCGGTGCGCATCATCTCGGACTCCTACCTCGGTCGCGCCCCGCAGCTGGGCGACGCCGTCACCTTTGCCATGTCGAAGGTCTGGCCGCTGTTCGTCGTCGGGTTCGGGTATGGCCTGATCGTCGGTCTGTCCGCCGCCGTCGTGGGGGTCGTGGCGGCCGTCTTCGTCCCGGTTCTGGCCAAAGGCGGCGGGGTCGTTGCGGTGCTCTTCGGGGCCGCGTTGGGGGCGGCGGCGCTGTGGTTCGTTGTCTTCGTCGCCTGTGGCTACGGGTTGACGACGCAGGTCGTCGTGCTCGAGGACCTCGGAAGCTCGTTCGACGCGTTCGGACGCTCCTGGACGCTGACTCGCGGCTTCAAGCTCAAAGTGTTCGCCGTTGCGGTCGTCGCCTTCATCATCTTTTGGATACCGGTCGCGGTCGCGGGCGCCATCGGTGGCGCGTTGACGGCGAGCGCGCCGGTCTTGAGCCGGGTGTTCGAGGTCGCCGCGAGCGTGCTGCCGATTGTGATGACCCCGCTGCTCGCTTGCGTCTTCACCCTGATGTACTACGACCTGCGGGTACGCCGCGAAGCGTTCGACCTCGAGGTACTTGGCCGCCAGCTGGGGATCGGTTGACGCTCGGCCCGATGCTCGCCGGCCCGGCACAGGGCGTGGCGCCGGACTCGCTGCGCCGCGCGCTGGGCGACGTATTCGCACGGCCGGAGTACCGCTGGGTGCAGGGCCGGACCCTGTGGCAATGGCTCCTGGAGCTGTGGTACCGCGTGCTCGACTGGCTCGGGACGTTGCAAACGGCGCACCCCGGCGGCTATCGGATGCTAATGGTGGCGCTCATGGTCCTCCTCGCGGGTCTCGTGGCGCACATCGGGTGGGTGGTGTGGCGGATTACGCGCCCGACCGCGCGCCCGACCGAGCGCGCGGTCGCGGCCGGCGGCGTGCGCTTGGAGGACGCGCGGGCGCATCGCGAGCGGGCGGAAGCGCTGGCGCGCGAGGGCCGCTACGCCGAGGCGATCGCGCACCGCTTCGTCGCGCTCGTGCTGGCGCTCGAGCAGCGCCGGGCGGTCGTCTTCCACCCGTCCAAGACGCCGGCGGAGTACGTGAACGAGGCGCGGCTCGATCCCTCGGGGCGCGCCTCCCTCGCGGCTCTCGTCGGCCGGCTGTACCGCCACGTGTTCGGGGCGGTACCGTGCGCGGACCCGGAATACCGGGACTTCGCCGCCGCCGCCGATCTCGTGTTGCAGCATGTCGCGCCGGCTTGAGCTCGGGCTGGTCCTGCTGCTCGCGCTCGCGATCACCGTCGCCGTAGTGGCGGGTCGCCGGAGCGCGGGCTCCGGGCCCGAGCTGGACTTGCGCGCCTCGACGCTGCTCTCGGGGCCGCTGGGGAGCCGCGCCCTGTACGACGTCCTCGTGCGGTTGGGCATTCCGGTCGAGCGGCGGCGCACGCCCCTCTTCGATCTCGGGAAGAGCGATGCGCGCCGGGCGGCGACGGCGGTGCTCGTCGTGCTCGACCCGCCTCAGGAGCTGCTGGCGGCCGAGCTCGCCCAGGTCGTGCGGCTCGTGCGCGCGGGCAGGGCCGTGGTGGCGGCGGGCGCGGGTGGCGGGATCACCCGCTGCGTGGGCTGGAGCACCTCGCAGGGCCGGCGCTTCTTCCCGGCGGACACCTTCGCCGTCGTCTCCCCGAATGGGCTCGAGCTCCCGCCCGTCGCCGATTTCCTGCAGCCGCTCACTGATCTCGAGGCAAGGCGCCGCGTGCGGGGCGGTCCGAGTGAGCAGGACGAATGTGAGACGCTGCCACCGCCCGTGGCGGACACGCTGCTGCGCCTCGCCGACGGCCGGCCTGCGGCGCTGCGACTAAGGTACGGCGCCGGGAGCGTCACGCTCGTCGCCGACGTGGGGTATTTTCGGAACCGCGCGTGGCGCGCGGGTGACGTTCCCTACTTCGTCGCGCCGTTGCTGGTGCCGCCGCGGGGCGGGGGACATGGGCGGTGGCCAGGGCGGGTCACGTGGGACGAGTATCATCAGGGCTTCGGCCGTTCCGGCTCGGTTGCGGGCCTGTTCGTGGGCTGGCTCGCGGGTGCGCCGGCCGGCTGGGCGGTCTTGCAGGTCGTGGCCGTTGTGGTCGTGGGACTCGCGATGGCCGCGGTGCGCTTCGGCCCGGCCCAGCAGGTGATCGAGAGACGGCGACGCTCGCCACTCGAGCACCTGGAGGCGCTCGCGGCCGGGCTCGAGGGCGCGGCCGGCGTGGAGACCGCCGTTGATCTCACGGTCTCGGGGCTGCGGCGGCGGCTGGGGCGCGCGGGCGTGCCGCGCGCCGCGCAGATGGGTTCGTGGCTCGCCGGGCTCGAGCTCGCCCTGGCCACGCCCGCGGGCCGTGACGCGGTCCGGCGGCTTCAGCGGATCGTCACCCAACCCGGCGGCCCCGAGCGCGCGCTCGCAGCCGCCCAGGCCGTGGAGGACGTGTGGGAGGAGCTTCGCCCGTCGCCGACGCGCGCGACATCCTAGCGGCGCTGCGCCAGGTGGTGCTGGGCCAGGAGGCGGCGACGCGCGACGCCCTGGTCTGCCTGCTCGCGCGCGGCCACGTGCTGCTCGAGGGCGTGCCCGGCACCGCGAAGACGCTCCTGGTGCGCACGCTGGCCCTGGCGCTCGACGTGAAGTTCCAGCGCATCCAGTTCACGCCCGACCTCATGCCCGCCGACATAACGGGCGTCAGCATCCTGACCGGCTCGCACGAGTTCACGTTCCGGCCGGGTCCGATCTTCGCCGACCTCGTCCTCGCCGACGAGATCAACCGCGCCCCCGCCAAGACACAGGCGGCGCTGCTCGAGGCCATGCAGGAGCGCACGGTCACGGTGGACGGCGCCGGCCACTCCCTGTCCGCGGTGTTCACGGTGTTCGCCACCCAGAACCCGATCGAGTTCGAGGGGACCTACCCGCTGCCGGAGGCGGAGCTGGACCGTTTCACGGCGAAGGTGACGGTCGGTTATCCCGACGCGGCCCATGAGCGCGACGTGCTGCAGCGCTACGTCGCCGGGTTCGAGGCCGACCGGCCCGCCACCTACGGTGTTCGGCCTGTGACCGACGGCGCAGGTCTCGAGCGGTTGCGGCAGGCCGTGGAGGCGATCCGCGTAGAGCCGCAGATCACGGCGTACATCACGGCCGTGGTGCGAGCGACGCGGGACGCCGCCTCGCTCACCCTCGGAGCGAGCCCGCGGGCGGGCGTATCGCTCCTCAAGGCGGCGCGAGCCGCGGCGCTCCTCGACGGCCGCGACTACGTGGTTCCCGACGACGTGAAAGCGCTCGCGCCGACCGTGCTGCGTCACCGGGTGAGCGTCGCCCCGGAGCTCGAGCTCGAGGGCGTGACGGCGGACGCGGCCCTCAAGGCAATCCTCGACAAGACGGAAGTCCCCACGGCGTGAGCCCTCTCGACTGGGCGCTGTACTCCGGGGTCTTGGGGGCGTTCTGGGCGGTGTGGTATATCGTCGGAGCGCGCGCTGGGCTGCTCTGGACCCGGCGCGCGCTCGGCGTGGGTGCCGCGCTCGCGGCCCTCGGCCTTCTGGGTTTCTGGATCCCCTGGGCGCTCGACGCGATGCTCGCGGCCGACGTCGCGCTGCTCGTCGCCGTGTGGCTGGACGCGCGGCGTGCCGTTCCGGCGGGCGCGCGGGGGTTCACCGTGGGGCGGGACGCTCCACCCGGCTTCGCCGTGGGACACGGGGGCGAGGTCAGCTACCGCTGGCGCAACGCCGCCCGGCGCCGGGCCGCGCTGCGCGTGCGCGAGGTGCGGCCTGATCTCCTGGGCGGCCTGCAGGCGCCGCGGGCCGTTACCGTGAGGCCGCGCGCCGAGGCGCGGGAGACCGTGGCCGTCGTCCCCGTGCGGCGGGGACGCGAGACCGCGGGGGCGTTCGTCGTGGACTCCATCGGGCCGCTCGGGCTGGGGCGGCGCCGGCACACCATGTCGCTACCGTGGGACGTCGCGGTGTACCCGCCGCTCGTCTCGATGCGGCTGCGGGCGTCGGTCAGCCAGGCGAGGCGGCGCCGCGAACAGGGCCTCCGGCCCATCCGGCAGCTCGGCGAGGGGCGGCTGTTCGAGTCGCTGCGCGAGTGGGTCCCCGGGGACGATCTCCGCCACATCGACTGGAAAGCCACCGCCAAGCGCCGCAAGGTGATCACCCGGCAATACGAGGCGGAGCGGCGCCAGCAGGTGCTGCTGGTGCTGGACACGGGCAGGCTGCTCACGGCGGAGATCGCCGGCGTCTCGCGGCTCGACTACGTCGTCCAGGCGGCGCTCGAGCTCGCCTACGCGGCCGTGCAGCACGACGACAACGTCGGCGTCATGACGTTCGCCGACGGCGTGCGGCACTTCGTCGCCCCGCAGCGCGGCCGGCTCGGCCTGAAGCGGGTGCTCGATGTCCTCACGGTGGTGGAGCCGAAGCTCGTCGAGCCCGATTACCCGGGCGCGTTCCGCTATCTGGCCGCGCGCAACCGCAAGCGTGCCCTCACGGTCCTGTTCACGGACGTGATCGACCGGTTCGCCTCGGACGCCCTCGTCGCCAACGTGGCGTCACTGCGGCCGCGCCACCTGCCGCTCGCCGTTACGCTGCGCAACTCCGAGCTCGACGCCCTCGCCGGCCTGCGGCCCACGGTGGTGCGCGACGCGTTTCGCAAGGCGGCCGCCGAGGAGCTGCTGCACGCGCGGGAGGAGGCGCTCGGCCACATGCGGCGCGCCGGCGTGATCGTGCTGGACGTCCCGCCCGAGCGGGCGGCCCAGGCGGTGGTCGCCCGGTACCTCGAGCTCAAGCGCCGGGGGCGGTTGTAGAAGCTACTAGACGTCTAGCCCTCTAGACGTCTAGACCGGCACGAAAACACATTGCGGTTGATCGCAGAGGGCCTCGGTCTCAGCCGCTTTCCGGGGGCGGCGGCGGCTGAGAACATGGCGGAGTTCTTCGTTACTCCTTAATGATCACCCCGGCTCGCCCGGCCCGTGGTGGTTGCCGAGACCGCGTACAGCCGCCAGAATTGAGTCGACCTGTCGGATCGTCCATGACACGCCCTGTTTCCGCGCCCCCGTTCATCGTCGCGCTCAACGGCGCGTGGCACAAGCGCGCCCTCCGAATCTTCATGGTCATCGTGCTCGCGCACCTGGCGGAGCATCTCGTCCAGGCGTTCCAGGTGTACGCGCTCCACTGGCCGGTCCACGAGGCGCGCGGGGTGTTGGGACAATGGCTCCCCTGGCTGGTGCACTCCGAAGTGCTGCACTATGGCTACGCCGTGATCATGCTGGCGGGGATATGGCTCCTCCTGCCCGGCTTCTCGGGCCGGTCGCGCCACTGGTGGATGGCCGCGTTGGTCATTCAGTTCTGGCATCACATCGAGCACGCGCTGCTCCAGGGGCAGGTCATCGCCGGTCGGAATCTGTTCGGATCGCCGGTCCCGGTCAGCATCGTCCAGTTGTGGATCCCGCGCGTGGAGCTGCACCTGTTGTACAACTCGCTCGTGCTCGTGCCCATGGTCGTGGCGATGTACTTCCATCTGTTCCCGACGGAGTCGGAGCGCGGGGTGATGCGATGCAGCTGCGCGCTACACCCCGGAGCGGCGACGGCCTGAACGACACCGGGCGACCGGGACATCACCCCGGCTGCTACCAGCTACCCCTCTCCCCCAACGTCCGGATGACACTGCTCAGGCGGCCGGCGGCGTTGCGCCAGTTACGCTGGACGGCGCGCCGCGCGCCCTCGGCGCCGCCGGTGTCGATCTCCTCGATGATCCGCTCGTGCTCCACCACTGACTGCGCGATTTCGTCGACGAGCGCGCTGGTGTAGAGCCGGACGTAGCGCTCCGCCTGTGGCTTGATCGCGTTGTGGAGCGCGAGCAGGCGGGGCCCCGCTCCGGCCTCGACGTAGCTCTGGTGGAAGCTCGTGTCCAGATGGAAGATGCGCATGGGATCGGGACGCGTGGCAGCCGCTGCTTGCCGGAGCCCGCCGTTCAGCTCGCGCATCGTGGCGACCAGTTTCCTGCGGGCCGGGCGCGCGAGGGCGGCGGCCTCCTGCGCCGCGAGCCCCTCGATGGCGCCGATGATCGCGAAGAGGTCGCGAGCATCGTCCTGCGTGAGCGGCGCGACGGTGAGGCGGGGCTCGTTGCCGCGGCCGGTGCCGGCGATATAGCCCTCCTGCTGCAAGCGGTGGAGCGCGCTGCGCACCGGCGTCCGGCTCACACCGAGCCGCTCCGCGATGTCGCTCTCGATGATGCGAGACCCGGGGGCCAGCCGCCCTGACACGATGAGCTCCCGGAGCTGATGATAGGCTCGGGGGATGCGGTCCCCGCGCACGACCCGCGGCGCCGCGCTGGACGGCCTGGCGCGTGGTTTGGCTTTCGCCGGCCTGGCATTCCTCATTGAGCGAGTCGGTGGTCGCCGTGCGCCATCAGGTCACGGTTGGACACGCGGATTGCGATAGGGGCGCACGAAACGGTCAGCATCCCGGGTTGACGTCCGACGCGATGTTCGGGTTGTTGAACCGCTCCTTGTCGGGGAGCGGGAATCGCGTGGCGGATCCGTAAAAGCCCCCCTTGGGGTTCGTGGCATCCACCGGATATGGCGTGCCGCTCGCCGGGAAGAGCGGGAGCTTGAACCGGTTCATATCGCCGAGGTGGTGGCCATCCAGGAAGAACACGGCCTGGCGCTCGCGAATGATTTGCTGCTTGATGCTGTCCGGATTGGCGCTCCTGAACTGGGGCAGGCCGACGGCGGCGTGCAGCGCGTTGATGATGTCTACCGCCGTCTGTCCACCCACGATCTCGGCGACGATTAGCTGGGCCTCGGCCCCGGTGGCCATGGGGATGGGCGCACCGATGCTCTGGTACTTGAGCTGGACCCACTGCCCTGGCCGGTTGTCGAACATCCGCGTCGCCGAATCGAACCTCACGGCGACCCGGGGATCGGGAACGCTGTCCAGCTTGCTCGGATCGATCGTGTCCGCGAACACGTACAAGAACTGCCGGTACGGTACCGCGATGGTATTGAACGGGCTTTTGTTGACCTGTTGGTAGACGTAGTTCTCGCGGCGCGATGAGGTGGCGGAGTACGTGGCATCGTACCTGAAGCTCGCCGGGACGAGCTGGGCGTCCCCCAGGGCGCCGGCCGAGTCGCCGAGGTCCAGTCGCGTGCGGGCGCGCCCGACCAGCGCCAGGTTGAGGATTTCAGCGCTGCCGGCCGTGGTTGCCTCGGCGATGGCGGTCGAGAACCGGGTCTCCGCCGAATCCAGGAGCTGGTCCCCCACGAGCTGCGGGCTCAAGTCAATTGCTGCCGAGCAGAAGCCCTCCCCCAGCAGCACCAGGCTGTACCCGGCGTAGGCGCTCGCCTTCGCAGTGAGCAGGTGCCGGTTGGCCACTTGCTGGTCCGTCCACGCCGCGAGGTGGCGCATGGCGTTGTCGGCTTGATAGCGCGCGATGGAGAGGGGTGTGTAGACGCCAAGGAAGCTGCCGTCGTTGCACTGATTGGGACCGTATGGGTCGCCGGGCTGCACGGTGCGCCGATCGTAGTCCCAGCGGCCGGCCGACAGCGTCGCATCCTCGAGCTCACCGGCCAGCATGCCGCCGACCGCCGCATAGCTCGCGAGCGCGCACTCGAAATCGGCCTGGGCGCCGTTCACCAGCAGCTCGGCCTGCCCCGGGTTGTCCAGCACTGAGGCCGGCACCCGGCTGGGGGCCTGGACATCGAGGAGCTCACAAGCAAGCGCAAATCCGAGGAACAGCCAGAGGAGACGCGGCTTCATACGTGGTATCCCGCCTTGTCGGTCATGAGGTCGGTGGTGAACGCCTCAGAAGGTCACGTTGACGGTCGCGACGAACTGCGCGAGCTGGGGCAATTGGTCTTGCTCGAACACCGTGTGTTGCCCGAAGCCCTCCCCCAGGAACAGCGCCTCGGGGTCCAACCCCGTCCAGTTCGTCCACGTGTGCAGGTTGCGCCCGGCGACGGTGACGGAGGCGCGTCGCGCGCCGACGCGCGCGGCCCACGGGTCGGGGAGCTGGTAGCTGAGCGAGAGCTCACGGAGTTTGGCGTAGCCCGCGTCGTTGAAGACCCAGTCGACGAGGACGTCGGGCGACTGGATCCCCGCGATGAGCGCCGGGTTATAGCGCTGCGGGTAGACGTTCTCCAGGCAGGTCTCGAAGACCTGGCAGCGGGCCCGCAGGTTGTTGTCGGTCTTCTTGAAGCCCAGCTTGTAGTCTACGAGGGCGTAGAGCCGCAGCCGGCCCCAGAGCGTCAGCGTGGAGCTGACTCCCCCCTCGGTCTTGGGCGTCGAGCGACCGAGAAAGACGCGCGGGGCGATCACGGTGCCGGCATCGTCGTAGCAACGCACCGGCTGGTGGTGCAGCGCCGGTCCGCCGTCGCACATCACGGTCGACTGTATCGCGTGCCCGTCCGAATCGAGCTGGGCGCTCACCACCTTCTCACGGAAGAAGGCAGCGGCGGGATAGCCGACCCGGTGTTGCTGGCTTCCGAGCACGATGCGGCAATCCTTGTTGGCCTG
>Ga0209378_1000612_pt1 | contig 26309 bp, 21 predicted proteins | sample GraSoiAngelo_156_FD_186170 | JGI IMG/M metagenome (GOLD analysis project Ga0209378, IMG submission 186170) | Grasslands soil microbial communities from the Angelo Coastal Reserve, California, USA - 14_1009_13_40cm (SPAdes) (version 2) | ecosystem: Environmental > Terrestrial > Soil > Grasslands ...
GGCCGGCCCGTATGAGGCGAACATCAAGGGCCTGGATGCGGAAGAGTTCCCGATCATTCCGCAGATCCCGGACAAGCCAACCACACGCATGGCGCAGGGAACGCTGCGGCGCATGATCAGCGAGGTCGCGTTCGTCGCGGCGACCGACGACAGCCGGCCGGTGCTCACCGGTGTGCTGACGACCTTCGCCGGCGAGATGATAACGATGGCGGCGGCGGACCCCTATCGGCTCTCGGTGCGTCATGCACGGCTCCTCGATCGGGTCGATCCGCCGATAGAGGTCATCGTCCCGGCGAAAAGCCTCTTCGAAGTCGCGCGCATCGTCGGCGACAGTGACGATGCAACGGTCGATATCTTGGTCACGCCAAATAAGAGTCAGGTCATCTTCCACACCGACGAAGCCGACCTGGTGTCTCGCATCATCGAAGGTCAATTCCCGAATTACCGGCAGGTCATCCCCACGACCAGCAACACGAAGATCGTCGCGCAGCGCGAAGAGCTTCTGAAGGCGACGCGGCTCGCTTCGTACTTCGCGCGCGATGCCGCGAACATGCTGCGGTTCCAAGTCGATCCCTCGAGCGACCCGCCTCTTGTGATCTCGGCGAACGCCGCCGAGGTAGGCGACAACACCGGCCGCGTCGACGCGACGGTCGAGGGCCAGCCGACGACGATCGCCTTCAATTCGCGGTTCGTCGCCGACGCGCTCTCCAGCCTTTCGGCGCCGGAGATCGCGCTCGAGCTCGGCGGCCCGCTCGCGCCGGGTGTGGTCCGCATTGTCGGCGACGACAGTTATCTTCACGTGGTGATGCCGCTCCGCATCCCGGCCTGATCTCGCGTGCGCGTCGCGTCGCTTTCCCTCGAGGACTTCCGCAGCTACGAACGCGAGGACTGCCTGTTCGTTCCGGGCGTCACCGCGTTCGTCGGCCCGAACGGCGCGGGCAAGACCAACCTGCTCGAGGCCGTGCACCTCGTGGCGCGCGGAGAGTCATCGCGTGCCGGCGACGACGCCGAGATGGTCCGCTGGGGTGCATCTTTCGCCCGAGTCGTTGTCGAGGCGTGCCACGGGAAGGACGAGCGTGCCCGTCTGGAGGTCACGCTGTTCGCCCCTGAGGTCGCCGCCCGCAAGCGGCCGCGGCGGTACACCTCGGACGGCGCGCCCCGGAGGGCGGACGACATCATCGGCGCGTTCGCGGTCGTGGCGTTCTTTCCCGAGGATGTCGAGCTCCTGGCGTCGGCGCCCTCGGCCCGCCGCCGCTACCTCGACGCGATGGTGTCTCAGATCGACCGTGGTCATCGGGCGGACACGCGTGCCTACGCGCGGGTGCTCGTGCAGCGGAACGCGCTGCTGCGTGCGGGCCGGGAGGAGGAGCCGATCCCCGAAAGCGAGCTCGCGTTCTGGGACAGCGAGCTCATCCGACTGGCGACAACGATCTCGCTCCGGCGAGAGACCGCGGTCGAGGAGTTCCGACCGGCCTTCCGCGCGGCGGCCGCGGCGCTGGGCGCGGACCCGGTCCCGGACGTCGCGTACGCCTGCCAAACGACAGGGACGACCCCTGAGGATCGCGCCGAGGGCTATCGCCGACTGCTCATCGAGAAGCGTGACCGCGAACGCTGGCAGGGGACGACGCTCGTGGGTCCGCATCGTGAGGATCTCGCCGTGGCGGTCGGCGAGCGGCCACTGCCGACCTTCGCCTCGCGAGGAGAACAGCGGTCCGCCGTCCTCGCGCTCAAGCTTGCGGAGGGGACGTGGCTGCGCGCGCGCACCGGGGAGACGCCGGTCTTCCTTCTTGACGACGTGCTTTCCGAGCTCGACGCCGCGCGGCGCGACGCCTTCTGTCGCGCCCTTCCCGTCGAGGCCCAGGCTATGTTGACGGCTGCCGTGCTCGCGAGCATCCCGGAGGCCCTCCGCGAGCGCGCCACGATCGTTCCCGTTGGGCGTGGAGACGTCGGCTGAGGCCTCTTTCGGCGGTGCTCGCGCGAGCCCTTCGGACACTGGGGCTCGATAGCGACGTCGCCAGGGCTGATGCGGTACGCGAGTGGAGGACGGTCGCCTCGGCGGTGATCGGCGCGGATGCCGCGCGGACCACCGCGCTGCGGATGGACGGGGGCACCCTGGTCGTGGCCGTGCCGACCGCGCAGTGGGCGGCGGAGATCCGTCTTCGGGAACACGAGCTCGTCTCGCAGCTCGCAACACGCGCGCCGCGCAGCGGCATCGCCAAGATCCGGTCCGTCCCGGCGTCGCACAACTAGCGTGTCCCTAAACTCGCCTGCGGTGCGACAGGCGAGCTTCGTCACGAAGACCGGATCGACCAGCGAGCTTCGTCCGGGAGCGCCCGATGTCATCCTCGTGAGCGAGCCGACGCTTGGCGCGACGCTTCGCACGAAGGGTCGCTTCTATTTCCTCTGCGAGGTCTCACGTCAGCACGGCACGAACGCCGGCGCCGACGTCGCCAAGGAGGTCGCGGATCTCGCGCGCCAGGAGTACTACTACGATCTCTCGGCCGGGATCGAGGTCTCGCTGCGCAAAGCGCTGCGCCAGGCGAACCGCCGCGCGGCGCAGCGGCTTCGGGATCACCGGGGGCGCGTCACGCTCCATTGCGCTTGCGCGGTCGTCGTGAACAACGAGCTGTACGCGGCGCGCATCGGCGCCGCACAGGTCTTCCTCGTTCGCCGCGCGCGGCTCTTCCTCCCCGGCGACGAGCCTGGCGAGCTCGCCGACTTCGTTCATCGCACGACGACGCGCGAGGCGGCCTCGCTCGGTGGTGAGGCCGATGTCCTGCCAGACGTGTGGCGGCAGAGCGTCGAACCGGGAGACACGCTCATCCTCGCTTCCGGGGCGCTGACCGATGGCCTCGGTGCCGAAACGCTCAAGAACGCGGCGGTGACCCTGCATCCGCGCGCTGCGGCGGAACACGTGCATAACCGCGCGGTCGCGGACGGAGTGGTCGGGAGCGCGGCCGCGCTCTTCATCGAGATCAGCGCCGCGAGCGCCGGAGCAGCGCGCGTCCTCTCCGAGCCCGTCCGTGCCGCTCAGCCGAGCGAGGTGGAGATCGCGGACAACATCCGCTCGCGCGTCGATGCGCTCTGGCGCAAACGCCCACGGATCGGCGAGGCGATCGGCGCGGCGGCGGCACCGGCGACCCGCGCCGTCGGCAAGACGGTCGCGGTCGGATTCGAGCTGATGCCGAAGCGTGCGCCGCCTCTGCCGCGCAGGCCGGACACCGCACGCGCCCGCTCACGGCGGCAGCGACGTGCCGCGTCGATCCTCGCGGCGCTCCTCCTCGTGGTGGCCGGCGGGATCGGTCTCCTCGCCTACCGCGACTACAGCGGCAATCAGGTCTCGGGTGACTACCAGCTCGCGATCATCTCCGTCGAGTCCGACATCTCGTCCGCGCAGCGCTTCGCCGACCGCAAGCCACCGGACAACGACTCCGCGCGCGAGAGGGTCAACCACGCGCGCAGGTCGCTCGATGAGGCCGCCCGCTCGCCAGCGGCCGACCCTGTCCGCGTGGCGGCGCTGCGCGCGCAGCTCGACGCGCTGGACGACAAGATCAACGGGGTCGTCATAGATCTTGCGCGCATCGCGCCCGGTGCGAAGCCGGCGACGCTCCTGGGAAACGTGAACGGCCTGTACGCGGCGGATCCCGGATCGGGCAGGCTTTGGCGGATCTTTGGGGATCCGACCGAGGTCGGGGCGGTGCTCACCAAAGGGACGCAGGACGTGGGCTCCCCACGCCTGGTCGCGGCGCAGGGCGAGACCCTCTATTCCGTCGATGATGCCAAGCACCTCTGGCGGGCAGAAGGCAACGCCATCGAAGATGTGACGCCCGATGAGTCGACCAAATGGAAGAGCGTCGAGGCCTTCGCGGTATTCGTCTTCAACCTGTACGTCCTCGATGCGACGAGCGGTCAGGTGTGGAAGCACGCGTCGAGGGATGGTGCCAACTTCGAGCGCGGGCAGGGGTACCTGGCCGAGCCGCTCGCCGCGGGGACAGGCCGGTCTCTGGCGATCGATCAGGACATCTGGATCGTGACGACGCAGGGCGAGATCCTGCGGTTCCGGCGGCTCACCCAATCGTTCACGGCGACACGGGTCGACTTCGTCCCGCGATGGAAGGGCGATCCGGTGAAGCCGACCGCGGTCCAGGCGATCGACGTGCAGCGCTCCATCTACTTCCTCGATGCGCCAGGGAAGCGTGTGATCCAGATGACCCGCGATGGCGGGGAGCTCGCGCGCTTCGCGCTGCCGGCAAATCTGCCCGCGCCCACAGGCTTTTACGTGTCCGAGGGCTCCCGCACGATATTCACGATCCACGACTCGAAGGTGGTGGCGACGGAGCTTCGCGCGTGATCCCTCTTCGCGATCAGAACCCCACGTCGCGCACGCCGATCGCCAACCGCCTCCTCCTTGCTATCAACATCGCGGTCTGGATCTACACCCTGTCGATCGCGCGCGACGCCGCGGCGATCGCGGCCTTCTACGACCGCTATTCGTTCGACTGGCGCGAGTTCGCAGGAGCGATCGCGCAAGGGAACCTCGGCGCCCAAACGTTCATCCCGCTCCTCACGCACATGTTCATGCACGGTGGTTGGCTACACGTCATCGGCAACATGCTGTACCTCTGGATCTTCGGCGACAACATCGAGGACCGGCTCGGTAGCGGCCCGTATCTCGTCTTCTATCTGCTTTGTGGGGTGGTGGCCGCTGTCGGGCAGGGCCTCGTGCAGCCCGAGCCGATGGTCGGGGCCTCGGGGGCGATCGCCGGGGTCCTGGGCGCGTACCTGGTGCTCTATCCGACCGCGCGTGTGTCAACGCTCATCTTCCTCGGACTCTTCATCTCGATCGTTCAGCTGCCCGCACTCATCGTCATCGGATTTTTCATCGTGCTTCAGATGATCGATGCGCTCGCCGAGTTGCGCTTCACCGCGCATCAGGCGACGTCCAACATCGCGTACTTCGCGCACATCTTCGGCTTCGCGGCCGGCATCCTGCTTCTGCTCCTCTTCAACCGGCGTCGCGAGGTCGGTCGAATTCGTTTCGGCTAGCTGTCAACCGTCCGCATGACGGTTGACGCGGCCTTTGACCGGGTAGGCTTGTGACGATGCTCGTGCCGTGCACGGTCGAATCGGTTCGGGTCCACGTGCTCACGAATCAACACGTCGTGCTGCTCCAGGCGGAGGGCGTGCGACGGCTCCTCCCGATCTGGATCGGTCCCGATCAGGCGTACAGCATCGCGACGAAGATCGCCGGGATCACCAGCGAGCGTCCGCTCACCCACGATCTGATGGTCGACATGCTGACGAAGATGGGCGCCGAGATCACGCGCGTCGTCGTCAAGGACCTCGTCGCCGACGACGCCGGCGGCGGAGTCTTTCATGGCAGCGTCTTCCTGCAGGTCGCCGACCGCGAGATCGAGGTGGACTGCCGCCCGTCGGACGCGATCGCGCTCGCCGTCCGCTGCACCGCGCGCATCCTCGTGAGCGAGACCGTTCTGGATCGCTCGGCGATCACCGCCGAGTCGAACGACGATCACGAGCTCGCCGTGTTCAAGGAGTTCATCGAATCTCTTCCGGACGAGCCGCCGCAAAGCTCATAGAGATCGATCGCGCGATCTGGCCGCTCCGAACGGCCGTCAGCCGCGATGGCCGCCTTACGGTCGCGGGAGCGGATCTCGTCGAGCTCGCGGACCGCTACGGGACGCCGCTCTACGTCTACGACGCCGAGACGATACGCACGAGCGTCCGCGGATATGTCGATGCGTTCTTTCCGTACCGGCCCGTGCGCGTCGCGTATTCGGTCAAGGCTTGTCCGCTCATCGGCGTCGGCGCGGTCATAGCGCGCGCGGGGCTGGACGCCAGCGTCGCATCGTTTGGGGAGCTGCTCGCCGCGCGCCGCTCCGGGTTTCCGGCCTCCCGCATGGAGCTGCACGGGAACGCGAAGCCCGACGAGGAGCTCGCTGGTGCGCTGCGCTCTCGCGTCGGACGCGTCGTGATCGACGGTGCGCACGACATCGAGCGCCTGGGTCCGCTTGTCCGAAAACGTGTCCAGCCGCAGCCGGTATGGCTGCGCGTCTCGCCCGGCATCGCGGTGGACACGCACCCGCACCTTCGGACCGGAGGGCTGGACAGCAAGTTCGGCGTGCCGATCTCGACGGGCGACGCGCTCGCGTACGCGCGCGAGATCGTCCGCACGAAAGGCCTCTCGCTCGTCGGGATCCACGCGCACCTCGGTGCCCAGGTGCGTGACGCCGGACCCTACCGCGAGCTTGCGCGTGCGCTCGTCGCCTTCGCGAACGAAGTGCGCGCGGCGACGAAGGCTCCGATCGCGGAGATCGCGATGGGCGGAGGGCTCGCCGTTCCACTGCGCTCCGGAGAGGAAGTCGTGGGTCTCGCCGACTACGCGCGTGCGCTCGCGGAGCCGGTGCGGAAGGAGGGCGGCGCTCTGCGAGGCGCGACGATCTACGTCGAGCCGGGCCGAGGCATCGTCGGTCGCGCCGCGGTCGCGCTGTACCGCGTGATCGGCACGAAGCGGGTCGAAGGCCTCCGCGCCTTCGTGGCCGTCGATGGCGGGATGGGCGACAACATCCGGCCGGCGCTCTATGGCGCGGAATACACCGCGGCGATCGCGGGCCGCGCGAACGCGCCCGCGACCGAAGAGGTCGCGGTGGCCGGCAAGTTCTGCGAGAGCGGGGACGTCCTCATCCGTTCGGTGAAGCTGCCGTCAGCGCGGGCGGGGGATGTGCTCGCGATGCCCAGCGTCGGCGCGTACAGCCTCGCGATGGCCTCGAACTACAACCAGGCGCCCCGTCCGGCGGTCGTCTTGCTGGATGGAGGACGCGCGCGTGTCATCCGGCGGCGCGAGCGACCCGAGGACATCTGGAGGCTCGAGCGCCGCTAGTCGTTCGGGCGAAGCCAGAGTCGCGCGCGCAAGACGAAGAGGTCGCGGATGGCCCGGAGGATCACGCGCGGCGATGCACCCTTTTCCTCGCCTGCCGTGCGCGGGAAGTGGCGCACGCCAACCTGCCTGATGCGGATGCCCGCCCGGCGCAACGTGATCAGAAGCTCGGGTGAGAAGAAGGCGCCGTTCGCGCGAACGCGCTCGAGCGGCACGCGTGCGAAGACGTCGCGGCGGAAAAGCTTGAAGGCGCAGTCCACGTCGCGCCACCCACCGCCGAAGAGCAGGCGGATCAAGCGGTTGTAGACCCACGCAACGAACAGTCGGCGTGGCGGGTCCGCCCGCTTCTCGCGATAGCCGACGACCGCGTCGAAGCCGTCGCTGGCGTTGACGAGTCGCTCCAGGTCCGCGAGATCGAACTGCCGGTCCCCATCCGTGTAGAAGACCCACGGCTTCGTTGCCGCGCGCAGACCCGATCGCACCGCTCCGCCATATCCCCGCCGCGTGCCGTGGTGGATGACGCGGACGCGCGGGTCCCTCCCGGCAAGGTCGTCCGCGATTGTGCCCGTGCGATCGGTGCTGCCGTCGTCGACGACCGTGACGTCGACGTCGTCCGCGAAACGGGGAAGGATTGTGAGCGCGTCGTTCACGACCGCCCCGACGTGATCCTCTTCGTTCAGCGCCGGAAAGAAGAAGGAAAGGCCGTCGAGCCGTGCGGGCACAGGCAGCCAAGGTTAGCGTGTTCGTGTCGGATGAGCGTGTCGGACCGCATGGCCGCGATCTGGATCGGAGCGATCGCGGCGGGGATCTATCTCGCCGCCGGCATCGGCCTGACGACCGACTATGACTATTTCGGACGCCTCGCCGCCGCCGTGCTCGACGGCCGCTGGTGGCTGGATGAGGCGCCGACCTGGCTGAACGAGCTCCTCTCCTGCGGTGGCGGGCGCTTCTGCGTCGTCTATCCGCCGCTCCCGGCGATCATGGCGCTCCCGCTCGTCCCGTTCCTCCCGACCGCGTCCGCGCAGGTCATCGCTTCGCGCGTCGCCGGCGGCGCGTCGGGCGGGATCCTCTACTACGCCCTGCGGGGGTACGGCGCACCGCGCCTCTACGCGCTCGCCGGCGCCATCCTTTCGACGTTCGGCACGACGCTGTTCTTTTCCAGCGTCGACGGGCGCGCCTGGTACGCCGCGCACGCGGCCTCCATGCTTTTTCTCGCGGCGTCATTCGCGATCGCAGCGCGGGGCGGCGCACCGACCCTGGTCGGCGCGCTTCTTGGCATCTCGGCGCTGGCACGGCTGCCGGTCGCAGTCGCCGCGCCGGCGCTCGCGCTGCTCACCGCGCGACGGAGTGGAACGCCATATCGCGCGGCGCTCGTCCGGGTCGTCGCCGGCGGGCTGCCCTTCGCGCTCCTGTATGTCGGGTACAGCGTGCTCCGCTGGGGAACGCCGTTCGACTCGGGTTACGCCCGCCTCACGGAGGGCGACTTCTTCTTTCAGCAGGGCCTCTTCTCGCCGATCTACCTGGTTCGGCAGCTGTATGCGATCTTCCTCGAGCCACCTGACTTCGTCGAAGGGACACCGTTCTTCTTGCGTCCTCGTTTCGTGGGCATGAGCCTTTTCCTCACGACCCCGGCCTTTCTCTGGGTGTTCATCGCGCTCCGTGAGGTCCGGCGGGACGTCGTGGTCGGCGCGACCGCCCTGGCCGCGCTGCTCGCGCTGCTGCCGGATCTCTTCCACGGCACCGTCGGGTTCCAACAGTTCGGGTACCGCTTCAGCATCGATGCGCAGCCTTTCCTCGTCGCCCTCGCGCTCACCGGCGATGGACTCGTTCGCGGGGTGTGGCGGCGCCGGCCCACAATCCTCTTCCTCGCCGTCATCCTGCTGTCAGTGCTCGTCAACGTGTATGCCACGATCGCGATCACGCGGTTCGACTATTGGCAATGAGCACCCACGAGGCGCGCGACGAGCGGCGGGCACGCCTGCTGCTCGCGGGCGTGATCGCCATCGGCGTGCTCATCAGGCTCGTCGCGGTGCGCGCCCAAGGCTTCACCACCGACGTGGGTACCTTCCAGGCGTGGGCCGAGCGGCTCGCAGAGATCGGGCCGGGCCGTTTCTTCGAGCCTGGTTACTTCAGCGACTACCCGCCGGCGTTCCTCTACGTGCTCTGGCTGCTCGGCGCGATGTTCGACGGCGAGTTTCTGCGCCTCGCGGTGAAGGCGATCAGCATCCCGGCGGATATCGCGATCGCGATCCTCGCGGCGAGGGTGCTCTGGCGCACCGCGGGGCACGCCACGGGGATCGCCGCGGCGGCGATCTGGTCCCTTCAGCCCGGACCGATCTTCGCGGGCCCGTACTGGGGCCAAGTCGACGCCGTCGGCACGCTGCCCCTCTTCGCTTCGGTCCTTGCAGCCGGATCGCGGCGCTGGTGGCTTGCGGGCGCGCTCGGCGCGGTCGCGGCCCTCGTGAAACCGCAGTTCGGGATCGGAGCTCTGGTCATCGTCGTCGCCGCGGCGATCGAGTTCATCCGGGACGCGCGCTGGCGTCCGGCCCTGGCGGTCGTCGTCGGGGGAGCGGCGACCGCGTATGCGCTATCGGTCCCGTTCTGGGGCCCGGATCCGTTCCGGATCGCGACCGAGCTCGTGGCCCTCGTGCGCAGCGCGTCGGCGACGTATCCGTATACCTCGCTCTACGCGTTCAATGGGTGGTCGATCTTCTTCGACTTCTGGAAACCGGACGAGGGCCTGGTCGTCTACGGCGCGCTGCTCCTCGCCGCGGGCTTCCTTCTCTCGGTACTCCCGCTCTGGTGGCGCCGGGATACGGCGATGCTGCTGGCCTGCGCCGTGTTCACCGGCCTCGCGTTCTACTTCCTGCCGACGCGCGCGCACGAGCGCTACCTCTTCCCGATCTTCGCCCTGGCGCTCCCGTTCGCGGCGGCGCGCTCGCGGGTCTTCGCGCCGTACGCCGCGCTCGCGATCGCCTTCGCTGTATCGGTGTATTTCGCGTTCACCAGATACGAGCAGTACGTCGATCTCCGCGTGCCACAGATCATCGAGGCGACGTTCTTCGGACGCGCGGGTCAGATCGCCATCGCCGTCGTCATGATTGCCACGTCGGCCTATCTGGTCTGGCGGCTCGCCCGTGGCGATGCGCGTCTTGAGACCGACAGCGGGTGGGAACTGCCCCAGATCACGCCGGGGGAGGTCACGTGGCGGCTCCCCGCGGGTCTGGGGCCCGGGCGCATTCCCACGCGCCGCGACATCGCGGTCGCGACGCTCATCGCGCTCGCGGTGCTCGTAACGCGCGGCTACCGCCTCGACTGGCCGCGCGACATGTATTTCGACGAGGTGTATCACGCACGCACCGCGTTCGAGCTGCTCGCCGAGCGAGAGCCCTACGAGTGGACCCACCCGCATCTCGCGAAAGAGATCATGGCCCTCGGGATCCTGGCGTTCGGTGACGATCGCGTCGTCGGGCACGAAGGCGTCCCGCACGATGGCCCCGTCGCCTTCGCGGTGTCGAACGAGGGCACGCGCGCTTACGTTTCCCGCGATGGCACCGTGTCGATCGCATCGCGCGACGGGCCGCTTCGGGATCGCGCGAAGCTAGGCGACGCGGCCGCGATCGCGATCGCCATCCAGGGCGATCACATGATCGTGCTGACCACGACGTCGCTGATCGTCGTGCCCGTCACGGAACCGCCGAGCAACACAGCGCTCCAGACGGTGACCTTGCCGTTCGGCGACGCGAGGTCGCTGGTGCTCGCCGGAGACAACGTGGCCGTTGGCGGAGTGAAGGCGCTTGCGATCTATCCGACGCTTGATACCGCCCCGCTGACGGTCCCGCTGGACACGGTCGCGCTCACCGCGAAGACCGACGGCAGCGAGCTGTACGTCCTCGACACGCTCGGCAGCGTCCACGTGATCGCGCCGGGCACCGCGCAGGAGACCAAGATGCTGACCGGCGGCAAGCCTGGGACCGCGATGGCCTATGCGCAGGGCCCCAACCGGCTGTTCGCGGCGCGCGCCGACGGGCCGGTACTCGACGCGTATGACCTCGAGACCGGATCCCACGACACCGTCTCCCTCACCAACGCGCGCACGGGGGCGTTCGCGGCAGGCGCGACCGCGCTCGCAGTCGTGCCGCGCACCGACTTCCTCTATGCGCTCGACGGCGGACGGGTCGTCGTCATCGAGACGCACGGCGCGTCGCCGTTCACAGCCATTCCAGTGGACGGAACGTTCCTGGGCGTCGACGGCGCACACGACAAGCTCCTCGTCGCCGGCGCGACCGGCGCCGACCTGATCGAGACCGGGCGTCATGCGCTGGCCTGGCGCATCCCCGGTGTGGTCTTCGCCGCGCTCCTCGCGTTCATGCTCGTGCTTCTCACGCGGCGGCTCTTCACATCGCCGGTGGTCGCGACCATCGCGGGGCTCGCGGTGCTCCTTGACGGCTCGATGTTCGCGCAGGCGCGGATCGGTATGAACGACGTGTACGTGGGGGCCCTCATCGTCGCGGGGTGGTACTTCGTCGTCGCGGCTCATCGGCCGCGGCGATCCGCGGTGATCGACATCCTGATCGCGGGAGTCCTGCTCGGCCTCGCCGCAGCGGCGAAGTGGGCGGCGTTTTACGCGCTCGCCGGCCTGCTGATCGCGACCATCGCAGTTACCGTGCGCGCCTACGACCGCGGCCGGCCCGGGACGGGCGGGCCGCTCGACCTCCTCGCCGGGCGCGGACGCAACGCGGCCTTGCTGTTCGCGGCATTCGCGGTGATCCCGGTCGCGATCTATCTCGCGGGCTACGTCCACTGGTTCGGCGGACCAACGATCCCGTTCGGCTGGAACCTCGTCGAGTTGACGCAGCAGATGTATTGGTACCACTCGAGCCTCACCGCGCCTCATCCCGCCGGGTCGCCGTGGTGGAGCTGGCCGCTCGTACTCAAGCCCGTGTACTGGTACTTCGGACAGTCTGCGGACGGCGATAACGCCTACATCTACGACGCCGGGAACATCGTGCTCTTCTGGGCGGGTCTCGTGGCCTTTGGCTGGTGCGCGGTCGCGGCCGTACGCGCTCGCTCAGCGGGCCTCGGCTTTGTCGTCTTCGCGGGACTGGCGCAGTATGTGGCCTGGATCCCGATCGGCCGCGTTCTGTTCTTCTATCACTTCTTCACCGTGCTGCCGTTCTACCTGCTCGCGCTCGCCGCCGGCCTCGCGTATTTCTGGGGCACCGGGCGAGCACGCTGGGTCGTCGCCTACCTCGCCACCGCCGCCGCGGCGTTCGCCTACTTCTATCCGTTCGTTTCCGCGCAGCCGTTCCCCGGCGCGCAGGCGGGGATGTTCTTCATCCTTCCGACCTGGACCTACGACTGCCAGTTCTATCCGACGTTCGTGTGCAACCCGACCATCGGGTCGAGCTTCTCTGCGGGGGCGCTCTTGGGACGGCTCGCACTCGCGTTCGCGGTCGCCGGCGGCGTCGCGCTGCTCCTCATGGCCGGGAGCTCGCCTCGCTTCTCGCGCCTGCTGGCTACGGCGCGGTCTGGTACGCGCCGCTAGCGAAGAGGACCGCCGCGATCGCCACGGCGATGACCACCACGACGAGAAGAGCGAGGATCGCGTCGGTCAGGCCGACGTTCGCGTCCGCGAAGAGGCGCCGCGGGCGTGCGGCGTAGAGGACGACGGTAATGTTGTCCTCCCCGCCGCGCTGTTTCGCGAGATCGACGAGGGAATTCACGGCGTGCTCGATGTCCTGCGACCGCACTTCTGCGGCGATCTCTTCGTCGGGCACATGCCTCGTGAGGCCATCCGAGCACAGCAAGAGCCGATCCCCAGGCACGAGCGTCTCCACGAATACGTCGGGCTGCACGCCGTTCGGATCGCCGACGAAGCGGGTGATCGAGCTCGGGAACACCCCGGAGTGATCGGCGGTGATCCTCTGGATCGTGCTATCACGCACGAGGTAGGCGCGGCTATCGCCGAGGTTTCCGACGACCGCGTCGTCCCCGCTCACCGCCGCGGCGACGAGCGTCGACGCGGCGCCCTTCTGTCCGCTCTCGCCGGCGGCGCCGAGCACCGCGTCGTTGGCGTCGCGCATCGCGGCGGCGAGCGCGTCGGCGCGCGAAATCTCGGCGCTCGCGCCGAAGAAACGTGTCGAGAGCGCTTCGATGGCGGCGCTGCTCGCCAGCTCGCCGCCGGGCTCACCCCCGACGCCGTCCGCGACGGCGAGCAACGTCCCGCTCGGCTCGACGCGCACCAGATAGCGATCCTCGTTCATCTCCCGCACGCGACCGACGTCCGTCCGTGCGGCGGTCCGCTTCCCCAGAGCTAGTCCCCCTTCTTCGTGCAGTCCTTCCCGGCGACGTAATACAACGTCGCGGTCTGGTTCGGGGTGATGGCTGTTCCGGCCGGAGGGTCCTGGCGGACCACGGCACACGAACCGCCTGATCCCTGACCGACATCCCACGCCACCGTGGCGTACCCGGCGCCGCGCAGCGTCTCGACCGCGTCGGCGAGCTTCTTGCCCACGACGTTCGGTGAGACCCTGCCGGCGGCGGTGGCTGTCGGATTCGCCGGCGAGGAGAGGCCGGCTCGCGAGAAGGACGCGAAGAACAGGGCCGTCGCGAGGAGCACGGCGAGCACGGCGAGGACCGCGACGGCGCTGTCGAAGCGCGGAAACGACCAACGCCCGGGAGCGCGCGTCGCCGGGAGCCGGCCAAGAAGCGTGGTGTCGTCTCCCGCGCCTTCGGCCACGTCGGTGAACGCGTCCGCGAACGCGCCGGCGCTCGCGTACCGGCGCCGCGGATCAACCGCAAGCGCGCGGGCGAGTACGGCATCGACGCGCCCGTCCACGCCGATGCGCCGATTGCGGAGCGACGGCGGTGGTCCGAGGAGACGCTTGCGCACGAGCTCTTCGCTCGACCGGCCCTCGAACACCGGCTGGCCGGCGAGGAGCTCGTACGCGAGAAGACCAAGGCCGTACACGTCCGTCTGGGCCGTCACCTCGCCGCCCTCGACTCGCTCGGGAGCGATGTAGCGCGCGGTGCCGAGAAGCTCCTGCTCGTCCTTGTCGCGTGCGGCGCGGGCGATGCCAAAGTCGGTGAGCTTCGCGATGCCCCTTGGATCGACGATGACGTTCGCGGGCTTCACATCGCAGTGCACGACGCCGGCGGCGTGCGCCGCGTCGAGGGCGGCCGCGACCTGGCTCACGATTCGAGAGACCTCGTGCGGCGGCAAGGGACCACGCTCTGCGACGAGGTCGCGCAGGGTCTTGCCGGGCACGAGCTCCATGACCATGAATGTGTCCGCGCCGTCACGACCCTCGTCGAATACCGTGACCACGTTCGGGTGGACGACAGCAGCGGCGCGCCGCGCCTCATCCGCGAACCGCGCGCGGAACGCATCGTCCGCGCCCGGGCCGAGCACCTTGACCGCGACGTCGCGGTCGAGCTTGGAGTCTCGCGCGCGCCACACCTCGCCCGCACCGCCTTCGTCGATGCGTTCGAGCAGGCGGTAACGTCCTGCGAGGACGCGGCGAGCGGCACGCGGCCGGGGTTCGAGCGCCATGCCCTCGCTCGCCCGCAAGAGCCGAGCCAGAGGCTCCACTCAGGACAGGCGGACGAGCGCGGCCAGGGCTTCCTCGTACGTCCGGTCGCTGCCAAGGATCGCGAGCTCCTCACCGATGAGCTCCACGATCGCGGGAGACGGAAGCGGAACCGTGCGCTCCCAGCGCGTGCGTCCATCGATGAGGACGGTCGAGGTCTGATGCCGTTCGTCAGGCTGCCGCTTCACGACGAACTCGGCCCGTTGCCCGTCACGCTCTGCCTGCACGCGGATGCCTGACACATCGCCCTCCTCCAAGCCGCGCTCGAAACGAGGCCGCACACGAACCATGACCCGCGCACCATCCGCGCGCGCGATCGCGAAGAGCAGACCGCCGGCCTCGGATGGCGCGAGCTCATCGACGCGCCGCCACCCGAGTCGGGACGCGAGCCAGCCGATGAAGAGCAGGGCCTGCGATGGATGGATGTCTCGTCCGTCCATGTCGACCGCGAAGCCGACGCGGACCCCGGTCGTCGTTTCGAGGAATGGCCGCCACGCCGGGACATCGAAGAACGATGTGACCATCTCGCGCCACGGCGTAAGGCGCGTCCAGTTGAGGTCGGTCAGTCCGAACAGGCCCCGCGCCTGAGAGCAGATCCGGGCGATCGACGGAAGGGCGAGGTCGGGCCGCGCGAAGTCCGACGAATCGACGATCAGGCGATCGGCGACCCCGAGGAGATCACCGAACGGCGGACCGCCCACCGGCGGTGCCCCCGTCCACCAGAGGAACACCGGCAGGTCAGGCACGAGAAGGGGGATGACCGCGGACGCGACCCGCTGGCGCGAATCGCCTCGCGCACGCACGAGGATCTGCTCGTAGCTGACCTGTGTCGCGTTGTCGGCGGCCGGCAGATGGCAATGCATTTCGATCCGCGCCTCGACATCCTCGCGCGCGCCGCGATCGGCCAGCACCACGATCGCCCGCGACGGGTGACGCAGCGCGAGCTCGGAGATGCTCTTCGCGGCGCGGCGCGCGTGCACCTCGCGCTCCGCGTACACGATGAGGTTGAGGACCGACGCGCGCGCCGCCACAAGTCGCTGCTCCAGCGCATGCGCGATGACGGCGCGTCGAAGGCGCGTCAGCTCGCGCTCGACCGCGGCGACCCCGAGGACGCGCGCGCCCCAGAAGGTCGTGTCGATAGCTATGCTTTGCGCCACTCCCGCCCGTCCCGTTCGATCAGCACGTGCGCCTCGACAGGCCCCCAGGTCCCCGCTTCGTAGATCGGAGGATCAGTGGGCGACGCGCCCCACGCCTCCATGATCGGATCGACGAACGCCCACTGCTGGTCGACCTCGTCTCGGCGGGTGAAGAGCGTCGCATCGCCGCGAAGCGCGTCGAGGATGAGGGTCTCATAGGCATCCGGGGCTTCGACCATGAACGAAGCGCCGTAGTCGAAGTCCATGTTGACCGAACGAATGCGTATGCCCTGGACCGGCACCTTCGCGCCGAATTTCAGCGAGATCCCCTCATTCGGCTGGATGCGTAGCACGAGCGCGTTCGGCTCGAGTCCTTCCGACGCCTCGCGCGAGAAGAGCTGGTGTGGTGCGGCGCGGAACTGGATCGCGATCTCGGTCGAACGCTTGGGGAGCCGCTTCCCGGTACGCATGTAGAACGGCGTTCCCTCCCAGCGCCAGTTGTCGACCCAGCACTTGAGTGCGACGTAGGTCTCGGTACGCGAATCCCGCGCAACTCCCGGCTCTTCGCGGTAGGCGTTGACCGCGACGCCTTCGATGAACCCGCGACCGTACTGTCCGCGGACCGCGTTCATCCTGACATCGTCCCCGGTGATCGGGCGCAGCACGCGCAGCACCTTCACCTTTTCGTCGCGGACCGCCTTGTCGTCGAACGCCGCCGGCGGTTCCATCGCGACCAGGGCGAGGAGCTGTAACAGATGGTTCTGGACGACATCGCGCATCGCGCCCGCCTGCTCGTAGTAACCGGCGCGTTCTTCGACGCCGATCGTTTCGGCGACCGTGATCTGCACGTGGTCGACGTACTGCCGGTTCCAGATCGGCTCGAAGATCCCGTTCGCGAACCGCATGACGAGGATGTTCTGAACGGTCTCTTTGCCGAGGTAGTGATCGATGCGGAAGACCTCGTCCTCGCGGAAGACGGTGTGGAGGATCTCGGTGAGCTCCCGTGCGGACTCGCGGTCATGTCCGAACGGCTTCTCGATGACGACCCGGGCCCAGCCCGTGTCGCCCCGCAGGCGGTGCTCGCCGATCGCTCGGACGATGCTCGCGTACGCAGGCGGCGGCGTGGCGAGATAGAACAGCCGATTCGCGTGGGTGCCGAGCTCGTGGTCGAGGCGATCGAGCGTTTCGCGGAGCTTCCCGTAACCACGGTCGTCGGATGTGGCGACGAAATGCAGATTCTCCGCGAAGCTTCGCCACACCTCCTCATTCAGCGGTTTGGTCCGGCTGTGCTGAGAGACCGCGAGGCGCAGCTCCTCGCGGTACGCAGCGTCGCTTAGGGGTCGGCGAGCGGTGCCGACGACACAGAACGCCGCCGGAAGCAGCCGTTGCAACGCGAGGTTGTAGAGGGCCGGCATGAGCTTGCGCATAGCGAGGTCACCCGATCCTCCGAAGATCACGATGGTCGAAGGCTCCGGGATGCGTTGGAGGCGGAGGCCCTCCCGTAACGGGTTCTGGACGGTGGTGGTCGCCAGCGCCTACTCCTTCTCAATCTCGGCGCTTCGCGCCGCAGACGCGCTCAGGGCTGACCGTCTTGCTCCTCGTGGCTGAACCACTCGTCGCTCGGCTCTCATTCTTTCTTGAGCGCGTGGCCGCCGAACTGGTTGCGAAGCGCGGCCGCGACCTTCATCGCGTAGCTCGAGTCCTGCCGCGAGGCGAAGCGCGCGAAGAGCGAGTGCGCGAGCGCGGTCATCGGGACGTCGTGGTTCATGGCTTCGATGATCGTCCACCGGCCCTCGCCGGAATCGGCGACCCAGCCCTTGATGCCCTCTAGATCCGTGCCCTGCTGCTCGAACGCGCGCTCGGCGAGCTCGAGCAGCCACGAGCGCACCACGCTTCCCTGAAGCCACACGGACGAGACCTTTTTGAGGTCGAGCTCGAACTCGCTCGCATGAAGGAGTTCGAAGCCTTCGCCGTAGGCCTGCATCATCCCGTACTCGATCCCGTTGTGGACCATCTTCACGAAGTGGCCGGCGCCGGCCTTGCCGAAGTGCGCCCAGCCATTCGGCGGCGCGAGCGCGTCGAGGATCGGCTTCGCAATTGCCACCGCGTCGGCGGGACCGCCGACCATCATGCAGTAGCCGTTCTCGAGTCCCCAGATCCCTCCCGAGACGCCGATGTCGAGGAAGCGCAGACCTTTGGCCGCGTATTTTTCGGCACGCTTCATCGAATCGCGGAAGTTGCTGTTCCCGCCATCCACCAGCACGTCGCCAGGGGAGGCGTAGCGCGCGAACTCGTCCAGGGCATGATCGGTCGCCTCGCCCGCCGGGACCATCGACCAGAGCACGCGCGGTGGCTTGAGCTTTTTCACCATGTCCTCGATCGAGCTCGCGCCCACCGCGCCGTGCCCGACCGCTTCCTGCACCGGCTCGGGGCTACGGTTGCCCGCGATGACGCGATGACCACCGCGCGCGAGCCTCGTGACCATGTTCCCGCCCATGCGCCCTAAGCCGTATAGACCTATGTCCACGCGCGCCTCTTTTATCGCCCTTCGGGCGAGATTTTGGTCCGTGTTCGCCGTGCGCTTTACGATCTGCATTGTGCGGTAGGGTTAGAACGTGGCTACGGCCGCCCAAACCGGCACGAAGATCGACCTTTATCGCGAACTGGCACGGCAGCTTCGCATAGACAGCATTCGCTGCTCCACCGCGGCGGGCTCCGGACATCCCACCTCGTCGCTCTCCGCGGCCGACCTCATGGCGGTGCTCCTCGCCGGACATCTCCGCTACGACTTCGCGCACCCGGACGATCCGGCGAACGATCACCTCATCTTCTCCAAGGGGCACGCGTCGCCGCTCGTGTACGCGGTGTTCAAGGCGGCGGGCGCGATCAGCGACGACGAGCTCATGACCTTCCGCAAGTTCGGCAGCAAGCTCGAGGGCCATCCGACGCCCGTCCTGCCGTGGGTCGACGTCGCCACCGGCTCGCTCGGTCAGGGGCTGCCGATCGGCGTCGGCATCGCGCTCGCGGGGAAACGTCCGCTGGACGCGCCATATCGGGTCTGGGTCCTGGTCGGTGACAGCGAGACCGCGGAGGGCTCGATCTGGGAGGCCTTCGATCACGCCGGGCACGAGGGACTTTCCAATCTCACCGCGATCCTCGACGTGAACCGGCTTGGGCAGCGCGGGCCGACCGAGCTCGAGTGGGACATGGGCGCATACGCCGCGCGCGTCCGAGCGTTCGGCATCGACCCGATCGTCATCGACGGCCACGACCTCGCCGAGATCGACGATGCGTACGCGCGTGGCCGAAGCGCGGAGCGCCCGACCGCAGTGCTCGCGCGGACGATCAAGGGCAAGGGCGTGTCCTTCCTCGAGAACAAGGAAGGCTGGCATGGCAAGGCCCTCGATCCCGATCAGGCGAAGGAGGCCATCGCCGAGCTCGGCGGCGAGACCCGCTCGCGCACGTTCCCGGTCACGAAGCCCGAACGCTGGGAGCCGCGGCCTCTGCAGCGCACCGGGTCGGTTTCGCTCAAGAGTTACAGCGAGTCCGTCGCCACGCGGAAGGCCTACGGCGAGGCGCTCGCGGCGCTCGGCGCGGCGCGCAAGGACGTCGTCGTCCTGGACGCGGAGGTCTCGAACTCGACGCATGCCGAGGACTTCAAGAAGACCGCAGCCGACCGCTTCTTCGAGATGTACATCGCGGAGCAGCAGATGATCGCGGCCGCCGTGGGGATGCAGGTCGTCGGTCTCGTTCCGTTCGCCTCGACGTTCGCCGCGTTCTTCACGCGCGGGTACGACTTCATCCGGATGGCCGCGGTCTCACGCGCGGACATTCGCCTGGCCGGCTCGCACGCCGGCGTCTCGATCGGTGAAGACGGCCCGTCGCAAATGGGGCTCGAGGACCTCGCGATGATGCGAGCCGTCCACGGCAGCACGGTCCTCTATCCCTGCGATGGCAATCAGACCGCAAGGCTCGTCGCGCAGATGGCCGATCGCAAAGGCATCACCTATCTCCGCACGACACGCGAGAAGACGCCGGTGATCTACGGCCCAACCGAGGAATTTCCGATCGGCTGGTGCAAGGTGGTGCGCGGGACGGAGAAAGACCGCGTCACGATCGTGGCGGCGGGCATCACGCTGCACGAGGCCCTCAAGGCGTACGACGTCCTTGGGAGTCAGGACATCGCGGTACGGGTCATCGATCTCTACACGGTGAAGCCGGTCGACGCCGATGCCTTGGCGGACGCGGCCAAAGTGACCGGCGGACGGTTCGTCGTCGTGGAGGACCACTGGCCCGAGGGCGGCCTCGGCGACGCGGTCCTTGCCGCGCTCGCCGAGAAGGGCATCCGCGAGATCCGGTACCGCCACCTCGCCGTCCGCAAGATGCCCGGGTCCGGCAAGCCGGCGGAGCTCCTCGACGATGCGGGCCTTAGCACGGTCCACATCGTTCGCGCGGTGAAAGGGCTGCTCTAACTAGCGCGCGCTCATACTCCGCCGCCATGAGGACGGCGGCGCAGGCACGCGAGCCGCTCACGGTCCCGCTGCGCGAAGCGAAAGCCCCGCTCGTTATCGCGATCGACATCGGCACATCCGGCCTGCGCTCGTTCCTCTTCGACGCGCGCGGGCATCCTGTCGCGAACGCCATCGCGCATCGCGACCGGCCCCTCCGCACAGCGGCCGACGGCGAGGCCACCGTCGATCCCGACGAACGCGTACGCGCCGCGGCGGACGCGATCGACGAGACGCTCGCGAGCGCGAGGCGCAGGGCCACCGACATCGTCGCGGTCGCGACCTCGACGTTCTGGCACAGCCTCATGGGCGTCGACGCGCGCGGGCGGCCGACGACGCGGGTGCTGACCTGGGCGGACACCCGGGCGCGTGGCGCGGCGGCGGCGCTCCGCGAGGAGCTCGACCCGGTGACCACGCACGCGCGGACCGGCTGCACGTTCCACGCGTCGTACCTTCCGGCGAAGCTGCGCTACTTGCGTGACGCCGATCCGACCGCGTTCGCGCACACCGCCAAATGGATGTCCCTCGGCGAGTACCTCTACTTCCGGCTCTTTCCGGGAGTGCGCGCGGCGCACGGCATGGCGTCGGCGACCGGTCTCTACGATCAACGCCGGCGCGCCTGGGACGATCCGTTGCTCGCGCATCTTCGGATCCGTGCGGGCACGCTCTCGGCGATCTCCGACGAGCCGGTCGTCGGTCTCCGGCCGCAGTTCGCGAAACGCTGGCCTGCACTCGCGAACGTCCCATGGGTCCCGGCGATCGGTGACGGCGCGTGTTCGAATGTCGGTGCGGGTGCGCTCGGCCGCCACAACGCGGCGCTCTTCTTGGGCACCTCCGGCGCGATCCGGCTCCTCTACGCGACCGACGATCCACCGGTCGTTCGTGGCGGCTGGACGTATCACCTCGACGCGCGGCGTGTCGTGGCGGGTGGCGCGCTCTCCAATGGGGGCAACGTGATCGCCTGGCTGCGGTGGGCGTTTCCATCGGTCGACCCAGGCACGCTCTGGAGGGCGGACGTCGACGCCGACGGCCTGGTCGCGCTTCCGTTCCTCGCCGGCGACCGGAGTCCGACGTGGAACGACGGGGCGCGCGCGGCGATCGCCGGGATCGGGCTTGCAACCGGACCGGAAGCTATCGCGCGGGCGATGCTCGAAGGAGTCGCCTATCGCTTCGCGCGGGTCTGGCAGGTCGTCGACCAGGCGGTGCCGGGGCCAAAGCGGCTGATCGCCACCGGCGGGACGCTGCTGCAGTTCCCGTGGCTCATGCAGCTCCTCGCCGACGCGCTCGATCGGCCGTTGGTGATGAGCGGCGCCGGCGAGGGGTCCGCGCGCGGGGCCGCGATGGCCGCCCTCGAACGCGTCGGGATCATCAGCGACATCTCCGCGGTGCGCTCGCCGCTCGGGCGCATCTTCCGGCCGCGCGCGGCGGCGCACGCGCGGCTCGCCGATGGCATGGAACGTCAACGCAGGCTCGAGGAGGCGCTGGCCCCGCTCTAGAACGACCCGAGCTAGCGCTCGGCCTGTACGCGAAGCCTCGCTGACGCGAGCCTTCTGGTAGCCTCGCAGCGCAGTCGAGGGAGGGCTTCGTGGAGATCGTCGTCGTTGCCGTCATCATCGCCGCGCTCGCGCTGTTCTTCATCGGCACGTACAACCGCCTCATCACGCTGCGTCAGCGCGTGAAGGAGGCGTGGGCCGACATCGATGTCCAGCTCAAGCGGCGCCACGACCTGATCCCGAACCTCGTCGAGACCGTCAAGGGTTACGCCACGCACGAGTCGACGGTCTTCCAGAACGTGACCCAGGCGCGGGCCGCCGCCGTCGCCGCAGGCGCGTCGGCGTCGCCGCAGGAGCGGGCGCAGGCCGAGAACATGCTCACGACGGCACTCCGCTCGGTCTTCGCCGTCGCGGAGAACTACCCGCAGCTCCAGGCGGTGCAGGAGTTCAAGGATCTGTCCGAGAACCTGACCGCGACCGAGGACAAGATCGCTTTCGCGCGTCGCTTCTACAACGGGAACGTGCGCGATTTCAACACCGCGCTGCAAACCTTCCCGACGAACGTCTTCGCGGGAATGCTCGGCTTCAAGCCGGAGGAATACTTCGAGCTCGCGGAGGCCGGCGAGCGCGAGGTGCCACAGGTGAAGTTCTAGCGAAGCACTAGCCTTTTCATCCGGATGGCGATAGAGCCCTCACCCGCGCGCCTATCGATCTACGACGCCGCCGCGGCGAACCGGTGGCGGACGATCGCGCTCATCGCCGCCTTCACCGCGCTCATCGTTGTCCTCGGCTACTTCGTGGGCGAGTACTTCGCGCCCGGCGGCGGTCCGGCCGTGCTGCCCTTCGCGTTCGCGCTCTCGATCGGGGGCGCGCTCGCGTCGTACTTCGCCGGGGACCGGCTCATCCTCGCGCAGAGCCAGGCACGCGAGCTCCGACCCGACGAGGAGCAGCAGCTGCACAACATCGTCGAGACGCTCGCGATCGGCCTGGGCATCCCCACGCCGCGGCTCTACGTGATCGAGGACTCCGCGCCGAATGCATTCGCGACCGGCCGCGACCCACAGCACGCGTCGGTCGTCGTGACGCGCGGCCTTCTCGACAAGCTTGATCGCACGGAGCTCGAGGGCGTGATCGCGCACGAGCTGTCGCACGTCGGGAACCGCGACATTCGAGTCATGGTCCTCGTCACCGTCCTCGTCGGAACGGTGGCACTCCTCGCGGACTGGATGTGGCGGTCGATGTTCTGGGGCCGCGGCCGCGACCGCGACCGCGGCGGCGGCGGCGCGATCATCGCGGTCATCGCGATAGCGCTCGCCGTGCTCACGCCGATCATCGCGACCCTCATCCAGCTCGCCGTCTCGCGTCAGCGCGAATATCTGGCCGACGCGTCGGGCGTGCTTCTGACGCGTTACCCGCCCGGCCTGGTATCGGCCCTGCGCAAGATCGCGGCAGACAAAGAGGCGCTGGAGGTCGCGAACAAGGCGACGGCGTCCCTGTACTTTGCAAACCCGTTAAAGGACGCGCCGGCCTTCTTTGACCATCTATTCGACACCCATCCGCCCATCCAGGAGCGCATAAAGAGACTCGAGGCGATGTGACACCTTTCATCCAGCGGTATCTACGACCCAGCACGGCGGTGGCCGCCGCGGCGGTCATGCTCGTTATCGCGATCGGCGCGGGTGCCGCGGCCGGGATCGTCACGCGCCCCACGCCGACCCCGATCCCGACTCCGGTGCCAACGTCCGCACCGACCGCGACACCCGAGCCAGATACCGGGCCGCTCGTCTTCCAGCAGCCGCTCACGGCGGGTTGCGCCAGCGACGACGCGACGTGGGTCGTGTCCGACGGCGGCGGGATCGGCCGCTTCGACGGACACCGGTGGCAGCTCATCGATTCAACGCTTCGCTCGTTGGTCGCGGCGGCCTGCTCACCCGACTCGGTCGTCGCGATCGGGGCGTTCGGGCGCGTCGTGACGATCGACGACGTCGCGAAGACGATCCGCTCCGACGACCTGGGCTTTTTCGACGCGTATGGCATATCGCTTATCCCCGACGGCGCGATCATCGTGGGCTCTGGAGGCAGCGTGCAGCGGCAGACCTTCGCCGGATGGCAGCCGTTCGCGCGCGGGATCGAGGAAGATCTCTTCGGCGTCGCAGCGTTCGCTGGCAGCTCGGCGTGGGCGGTCGGCGCCGGTGGCGTGTCCTATCGACTGGAGAACGCCGGATGGCGGCCGTTCGACACAGGCACGACCGCGACGCTCCGCACCGTTGTCGGCGCTTCGCCGACGGACGCCGTCGCCGCCGGAGACGGCGGCGTGCTTTTGCGATTCGACGGTCGCTGGCGACCCCTCGAGAGCGGAGTCGAGAGCGCGCTTCGCGCGTCTGTCCGCGCCGGCCCGGTGACCTATGTCGTCGGGGATCACGGCGTGGCGCTCGCAGTGCAAGGCGCGACCGTCAGTCGCGTCGATATCGGCACGACGTGCGCGCTCCGCGGCGTCTTCGCGCGCGGCAACGACGTCTGGTTCGTGGGATCCGAAGGCACGCGCGCGGGCGTGTGGCGCAAGACCGGTGACAAACTAGACCGGTGGGGAACCTGCTAGGAGCAACGGGGGCTGAGCCCCCCTCGAACCCCCCGCCACTGACGGGGGTCCGGGTCATCGAGGTCGGCAATTACATGGCGGGTCCCTTCTGCGGCATGCAGCTCGCCGATCTTGGCGCGGACATCGTGAAAGTCGAGAGCCCTCGAGGCGGCGACTTCGCCCGACTCCTCGAGCCGCTCGCGAACGGCGAAAGTGGGAACTTCGCTCGGCTCAATCGGGACAAGCGCAGCCTCGCGATAGATCTGAAGCACGCGGAGGGCCGCGAGGTCTTTCGGCGACTCGCCCGCCACGCCGACGTCATCGTCGAGAATCTGCGGCCCGGCACGATGGATGAGCTCGGACTCTCTCCCCGGTCGCTGCTGGCCGCAAACCCCCGTCTGGTCTACGTCGCTCTGACAGGATTTGGCCTCGATGGTCCGTACGCGGACCGGCCCGCGCTCGACATCATCGTGCAAGGCCTGAGCGGCCTCATGAGCGTCACCGGCGAAGAGGGCGGCGCGCCGGTGAAGGTCGGCGTCTCGATCGCCGACCTGACCGCTGCGCTCTACGCCACGGTGGCGACGCTCGCGGCGCTACGGGCGCGCGACCGCGACGGTGCCGGCCAGCTCGTGGACGTCTCGATGTTCGAGTCCGCGGTTTCGCTCGCCGTGTGGGAGGCGGGGATCCACTTCACGACCGGAGAGGTCCCGCACGCCGCTGGTTCGGCGCACAAGCTCGTCGCGCCATACCAGGCCGTGGCCGCGTCGGACCGGCCATTCACCCTCGGAGCGACGACGCCGGCCAACTGGGCCGCGTTCTGTCGCACGCTAGGGATCGAATCGCTCGAGCACGACCCGCGCTACGCCGACGCCAACGCCCGACTCCGGCATCGCGCGGAGCTCATCGCCGCGATCGAAGCGGTTACCCGGACGCGGCCGGCGGCGCACTGGCTTGCGCTGCTCCGAGCGGCCGGCGTGCCCTGCGGCGAGATCGCCGACTACCGCGACGTCTTCGTCGACCCGCATCTTCGCGCGCGCGGTTTCTTCGTCGACCTACCACATCCGGTGCTCGGCACGCTGCGCGGTCTCGGCTCGCCGCTCCGCCTCGAACGCACGCCGGTGCGGCACCGTCGCGCCGGCCCACGCCTGGGCGAGCACAATGCCGACGTCCTTCGTGAGCTCGGCTGTACCGACGCCGACGTCGCCCGCCTCGAGCACGACGGTGTGATCTCCGGCGCATGACGGAAGAGATCCGGCCCGAACGCCGCGGCGACGCGCTCTGGATCACGGTGGACCGCCCCATCGCGCGCAACGCCATGACGTTCGCCATGTACGAGCGCATCGCGGCGATCTGCCGGGACGCGAACGCGGACGCGTCGGTCCGGGCGGTGGTGATCACGGGCGCAGGTGAGGCGTTCGTGGCCGGTACGGATATCGCGCAATTCCGTGACTTCGCCACAGCCGAGCAGGCCCTCGAGTACGAGCGCCGCATGGACGACTGGCTCGGTGCGATCGAAGGCGTCCGGGTGCCCACGATCGCCGCGCTCAGCGGCCCCGTTATCGGTGGCGGGCTGGCGATGGCCGCCGCATGCGATCTGCGCGTCGCGACGCCGTCGGCGAAGTTCGGTGTCCCTGTCGCGCGCACACTTGGCAACTGCTTTTCGGCTGCCAACCTCGTGCGGCTCTCAGCCCTCGTTGGCATAGGCCGCGTGAAGGAGCTCGTGCTGACGGCGCGCCTCATCGATGCGCAGGAGGCGCGCGCGATCGGACTGGTGAGTGAGGTCGTCGCTGGGGAAGACGCCCTGGTCAAGCGCGTGGACGAGCTCGTCGAGACGCTCGCATCCTTCGCCCCGCTCACGCTGCACGCGACGAAAGAGACGCTCCGCCGCATCCGCCGGCGAATGCTGCCGTACGAGGCCAGCGACCTGGTCGCGCTCTGCTACACCAGCGACGACTTCCGCGAAGGCGTGGCCGCCTTCATCGAGCGGCGGAAGCCGGTATGGAAAGGCCGGTGACGCGCTTCCATGAGGAGCAGCACTTTCACGGTGCGCTCATGGGATTGCTGCTCGTGGCCATGATCTTCGTCGTTGTCGTCACGGTGATGGCTG